>Ga0126383_10001269_pt1 | contig 15560 bp, 15 predicted proteins | sample PanSoiMetPlot_35_FD_96882 | JGI IMG/M metagenome (GOLD analysis project Ga0126383, IMG submission 96882) | Tropical forest soil microbial communities from Panama - MetaG Plot_35 | ecosystem: Environmental > Terrestrial > Soil > Tropical forest > Bulk soil | place: Panama | collected 2016-02-17
AGAACGCAACCCTTCGGCTTCTCGTTCAATCCGTGCTTGCGTCAGCACTGTCGCATAAACATTCAGCAGGGCAAACACGGGCGACGCGCTCAGAATCTTTCCACATTCGTTCAGCAATTCCGGAAGGGAATCCTCCAATTTCCAAATCTCGTCATCGGGGCCGCGCCCGAACCTTGGCGGATCGAGCACCATCGCATCATACTGATTCCCGCGTCGCGCCTCGCGCCTGACGAATGTCAGCGCGTCTTCTACAATCCAGCGGATTGGGCGATCGCCCAGGCCTGACAAACTCTGATTCTCGCGCGCCCAGGCCACGGCTTTCCGGGACGCGCCCACGTGCGTCACCTCTGCTCCTGCGCTAGCCGCCGCCAGTGAAGCCAAGCCCGTATGCCCGAACAAGCACAGCAGCCTTACGGGTCGAGTTGCGTGCTTTGTCACTTCGTCGATCCAATCCCAATGGCACGCCTGATCCGGAAACACTCCCACGTGGCCGGAAGGCGCGAGCTGCACCCAGAATTTCAAATCTTTCCTCTGCATCACCCATCGTTCCGGAAGGGGTGTGTAGAGTTTCCATTCGCCTTGCTGCCCACGCTTTGTTTTTGCAAACTCAGCGTGCGCCGCTTCCCACCGATTCGCGGGCAACGCCACGTTCCATTTTGCTTGGGGCTCCGGACGGATCAGCGTGAATTCTCCGAATCGCTCGAGCTTCTTTCCACTCCCGCTGTCCAGCAATTCATAGTCGGACCACTGAGGAGTAAGTGTGTCCATGCTGCGCGTCACTTGCGCTCATCTAGCAAGGATTGCAATCGTGCGTAGCCGGCGCGGCTGACTGGCAAGCGCGCGCCCTCGCTGAGTATGGCCAGTCGGCTGTCCTTGCCATACGGCTCGATGCGCACAACTCGTTCCAGATTCACGATGTACGAGCGGTGAATCCGCACGAAGCACTTTGGGTCGAGGCACGCTTCCAGGCTCGCAATGGTCTGTTGCTTCAGATGTTTCTTCCCCTGGCTGGCGAGAGCGACGTAGTCATCCTGCGCTTCAATGTAATCGAGTTTGGCAGTGGGAATGAGCGTCACGCGCGTGCCGTCTTTGACGACGAGACGTTCCAAGAACTGTTGCGGCGGGCGCGCAGCGTCGGCGAGTTTTTGCGCCGAAGGCATTTTGTCACCAAGCCGGCGTTTTGCGTGCTCCAGTGCTTCCTCGAAGCGCTGCTTGCTGATGGGCTTTAGCAAATAATCTACGGCATGCACCTCGAACGCGCGCATGGCATATTGGTCGTAGGCGGTGGTGAAGATCACCGAGACGTCGTCACCAATCAGCTCGAGGACATCGAACCCGGTAAGCTTCGGCATCTGCACATCAAGAAAGATCAACTCGGGCTTGTGTTCGGCGAAGGCTTTGACGGCCTCGAATCCGTTGGCGCACTCGGCAAGGATTTCGATTTCAGCATGCGCCGTGAGGAATTCCCGGACGACGTGCCGCGCAAGCTCTTCGTCGTCCACGATAAGCGCGCCGATTTTCTTTTGCGGGCCGTTCACTTGTGCGTCTCTCCCGTTTCCGCGGGCATGGACAGCTCCACGCGAAATTGATCGGCTTGCGAATCCACGCGCAGGCTGGCATCAGTCCCGTAGCGGCCTTCCAGCCGCTTTCGTACGTTTAGCAGTCCCATACCGTTGCGGCGAACCGTTGTGGCCTCCGAATCAAAGGAGTTCTCGATAGTCATGAAGAGTCGGCCATCCTGCCAATGCGAAACGATCCGAACGACGCCACCTTCCGGGAGATTGGCGATTCCGTGCACAACGGCGTTTTCAACCAAAGGTTGAAGTACCAGCGGCGGAACGAGAAGCGTCTTCGATTCCTCCTGAATATTCTCTTCGACGCGCAGCCGCACTCCGAAACGCACTTTCTCAATGGCCAGAAAGCGATCAAGCAAGGCAAGTTCCTCGGAAAGCGGAATGACGCTCTTTTCTCCCAGTCCGAGTGTCATCCGCAAGAATTCAGAGAGAAGGATGCACATCTCTCGGGCCTTGGCCGGATCGACGCTCGTCAGCGCGCTAATGGAATTGAGGCTGTTAAAAAGAAAGTGCGGATTCACTTGCGCTTTCAGCGCCTTCAGCTCCGCATCGCGGGCGAGGACGCGGGCTTCGTTCGCTTGCGTTTCCGCACGGCGTGATTCTTCCATAGCGATTAGGACATAGTGGAAAGCAACCGAGAGAAGGTAGATAAGGATGCCGATCGTCCCAATCGCGTTTACTTGCGGACCGAATTGGCGCTTCATGGCCTCAAATTGCTCAGGGCTGAGCGCCAAGTAGGAGATTAGAGCGCCAAACTGCGTCCACACGAAGCTCATGAACACCGCCGCGAGCAAGTGCGTCAGCAGCAGGCGCGTGAAACTGACTTTGCCTAGCGGAGTAGCGCGACACGGGTACCAGGCGGCAAGGCAGAGAAATGCATAAAACAGGAATACGGGCACGGCGATTGCGGTTGCTCGCCACCAACCGAGGCCTCCCCGGCTTGCGAGCACGTAGACCGACGTAGCAGTGAGGGGGAACCAGGCAAGCAGGTAGAGGCTGAGGCGACCGCGCGTGAACATTGGGTGCATGAGGCGCGCTCAGTTCTTGATTTCCAAGCCGCCAAAGATGACCGCGCCGGTGATTACCAGCGTTTTAAGGTTGCTGGTCGGATCATCCACGCGCGCGGTACGCGTTTTGTCCTCGATACCGCCGAATATGGGCGCACCGCGGAAGGCGATTTGCCAAGTGGGAGGTATGCGAAGCTCCACGCCTCCAAAGATGGCTGTGATTGCAAGAGTAGCCTCATTTCCTTGAATGTTTGCATCAGTGAGATCCAGTTCGACGCCGCCGAAGATAGCGGTGACATCTCCGCCTTGAAAGTCCTGGCTGGTCATTCGCCGCTCCAGCCCCCCGAAGACCACGGCCTCGTTGAGCGTGGTGCGCGGATCACCTTCCTTCGAGGTGGGAAGAATGGGCTTGTTTTTCCATTCGAGTGATCCCCAAAAGACAAAAAGACCGAGGGCGATGAGCATCACGGGCCAGAACTGCGCCCAGGTAAAGTGAATCTTGCCCAATGCATTTAGCTGAAGAAGGAGGCCGGCTATCACGAGGAAAGTTCCCCAGGCGCGACGACGGGATGCAAAGTTCAAGACGCCAACCAAAACCAGCAGCATGGGCCAGAATTGCCAGATCTTGCCGATGGCAATGACTCCCATGTTATCCAGAAGGAAGGAGAGGCCAATCAGGACGATGATTGCGCCCGTGAACATGCCGCCTCGGCCCCGCCCGCGAATGTCTATGCCAACCACCAAGGGGCGGCGCTTTCCGCGTCGCCGTTCGTCCTTCCAATTCAAGTTGTCCTGAATATTGCGATGAACCTGCTCATGGATGGAGTCGTGAATTTCGTCGCTAAACTTTTTTGCCTGGTCGCGCAATTCGCCGCTCAGCTTTTTCGCCCGGTCCTGCACTTCGTCGCTGAACTTCTTGGGATCGAAATTGTGTTCGTCGCTCACTAAACTCTCCTGCGGCGCACGCCGCTTGGTCTCTTACTCCGTCCGCTTGTCACTCACTCTCGCATTCACCTGAAGGAAAGGTTCTGGCCAACCTCGTGTTGCCGAAACGATTGCCGACCGCGCCATGCAAAAGAATAGCTCCGATAATAACCAGAATCAGGGGCCAAAGGGATACCAGCATCGCATCAAGGCCAGCCTGAAACGTGGACTGGTCGAAAAAGTAGGTTTGCAAGGCCCGGAGCCCGGCCAGAGCTAACTCCATTGTCGCGCCAATAGAGCCGGGTTGAGACGACAACGAAGTGCTAGCCTGAACTGCGAGTTCCCTCAGGTTGGCAGTCAGCAATGCCAAGCCGAAAGAAAAAAGGAGCGCTCCCGCAACCGCATGGAAGTTGTTGGATGTTGTCTGCTGTTTTGCCATGTTGCCCTCTCGTGAGGCCAGTTCCCCGGCCACGAGGCGAGAATAGAGGTGTCCCAACCGGGGTGCACGCGGGATTCGGCCAGGAGAAGGGAATTACCGGCGAACGACGCCTTCCTGTCGGGGAGTGCGGACAGTCAGGGCTAGATGACCCGGCGTTACTACTGGAAGCAGCGTGCGGGATGAGCACGAAAAAGATATAGCCAGTGGTTCCGATTCTGGTAAACTCCCGAAAACAAGAGCGATGGAGGTTCTATGCTCACCCGTCGCGATGTCCTTCAAAAGTGTGTTGCCCTCGGTTCCGTTGTAATTGCGTCTCAATTCTCTCCCGAAGCGATGCTAGCGGCCTTTCAGGACCGCGAAAAACAGGTTCGCCAGCCCACGCCCCCGAATGAGCTTGGCCCGTTTTACAAGCGGCTAACTCCCGTAAACAACATGCTGCGTGCGCCCGGGGATCCCGGCATGCCGCTCACGCTCTTCGGACAGGTTTTTGACACACGCGGCGACATCGTGCCCGGTGCGACCATTGAAATCTGGCAGACGAATCACCACGGCCACTATGACCTCAACGGCTATCGCTACCGCGGAAAGCTCAATGTCGACAAGTCGGGAGCATATAGTTTTGAATCCGTCGTGCCAGGCCACTATCCTGACAGGATCTGCCAGCACACCCACTATTTGGTCATGGCGCCCGGGCACAGGACGCTGGTCACGCAACTTTATTTTGCAACTGATCCAGTCTTCGAAGGTGACCCCACCAAAAACTACGCGCGCGACCCGTTGCTCCAAACGCCGGAGCTCATCCGCCCGGTCATGCTGACGGGCGATCCAAACGAAGTGCACGCCAAGGTTCAATTTGAGCTGTGCCTCGGGCGCCTCTGATGCGACCGAACATCGCAAGTTTGTCGGTCCTATGCTGCCTGCCGATGACATTGTTGGCGCAATCCGCTCGACAAGAGAAAACGATCAGCTTGCCCGCCCGAGCTTCGGTGGAAGCCGTATCTGTCTCACAGACGGGAAATCTTATTGCAGCAATTTGCAGCGACCATGTCGTGCGTGTCTGGTCGGTCAGTTCTGGCGAACCGGTGCGGAGTCTTGAAGAGAAAAACGAGTCGCCCAATGCCGCGCAATTCTCCACTGACGGACGCTTGCTGGCCGTGGCGTACCAAATAGTTCAGTATGAAAAAGGAGCGATTAGAGTCTTCGATGTGGATTTATGGAAGGAACAATACGATTTGGCAGCGCCTTTCTCGATGTATGCGCTGGCGTTCTCTCCGGGCAAGCGGCGCCTCGCGTTCTCCCATCTCAATACCGAAATCTGGGACTTCGGGAGCGGGAAAAACCTTACCGACATATCTCCACCGTTCGGCGGGTCGGCTGCCATGTCCTTTTCGCCGGATGGCAAGTGGGTTGCGACCGCCGACGGTGACGGCTTCGTACGCGTGTATGACGCAAACACTGGAACTTTGCGCGGTACACCGACAGAGTTTCTGCTTGAACCCCTTGCGGTCGCATTTTCTCCGGACGGCAAAACGGTTCTCGCCGGTGGCGCTGACAAGGTCATCTCGATTATCAATCCTGAGAGCGGCAAGGTCGTGCGAGTGTTTCCAAGACAGTCCGGACTGGTTTCGTCACTCGATGTATCAGCGAATGGGAAGCAGGCCGCGGTAGTTTACCGATCCGCGGAAAGCTTTGTGGAAGCAAATCACGTGATTCTGTGGGATCTGGCGAAGGGAACCGTGCTTGCCGATTTTCAAAAGCTGGGAATCGTCATAGTTGGCGGAACCTTCGTCAGCGATCATTACGTCTTCGTCACCGCCTCCGGCAACCAACTCACGCTTTGGTCCATTCCGTAGAAACCGCTCTGATGAGACCGTGCCTCGCAATCCTTTCACTGCTCTGGTGCCTGCCGACGGCAGTGCTGGGCCAATCCGGTCGGCAAGATAGAACATTCACGTTGCCAGCAGCAGTAGGGTTTACCCAGGCTGCTTACCTCTGGGCCCAGCCGATTAACCCGACCAGAGGAGTGAATCTTCAACCCTGCGATGTGCCAGACATCGCAGGCCGCAATAAATGTGGAACATACATCGTCTATGAAAATCGATCGGCGAGCACAGGCCGGAAGATCGGCTTGAATATCGTTGTAATTCCTGCCCTAAAGGCCACACCAGAGCCTGACCCGGTGTTCTGGCTGGAGGGTGGACCGGGTGGCTCGGCGACGGAAGCCGCGGGAATAGTGAGCGAGAGATATCTGCACGACCTTCGAAACAGTCGCGACCTAGTGTTTGTCGATGAGAGAGGTACAGGGAAATCCAATCCACTGAGGTGTGATGATATTGGAGAAACGCCGGCGAATCTTGAAGCGTATTTCGGCAAGCTGTTCCCTCCAAATTTAATTCGTGCTTGCCAAGAGAAACTTGAAAAAACGGCGGACTTGAAATTCTACACGACGCCGATTGCGATGGACGACCTGGACGATGTGCGCAATGCGCTTGGCTACAAGCAAATCAACCTCGCCGGAGTTTCTTACGGAACGCTCGCTGCGCAGATATACATCCGGAAGTTTCCCGACCGCGTACGCTCCGCCTTCCTCGTTGGCGTTGTCACGCCTGGATTCAAGCTGCCGCTTCCTTTTGCCAGAGCCGCACAAAACGCTTTAGAACTTCTCTTTCAAGACTGCGATGCCGATCGGTCGTGCGGTAAAGCTTTCCCGAATTTGAAGAATGAGTTCTACGCGGTCCTCGCCCGTTTCGATCGCGGTCCATTGAAGGTCAAAGTTATCGACCCGGCCACGAAACGGGAGCGACTCGTTACGCTCGAACGCGAGAACTATGTTGAGCACCTACGCGCATTGTTGTACTCAACCTACTCTGCGAGCGTTTTGCCCTTCGTTGTCCATCGAGCGTTCCAGGGCGATTTTATCGCGTTTGGAACGATGGCCGTTCGTATCAATCCCGGCGGCCCGCAAACTGCGCGTGGATTGTATTTCTCGGTGACCTGTGCAGAGGCGATCCCCTTCATCACGGAAGAGGAGATTGTCAGCGAGACTCGTGGAACGTTCTTGGGCGATCAGCGCGTGCGAGCCCACATTGCAGCATGCAAGGAATGGCCAAGCGGAACCGTCCCCGAAAGCTTTACTGCTCCTGTCAAGTCCGACATTCCAGTCGTCATGTTTTCTGGCGAAGCAGATGGCGCGACTCCATCGTGGATCGCAGAGGAGGCGGTGAGGTACTGGCCTAATGGCCGTCTGATCAAAGCCCCTCACGCGGGCCACCAAATCGACCCCTGTACCTGCGATCTCATGCAAGCCTTTTTCAAGACACCGTCAGTCCTTCAGCTCGGTAGCTCGTGCGCCGAGAAAGCCCGCCGCCCGCCCTTCGCAACCAAATTGCCGCGCCCTTAGCCTCACCGCACAAACTCTTGGTGGTAAGTGCTGCGGGTTGCGCCGTTGACTCACTCTCAAAATCGAAACACTCAAGTGTTAGTAGCCCGCGGCCTTGCCGGAGCCGCGCTCGTCGTGGCCTCCCTGGAACCAGCCATCGCTGAGCAGAATGGCTTCGACGCGCGCAATCACAATCGGCTTGGCTTCCTCAATGGAATAGCCGGCCTTCTTGAGCAAGGCGATCGTGTCCGGAGAGACGCCGCGCTCGATGCCAAGCGTGTCCGGCTTCCATTGATGATGAATGCGCGGGAAATCGATGGCATCCTGCACGTTCATGCCAAAGTCCATGACGTTCAACATCACTTGCAGAACCGCGGTGATGATCATGGAACCCCGGGAGCGCCTAGAGCCAGAAAAGGCTTGCTGTCCTTCAGGACGATGGTTGGAACCATGGAAGAAAGCGGCCGCCGGCCCGGCGCGATCGAATTCGCTTCGCCTTGCACCAAACCGAAGAGGTTGGACGTGCCGGGCTTCGCCGCAAAATCGTCCATTTCGTCGTTGAGAAGAAAGCCCAACCCGGGCACCGTCACTTTGCTGCCATAACCGGCGTTCAGCGTGTAGGTAACGGCAACAACGTTGCCTTCCGCGTCAGCAATGCTGTAGTGCGTGGTGTCCGAGCCTTCCGCGGTGCGTGCAGGAAGCCCCGGGTTGATCAGGTCGCTGGGTGTTGCTAGGAGAGGATCAATCGAGCCGCGACGCGAGCGAATGTAGGCAGGATCGACCAGCGCAGAGATGGGATTCTTCACGAAATCGGGATCGCCCAGATACTCGTTGCGGTCGGCGTAGAACCGCCGCATCACCTCGGCTAGGTAGTGATAAGCCGTTGCGGACCCGGCGCGGGATTTTTCGTAACCAGTTCCGTCGAGCATGGCTAGCATTTGCAGAATGCCGACGCCGCCGGAACTGGGCGGCGGCGAAGTGATGATGTGGTAGCCCTTGTAGTCGCCTTCAAGGGGCTTGCGCTCGACAGCCTGGTATTCGCGAAGATCGTCCAGGGTAATCAGCCCGCCGTTTTTTTCCATCTCGCGCGCCAGGATGTGCGCGGTTTCACCTTCGTAGAAATCCGAAGCGCCGCTGCCTGCGATGCGTTCGAGCGTGCGCCGTAGGTCCAGCTGCTGGAAGTTCTCGTTCCAATCGTAAAGGGCCCCGCCCTTGAGAAAAATCCGCTTGGATTCCGGAAACTGGGACAAAAGCTCGGCGTTCGTGCGAAACGAGCGCATCTGCGCATAAGAAATCGGAAAGCCCGACGAAGCAAGCGCGATCGCGGGCTGCAGCAGGTCAAACCAGGGCTTGCGGCCGTATTTCTTGCTGGCCAGTTCAAGGCCGCGGACCGTGCCGGGAACGCCGGCGGCGCGCCAGCCGAGCAAGCTATCCTTCGTAACGTTGCCGCTGGCATCCAGATACATGTCGTGAGTGGCTTTGCGTGGAGCTTTCTCGCGGAAATCAATGAACGTCGTGCGGCCATCGGCCATGCGGATGAGCATGAACCCGCCACCGCCGATGTTTCCGGCATATGGATACGTCACCGCAAGAGCAAAGCCGACCGCGACGGCCGCATCCACGGCGTTGCCGCCGGATTTCAACACGTCAACGCCAACGTCGGCTGCCAGCGGTTCCTGCGCCACCACCATCCCTTTGCGGGCGTAAACCGGTTCATGAGCGTCGAGCGCTGGCGGAGCCAGAATCAGGAAAGCGAGAAATATCACTAGTAGACGCACTTCAGCGGAGTTTTTCATGACACGGATTATAGGACCAAAAGACGTTGTCGGGCGCAGGCTACCGCGCTATGGCACGCGGCGCGCCTTGAGGTATCCTTCGGCTCTTCCTCACTTCTCTTCTCGCTGCGAATCAAATACGATGTTGGCCGCTTCAAAAAGGACGGCTCCATGACGTCTACACATCGCTACCTTCTTGCGGCAGCCATTCTATTGGCATGCAACACCGCCGCGATCGGGCAAGAAGCTGCTGCGCCACTGAAGTTCCAGATTCCTGAGGACAAACTGGGCTCTTTCGTGGGGCAATACGCTTACGACGACGATCCCGATCTTGTTCGGTCCATTTCCCAGGAAGGCTCCCGCCTGTTCATCGAATCCCGCCGAGCCCCGAAAGTCGAACTGCTCCCGAAGGCGGAAGACACTTTCGGCTTTGCGAACAACCCCGTGACCTTCAAATTCCTGCGCTCGGCCGAAGGAAAAGTCACTGGCTTCCAGCGCAACTTTCCGGAAGGTAGCGACCACGCCAGCAAGATCAGCGATCAGCCTCTAATCTTCAGCAAACTCGAATACACGCGCGAAGAAGTGATGATTCCCATGCGCGATGGCGTCAAGCTCCACGCCGTCATTTTGCGCCCCAAGGATTACGCTGCTCCGCTTCCTCTCCTCATGGAGCGCACGCCCTACGGCGTTGACGGAAACACTCCCGCATCGATCAATGGCAACGAGCCCGAGCTTTCCGCCAGCCGCTACATTTTCGTTTTCGAAGATATTCGCGGCCGTTACAAATCGGAAGGCTCCTTTGTGATGAGCCGCCCCATGGCCGATCACCATGACCCCAAACTCGTCGACGAAAGCACCGACACCTGGGACACCGTGGACTGGCTGCTGAGAAACATCCCCAATAACAACGGTCGTGTCGGCGTCTACGGTACGTCCTATCCGGGATTTCTGGCCATGGCCGCTGGCATCGATCCGCATCCAGCCGTAAAAGCCATCTCACCACAGGCCCCGATGATTGACGTCTGGATGGGCGACGATTTCTTTCACAACGGCGCTTTTCGCGAAACTTACGGCTATGACTACACCTTGGGAATGGAAAGCTCCAAAGAAAACGCATTCTCCAAACTCGATGAAGATGCGTACGATTTCTTTCTGCACTCCGGCTCCTTCGCCGCCGCCGCCAAACGCAACGGCGTAGACAAACTTCCCACGGGCGTCGCTTTTCTCCAGCATCCTGCCTATGACGAGTTCTGGCGCGCGCGCGGCGTCGAGTGGCATCTCAACCAGCCCACCGTCCCCACACTCTTCGTTGGCGGCTTCTGGGATCAGGAAGACATGTTTGGCCCTCAGGAGGCATACTCAAAACTCGAGCCTCACGATTCCCATCATGAAAACTTCCTGGTCATCGGTCCCTGGAACCACGGCCAGTGGGGCGGCACTACGCGTCATCTGGGCGACATTCAGTTCGGCGAACCCACCACCGACGAGTTTCGCGAGCGTTATGAAGCCCCATTCTTCGCGCACTACCTCAAGGACGAAAGCGGATTCAGCCTCAAGGACACCGCTACTTTTGAAAGTGGCAGCAATCGCTGGCGCGAATACATGCACTGGCCGCCGGTGGAGAGCAAGTCACAAAATCTCTATCTTGGGGCCGATGGTTCGCTAGTTTTTTCTTCATCCGAGCCGAAGTCCTCGCCTGGTAAGAAGGACGCGGCGAACTATCGCGAATACGTCTCCGATCCCGCGAATCCCGTGCCGTACAGGCATCGCCCGATTCAAGCCACTTATTCGCCAGGCTCGAAGTGGTTCACCTGGATGGTCGAAGATCAACGCTTCGTTTCCGGCCGTTCTGACGTCGCAACTTGGACCACTCCGCCGCTCGATCACGATGTTACCGTTGCAGGCGACGTGATCGCCGATCTCTTCGCATCCACGTCGGGGACCGACGCCGACTGGGTGGTTAAATTGATCGACGAATATCCTGAGGCGGCGTCCACGGCTTCTTCAACGGCTTCCACAACCTCTGCGTCACCCGTGGCCCATCCCGATATGTCCGGCTACCAGCTCATCGTCAATGGAGAAATCTTTCGTGGGCGTTATCGTAAAAGCTTTGAACGCCCCGAGGCCATCCCGGCTGACAAAGTCCTCGAATATCGTTTCAGCCTCCACGCCACCGATCACACCTTTCTCAAGGGCCATCGCATCAAGGTGCAGGTGCAAAGCACGTGGTTCCCGTTGTACGACCGCAATCCGCAGAAGTTTCTGCCCAACATCATGACCGCCTCTCCCGGCGATTTTGTCAAAGCCACCGAGCGCATCTATCCGGCTTCTCATCTTATCCTCCCGCTTGCGCCGTGACGGCTGCCGCCTGGTGTCATCGAAAAAAACAGTAATGGGACAGTTTGAATTTTCTGAATCGTCGCACAAGGGGTCAAAATTCAAAGTGGCCAATACTGGAAGAACAGAACCCTTGCGAAACTGTAGAAAACGCACTAAGGTATCGGGCACGAGTTGGAGCATCCTTCCTGCAAGCTTCCGTCCACGGATCGCCAGGAGAGTCTGGAAGAGTGCGTCCGCACGTCGAGGCGCAAAGAAGTTGCTCTTAAAGCCAGCATCCTTCACGCAACGTTTTCTGGGAATCAGGGTTTGAGAAGGCTGGGGGATTTGCTCGCAACGGCAAGAAAATGTTTAAGACTCTGAGTTACTATTGGAACGCGGCCCGGGGCTACCGCTTGAAACCTTGGAAAAGTCCTTACATGCGGTGGCGGTTTGAGACCTTTCTCGGAAAAGAAGCGGACAATTTGACTGCTCGCAAGTTTTTTCACCTCGCCTGGAAATACCGCGATCACATGGAGCGGTTTGTGGATTGGGCCGCCGAACGCCGCCGCTTCCAACGCCAGCGCCACGCGTGATATGAAACTGTGTAAGTCTCGCAGGCTACGCTCGAATTTCATGAAAAGTGTTCTATTCTCCAGTTTTGTGTTGCTCTTCTCAGGCACAGCGCGGGCCCAGTCTTCGCCGACGCCGCAGGTCGCCTCCCCGCAGATTGTTGAAGTTCCCAGTGGTCCGCTCCACCTAAAAGCCTACTTTTGGAAGCCCGCCGGGCCCGGACCTTTCCCTGTGGTGTTGTTCAATCACGGCTCCGGAGCCGCTGACGCGCAGCACACTGCCGGGCAGACGATGGCCGAGGCGGCAGCAAGTCTGGCGCCAGTTTTTCTCAGGCACGGCTACGCTTTCTTTTATCTTTGCCGCCGCGGGCAAGGTCTTTCCGCGGATCAGGCGCCGTTTATGCAAGACCTGTTGCAGCGCGAAGAAGCTGCCAAGGGAAAAGAAGCTCGGCAGCACCTGCATTATTTGATGGTCACGACCGACCATCTCAACGATGCTCTCGCAGGCTTACTTTTCTTGAAAACTGCGCCTGGCATCGACGCCAAGCGCATTGCTGTCGTTGGCCACTCCTTTGGCGGTTTGATCACCTTGCTTTCCGGAGAGAATGACTCTGCTATCCGCGCCGAGGTCACATTTGGTGCTGGCGCCAATTCCTGGAAACTCTCGCAGGAACTCCGCGACCGCGTTCTTGCGGCCGTCGGCAGAACATCTGCACCGATCATGCTGATCCATGCCGCCAACGACTTCGACACGGCGCCTGGTACCGCCATTGCTGCCGAACTTGAACGCCTGCGCAAACCTCACGTCCTTAAGATTTATCCTCCCTTGGGCAAGTCCCCCGACGATGGCCACAACCTCTTGTACCTTGCCGGTCCGGAATGGGAACCCGACGTTTTCCAATTCCTCGATACCAACGTAAAACGCTGAGCGCTTTCCTGAACTTGAAATTAATGGACAGCAAGGCTCCCTGTGAGCTCGCCCTCCTTCAACAGGGATATAATGAAGGATGAGAGGAGGGTCCATGGAAGAACTGAAGATCCTCCAGAAAACGCGGGAACTCCACGAAGCGCGCTGGTGGGAGCCGGAAGCGAACGGCCGCGTTCACTGTTTTCTTTGCCCGCGCCACTGCCACATTCATCCGGGACAGTCGGGATTCTGCTTCATCCGCATCAACCATGAAGGAAAACTCTACAACTTGGGATATGGTTCGCCCGCCGCCTTGCAGATTGATCCCATCGAGAAGAAGCCGCTGAATCATTTTCTGCCCGGCACGCGCGTCTTCAGCATGGGAACCGCAGGGTGCAACATGGGCTGCTTTTTCTGCCAGAACTGGGACATTTCGAAGTCGCGTTCGGACCAAGTGCGCTCGCAGGAAATTCCTCCGGAAGATGTGCCGCACCTCGCGATGAAATATGGATGCGATTCGCTGGCGTTCACCTACAACGAGCCGACCATCTGGGGTGAATACGTCATCGATATTGCCAAAGCGGCGAAGAAATACGGACTCAAGACCGTAATGGTGACAAATGGCTACGTCACTTACGAAGCTTTCCACGATATTTATGATCACATTGATGCAGCGAACGTGGATTTGAAGGCGTTCACGGAAAATTTCTACGGGAAAATTACCCTGACGCATCTTCAACCAGTTCTAGAGATGCTGGAATGGCTCAAGAAGGAAACGAAAGTGTGGTTCGAGATTACGAACCTGATGATTCCTACTCTGAACGATGACCCGACGGAAACGCGAAAGCTTGCGGAATGGATTTTGACGCATCTAGGCCCCGACGTGCCGCTGCACTTCACCGCGTTTCATCCCGATTTCAAGTTGCAGGACAAGCCGCGAACTCCCGCCGCAACGCTGGATCGCGCGCGCCAAATCGCCATGGAAGTCGGGCTGCACTACGTGTACGAGGGGAACATTTATAGCGATGGCGCGAACACCTATTGCCCGAATTGCAAGGAGTTGCTTGTGCGGCGCTCGTGGCACGACATTCTGGAATATCGCATCAAGGATGGCGCCTGCCCGGAGTGCAAATTCCCCATTCCCGGAGTTTGGACGAACGATACAATGGGAAAGCCAAGGCACGACGTCGCGACGAGCGTGCGGAAGTACACTCACCTGAACCTGTGAATGAGTTCTTGGTTCCAACCGCTCTAAGACGCCGCCGCATTGCCGGCGAAGGCTTGAACCGTCTTGGGCTGAGGACGCAGCAGCAAATAGAATGCGACGACGTGCGTGATCATCAGCACGGGCACATAGATGATCGGGATCGCGTATGTAGCGCCCAACTGCCCCGCCATCGCGGGAAGGCCGACCTGCGTGGCGTGGTAATAGTCAAGGATCAGGTCAACCATCCCCACGAGATTGAAAGCGACTACGAACAGCCAAAAGAGCGGACGTATCCTTACCGTTAGGAGCGCGAGCATCGCTAGCACCCCGGTTGCTAGGTCCCAGTAGGCAGCGAAAGTAGCGAAGCGAGCGGGTACATTGGGCCCGACGACGCCTGGAAGAATAAACACGAGCCCGAAGAAGCGGAAGCTGTGCAAAGCAGCGATGGCGCGCTGCGCTGCCACCAGGTCCATCGACTTGAGTCTGGGCATGATATACGCGCCGAAACAAAGCCCCCATGCGACATAACCTAAAACGAGTTGTATATTGAAGAGCATTTCCACCGACATTTGTCCTCCTATAAGATTGATTTCGTTTCTGCTCTCTTTCCGACGTTTCGAGACAGATTCAAATGGCCACCGCAGTCCCGGCTGCAGTGGCCGAGTTCACTTATTGTTCGGGCTATCTCTCAACAGAATCCCGAGCGGCAGGAGTGGCCCGACCGGAATGAACTGCTCCTCCATGAGGTTTTCCTTCGTGAGAGGCAGGCTTTCCATGAGGGCCCGAGCCTCCGCCACATCCTTGCAGTTCAGTATGAATATGACGCCCTTGCCGTCGCCGCGCGTGTACCACTGCTGAATCTTGCCGTCGAGATACAGCGGAACGGTCGCACGAATTTCGGCGGGCATGATTTTCATGACTTGCTCGAGAGTAACCCCCGGTTTTGGCGTAAGGATTGTCAGCACGGCGGTGATCTTGGGCTGCGGCGGTGTGGACTGGCCTTGCGCCGAGGGCGCCGGGACCGTTTCAATGCTCATGTTCATTGTTCAGCTCCTTTGATTCCTCAAGGAAATTTGGATCTTGCGTTGGTACCACTGGGTACCACACGCTACTTTTAGACGCTCGCGAGGGGAAAAGGGTTACACCCGAGAATAAAGAAATGGTACTATACGGTACCAGCGTGACGAGAGGGTGATGGCTAGGGCATCGATGTCAAAACGCCGCCAAAAAGGCGGTGACGAAACCGCGGTGCGCGAGCGCATCCTCGACGCGGCCTTTGCGGCGTTCATGAAGAGCGGCTACGCAGCGGCCAGCATGCTTGAGATCGCGACGCGCGCGCGCGTTTCGAAGCGGGAGCTTTACGCACTAGTTGGCAACAAACAGGAAATGCTGATCGCCTGCATCAGCGAGCGCGCCAAGCGTTTCGACGTGCCCGCTGACCTGCCCCTACTGCACGATCG
>Ga0126383_10001270_pt1 | contig 15555 bp, 9 predicted proteins | sample PanSoiMetPlot_35_FD_96882 | JGI IMG/M metagenome (GOLD analysis project Ga0126383, IMG submission 96882) | Tropical forest soil microbial communities from Panama - MetaG Plot_35 | ecosystem: Environmental > Terrestrial > Soil > Tropical forest > Bulk soil | place: Panama | collected 2016-02-17
CGAAAACAATCTCCCATGATCACCCCACGATCAGCCTAACCTCGTACTATTCGCAGATGGATTTTTGAACGGCGCCTTATCTACCCTCCAATTATCGCCCCGTGATTACAATCGGAGTACACGTTATGGAAGCGCGATATCACTTCGTCAGTGCCTTGGTCTTACTGTCTCTATCAGCAGGGGCAGACCTGCGTGTCTGCCCTGGATTGGGTTTACACATGACCACCGGCGCAGACCTGCGCATCCGCCATGGATTGGGTTTACAACCGACTACCGGCGCGGACACGCAAGTCTGCGCCTACAATGCTCTGAGCTTGAGTTCTGTGATGGCGCAAACCGTCCACAGTGTTCGCGGGCAGGTGGCGGATCAGGATGGCGCGGCGGTCAAGGCCGCCCGGGTGACATTGAGCCTCGACGATAAAGAGCTGCGCGCCGCGGTCACCGACGGCGAAGGGCGTTTTGTCTTCAACGGCGTCACCGCGGGGCGCTACATCCTGGCGGTCAAGGCGGCGGGCTTCGCCGTCTATCAAGATGAGGTGACGGTCGAGGACGCCGTCGCCGGTCAGATCAAGATCGCGCTCAACGTGGCGACTCTCAATGGCGAGGTCGAGGTCAACGGTGAGCGCGCGGCGCTCGGCCTGGATGCGGGCGCGAACAGAAACGCGATTGTTTTGCGCGGGGATGCGATCAAAAGACTGCCGCGCGACGAGCAGCGTTTGCGGCAGTTGCTCGAACGAATGGCCGGGAGCTTCGCGGGCAGGCTGAACGTCTCGGTCAACGGAGTCAGCGACGCCAGCCTGCCGCCGACGGCCACTATCAAGGAGATTCGCATCAACAGCGACCCGTTTTCCGCCGCCTATCACGAGCCTGGAAGCGCGCGCGTCGAGATCGAAACCAAAGGCGGCGACGATCTGATGCAGGGGAGCGTTTATCTCGGCTACCGCAACAGCGAGTTCGACGCGCGCAACACTTTCAGTACGATCAAACCGCCGCTGGAACATAACGACGCCGGAGGTTGGTGGAGCAGCAGGTTGTTCGGGCCGCGCTCGTTCATCTTCGGCCTGGTCGAGCGGCAGCGACACGAAGAGACCATTCCGATCACGGCCTATCTGCCTGACAGCATCTTCAAAGCCAACGCGCCAAGGCCGAGCAGAAACACGGCGGTCAACCTGCGCGCGGATTTCCTGCCCTCCGACCGCCACACGTTCAACCTCTTCTTCGATCACGGTAAAAGTCGGCAACGAGGCGCTGAACTAAGCGCCATTGACCTGCCCGAGCGAAGTTACGATACGCGGTCATCGGATCAGAGCCTGCAAGGGTCGTGGCGCGCAATATTCTCTCCGAACCTTATTAACGAAGCGCAATTGCGTCTGACGCGCGAACGATCTAAAAACGTCACGGACAACCCCGCAGCGGCCGTGGAAGTGGCCGGATCGTTCAACGCCGGAGGCCCGCAGTGTTGTCCCGAAACCTTCGCGGCTGAGCGACTCTCGATTGTGGATAACGTGACGATCAGCCACGGGCGGCATCTGTTGAAGACCGGAGCGAGCGTGGCTGGCGCGCACATCAGCGGATTGAGCGAGCGGGACTTCGGCGGGACATTCTATTACCCAAGCCTTTCACGTTTCCGATTGAAGAGGGCGCTATATTACACCCTCAGCGCCGGCGAACCCGGCATTAACTTCGGCCTCTGGCAATACGCGGCGTATGCTCAAGACGAGATTCGTTTGACGCCGAGTTTTACTCTGTCGCCGGGTTTGCGTTACGAAACGCAGACTTACCTGGAAGATCGCTACAACTTCGCGCCGCGTCTGGGTTTCGCGTGGTCGCCTTTCAAAAGCCAGAACACTGTTGTGCGGGGCGGCTCGGGAATCTTCTACCAACAGCTTGAAGAAGGCCCACTCGGCTCGGCGCTGCGATACGACGGCGTCCGCCAACGTCAAATCATCGTCCGCGCGCCTCGCGAGACAGACCCGCTCCGCGGGCTCCCGTTCGACAGCTATCCATCGAGCGTCAACAAACTCGCCGCCGACCTGCGCGCGCCTTACCAGTCGCACTCGACGATAGGCGTCGAGCAGCGATTGCCCCATGCCCTGATCCTCACCGTAAATTACAACTACGTCCGCGGCGTACATCTCTTCCGCTCGCGCAACATCAACGCCCCGCCGCCCGGAGCGCTTGGGCCACTGAACCCGGATTTCGATCGCATCGCGCAGCTCGAATCGTCAAGCTCCTCGACCTATCACGGACTGACCGCCGGCTTCTCGCAATCGTTCGGCGCGCGGCTGTCGCTCTTCGGCTCATACACTTTCTCGCGCGCAGTGGACGACGCCGATGGGCCTGACGCGTTCCCGATGGACAGTTACAACCTCGTCTCCGAACGCGGGTTTTCGGCGAACGACGTCCGGCATCAGTTCTTCGCCGCCGCGCTGCTCGCGCTGCCTTACGGCTTCGAGATGTCGCCGATCGTCTATTACAGCTCCGGTCGCCCGTACAACATCACCACCGGCTTCGACAACAACGGCGATTCGGTGGTGAACGACCGTCCGGAGGGCGTGAGGCGCAACTCGGAGCGCGGGCCGAATTTCGCGAGCGTGGATCTGCGTCTGGCCAAATCGTTCGGTTACAGGCGTCAGGGAAGCGACCGACAACTCTTCGGAGTCGAGATCGCCGCCGACGCGACCAACCTGTTCAACCGCGTGAATCTCGAAAACTTCATCGGGATTCAAACGTCGCAATTCTTCAGGCTGGCCAACGCCGCTCACGACCCGCGGCAGATAAGATTGCAAATCTCTTTCTATTTTCATTGAGCGTACATTTGAAGCATTGCCCATCGCGCATCCCTCATTAAACATCGCCTCGCAGGGAGGTCTCTTTTCAAGTTATTTCCCTGCCGATCGATGCGCAATTATGCGCAATGTGAGGCGCCAGGCTTCGCTCCCTCCTACATGGTCTTACAAAAACTGACAGAGATGAAAGCTATGAAAAGAATCAACTCGTTCATTCGTGCGTTCAAAATTAACCGCAACGCCCTTTTAGCGGCTGTAGCCATTCTCCTCGTCTTCGGGTTGGCGTCCGCGACGATGATTCCAGCGCATTCAGAGACCGAGGCGCTTACCGCGGCGATCGTTCGGACGCCCGCGGGCAGCGGCTTTTTCGGTTTCGGCGGCGACGGAGGTCCGGCCACCAACGCCAAGCTCAGCAATCCGAACGGCGTGGCCGTTGACGCCGGCGGCAATCTCTACATCGCCGACATATTTAACGACCGCATTCGCAAAGTTGATACGAACAGTGTGATCACCACCTTCGCGGGCAGATTCGGCGGCGTGTTCAGTGGCGACAACGGGCCCGCGACCGAGGCCGGGATGTTCGATGTCGCCGGAGTCGCCGTGGATGAAAAGGGCAACGTTTACATCGCAGACATGGACAACTACCGCGTTCGCAAGGTGAACACGAACGGCATAATCTCGACCGTTGCGGGCAACGGCAATTTTGGCTACACGGGCGACAACGTCGCGGCGACGCAGACCGCGCTCGCTTCCCCGGCGGCGGTGGCGGTTGACGTGGCCGGGAACATTTATATCGCAGACCTCTTCAATTCGCGCATCCGCAAAGTCAACGCTCAGGGCGTCATCACGACTTTCGCTGGCGCCGGCATTGCGGATTACAGCGGCGACGGCGGGCCCGCGACGCAAGCCAGGATTGACACTCCCGAGGGCGTGGCCGTTGACCGCCAGGGCAACGTCTACATCGCCGATTCCGTCAGCGGCGTTGTGCGGCGTGTAGACACAGCGGGAATCATCACCACCTTTGCGGGAAACGGGAAGGACGGCTTCGACGGCGACGGCGGGCCGGCCACCCAGGCGCGGCTGAGTTCTCCGCGCGGCGTTGCGGCCGGCGCGGACGGGAGCGTCTACATCGCTGACACGGGTAATGACCGCATCCGGCAGGTCGCTCCGAACGGCGTCATCACCACCGTCGCCGGCAACGGTCAGACCGGGTACAACGGGGACGGCATCTCGGCCACACAGGCCAGCTTCTTTGAGCCTGCGGGGTTGGCCGTTGATCCATTCGGCTCGGTTTACATCGCCGATTCCATCAACGACCGGATCAGGATGCTGAAGAGCTCGCAGCTTCAATTCTTCGGCCTGTCGCGGTACGTCCTGCCAACCGGCGATACGCAAACCATCAACATCATCGGCGCCGGACTGGAAAATTCGATGGTCGCGATCAACGGGCAAAGCGTTTCATCCACGCTCGACGCCGGCGCCGGAAACCTGGCCGTCATCGTGTCCCCGTCGTTCCTCGCGGCGCCGGGCGCGCTGTCATTTCAGGTGAGCAAGGCGCAATCGCAAACGCCCGCCGAGAGGAGAGTCATTGTCGCCGCGCAAGCGCAGCTCAACGGCGTGTCGACGGCGACAGTTTCGGCGGCCTCATTTCAGCAGGGGGCGGCCGCGGAAGCCATCGGGGCCATGTTCGGAACGAGGTTGGCTACGCAGACCGGCTTCGCCTCCGCCCTCCCTCTGCCGACTTCCATAGCGGGGACGTCCGTCCTGGTTAACGGTATCGCATCGCCACTCTTCTTCGTCTCGGCCGGGCAGATCAATTACCAGATCAATAAGGAACTGGCGGCGGGAGCGATCGCATCGGTCGTGACCGTGGCCGGAGACGGCGCGGTTTCACAGGGGCAAATACAAATCCTCACTGAAGCGCCGGGTATCTTCACTGCCAACGCCAGCGGTAACGGAGGGCCTGCGGCGGTCTGGACCCTGGACGGAGTGAGCTACTTTCCCGTCTCCAATCCTGACGGCAGTCCGAGGCCGCTGCCGGCCGGGGCCTTCGTAGTCTTATTCGGCACAGGCATCCGCAACACGCCCGCGTCGAACCCGACGGATGGGAACGGCGTGGCCGAAAGCCTGCGAGTGAACCTGGGCGGCGCCATTGTCGTGCCCACCTTCGCCGGCCCTCAAGGCTCCTTAGTTGGGCTCGATCAGATCAACATGCAAATTCCAGCCAGTCTCGCCGGGGCTGGAAAGATTGACGCGATACTGATCGTCAACACAAGAGCGGCTAATACTTTCCAGTTACAAATTATGTAAGAGAGCGAAGAGAGGAGAAGACGGAACAAACGGAAAGAGCAAACCAAAGATTTGTTCTGTCTGTTCCATTATTTCCGTTTGTTCCGTCTTCTCTTTTCGGCCTGACATTGCGCCGACACGGTTAAATAGAGAGCTGCCGCATTGCATCTAATAAAAACAAGCCGCCATTTTCGCCACACGCCCTACCATTTTCGCCACATCCAATCACAAATCCATTCATGGACGTGACGAGATATGCCCCGCGAAGATGGCCTAACTGCTTGAATCCGTATGCGTCTAGGCTGATGACTTTGCGCGGTCGCCCGAAACGAAAGTGGTATAGGGATTGATGAAGGGTGTTCGGTCTTCACGGCGCGGGTGAGGTTAACCGAAATACGCCTCCTTTATTCCATCAGACTCGCCTTCGCCATCGCAATCAGTTCGGCCTGAAACCAGGACGGAAAAACCAGGTAAATATGCTGGTAAAGTTTGACCAGGGAGAAAACTTTGAACGAGGCGCCGCGATCAAGCGTTAGAGCCGCCGCGAAATTCTTTTACGAGGGCGCAGAGAAATTCTGGATCCGCGGCGTCACATATGGCACTTTCGAGCCGCGCGACGGCAGCGATTATCCGCCGCCGGAGCGCGTGGCCCTGGATTTCGCACTGATGCGCGAGGCCGGCGTCAACACCGTGCGCATTTACACCGCGCCTCCGACTTACCTGCTCGACGAAGCCGCTCGCCAAGGCTTGCGCGTGATTGTCGGATTGGCCTGGATGCAACACGTCTGTTTCCTCGACGACGCGCGATTGGTCCAACAGATTCGCGCGCAGGTTAAACGCGCCGCTGAGTCTTGCGGCGCCCACCCTGCCGTGCTCGCTTTCGCCATCGGAAACGAAATCCCGCAGCAGATCGTGCGCTGGCACGGAGCGAAAAGGATCGAGAAGTTTCTCAAACAGCTTTATACCGACGTGAAGCGCATCGCTCCGGACAAACTCGTCACCTACGTCAACTTTCCGCCGACCGACTACCTGGACCTGTCGTTCCTGGACTTCGTCTGCTTCAACGTCTTTCTGCACGAGGAGACGAGCTTCAAGCCTTACCTGGCCAAGTTGCAAAACGTCACCGGCAATCGCCCACTCGTTTTAACCGAACTCGGAATGGACAGTATCCGCGAAGGGGAAGACGGCCAGGCGCGTTTTCTCGATTGGCAGTTGCGCGAAGCTTACAAAGGCGGGGCGGCGGGCGCGTGCGTCTTCTCATGGACTGACGATTGGTATCGGGGCGGCAATCAGATCACCGACTGGGCTTTCGGGATGGTTGACGCCGAGCGCAAGGAGAAGCCCGCATACCATACCGTCAAATCGCGCTTCGCGCGCGTTCCCTTCGAGGCTGAAGCGCGACGGGAATGGCCCAAAGTCTCGGTCGTGATCTGCGCCTACAACGCGGCGAGCACGATCGAAGACAACCTCGAGTCGCTCACGCGGCTGAACTATCCGAATTACGAAGTGATCGTCATCAACGACGGCTCGAAAGACGCCACGCCGGAGATCGCCGCGCGCTATCCGTTCAAGTTGATCAGTGTGCCGAACGGCGGTTTGAGCGCCGCGCGCAACCTGGGTTGGCGCGCCGCGACGGGCGAGATCGTCGCCTACACTGACGCCGATACGCGCGTTGACCCTGACTGGCTCGCGTATCTTGTTCAACCGTTCCTGACGACCGGCGCGGTCGGCGTGGGCGGGCCGAACGTCGCGCCGGAAGACGACGGCTGGATCGCGCAATGCGTCGCGCGAAGTCCCGGCGGCCCGACGCACGTGCTCTTCAACGATACGGTCGCCGAGCACATTCCGGGATGCAATATGGCCTTTCGCCGGTGGGCGCTCGAAGAGGTGGGCGGCTTCGATCCGACCTACACCAAGGCCGGTGACGACGTGGACATCTGCTGGCGATTGCAGGAGCGCGGCTGGCATCTGGCTTTCAGCCCCTCGGCGCTCGTCTGGCATCATCATCGCAATTCGGTCAGAGCTTATTGGCGGCAGCAGGTCGGCTACGGCGAGGGCGAAAGTTTCCTGGAGCACCGCCATCAGGAAAAGTTCAACGAACGCGGGCAGACGCGATGGCAGGGGCGCATCTACAGCCACCTGCCCGCTTATCGCTCGCTCTTCAAATCGGTGATCTATCATGGGCGCTGGGGCGCGGCGGCCTTTCCGTCGGTTTATCAGGGCGGCGTGAACAGTTTGATGTGTCTGCCTCAGATGCTCGAATGGCAAACCGGGACATTGCTCGCGCTCGCCGGCGCGATCTTCTTCCGACCGATGTTGGTGATCGCGGCCTTGATGTTCGCCGCGACGTTGTGGCGATGCTTCGCGCACGCCCTGGAAACCAAGCTCGACGACGCGCCGACCGCCGGCTCGACGCAGGCGCGGCTGAAACACCGGCTGATGATCGCGTGGTTGCATTACATTCAAATGTGGGCGCGCTTCCGCGGGCGGGTCAAGGGCTACTTCGGTTCGAGCAACGGGGCGTCCGAAGGCCGTCTTGAGGGCCGTCTGATGGACGGCGCGCCGGGTTTGTCGCCCGGCGACGCGCTGCGGTTGTTGTTCCACCGGCTTGACGCGACCTACTGGGACACGCGCTACACGCTGATTGACGACTTCCTGCTTTCACTCAAACGAATCGGCGAGCAATCGCTGCCACCCGTGCGCTGCGACGACGGCTGGCAGCGGGAGTATGACTTGCGCGTGCGCGCCTGCCGCAACTGCTCGCTGAAGATCAAACTGACTGCCGAAGATCACGGCGGAATGAAGCGACTCTTCCGCGCCCGGATCGAATTGCACAGGCCCTGGCGCTTCTGGATGGCGCCCATCGCCGCCGCGGCTTTGGGCGGCTACCTTGGACGTTCGTTCGGCCATTACTGGGCCGCGCCCGCCACATTGTTCGCCTTACTGGCGCTGGCGATGGCGCTGCGCCAGATAAGCAAATTCGGCGGACAGACGCTGGCCGCACTGGAAGTCGTGGCGGAAGAGCTGAAGCTCTATTCGCTGGTAAAGTCGCGGACGGCGGGGCGCAAAGAGAACGAGCCTGTCTTTGAGGAAAATTAGCGATTCAACTGTCAGTAGATTTCGAAATCAGGCAGGAGAAGGGCGTTTTCCGTTTGTCATTTGATATTTGATATTTGATATTTGTCATTGGCCGAAGGCCTGGCGGAGGCGGCGCCCAATGAAATTTGAGTGATTTTCTGAGCGGTGATAACTGACAAATATCAAATGACAAACGGAATATAGAACTCTTCGTCCATTTCGTGATCTAATGACCGTCGAAAAAGTAATTGAGTTCGGGGTTCAGAATTCGGGGCATCACGCTTTGATTTCTGAATTCTGTGGGGGATGGAGGAACTCCGAACTTCATCAGCTTACTCCGAACGAGGTTACTGTTTTATGAAGCAAGAGAAACCGAAGGGTGTTTATCGGTGGGCGCTCGGTTATCTGCGCCCGTATCGCAAACGGCTATTCATTTTCCTATTTATTTCGGTCGTGGAGATCGTCTCCGGGCTGTTGCTGCCGTGGCCGATGAAGTTCATCGTTGACCATGCGCTGGGCAACGAGCCGGCTTCAGGCTTGATGGCGAATGTCATCAGCTTCCTGGGCGCCAATCGAGTAGCGATGTTGGCGCTGGGCTGCGCCGCTTATCTGATCTTCCATTACGCCAGCGAATTCATCTCGGTCGCGCACACGCAGATGCAGCAGAGCATCGGACAGCGACTGATCTTCGATTTGCGACGGCAGTTGTTCGGCCATTTGCAGAGTCTTTCACTGCGCTATCATCTCAAACGCGGGCCGGGCGAGACCATCTACCACATCGAGAACGATTCATACTGCGTCGAGAGCCTGACTCTAGGCGGCGTACTGCCCCTTGTCAGCTCGGCGGTGACGCTCGGCGCGATGTTCGTCGTGCTGCTGCGGATGAACTGGCAGGTGGCGTTGCTGTCACTCGCCGTCGTTCCCTTCCTGCTCTGGGTCAATCGTCATTACTCCGAGCGCATCGTTGACCGATCCGAGCGCGTCAAGGATCTGGAAGCGGGGTTGATCAATCTCTTCCACGAAGTCTTCACCTCGATCCGCGTCGTCAAGGCCTTCGGCCGCGAGCCGCACGAACAGCAGCGATTCAAGGAGCAGGGCGCGACCACGCTCGACGAGCGCATCAAGCTGACGATGCAGGAATCGCTCTACGCCGCGATGATCAACGTCGTCACGACGGGCGGCACGGCGCTGATTCTGTTCGTCGGCGGCTACTACGTCTATGATCATCGAATGACCATTGGCGATCTGCTGGTGGCGTTGACCTATCTCGGCTCGGTCTTCGGCCCCCTGGTCACGATGAGCCACACCTTCGGCGCCGTGCAGGCTTCGGTGGCGAGCGCTCGTCGCGCGCTGCGCACGCTCCAGACCGAGCCGGAGCTGCGCGACCGTCCCGGCGCGGTCGAGGCCGGGCGGTTGCGGGGACACATCCAATTCCGCGACGTGCATTTTCATTATGACGACGAAGCGCCCGTGCTCGAAGGCGTTTCGTTCGACGCCGAACCGGGCCGGATGATCGCGCTCGTCGGATTGACCGGCGCGGGCAAAACCAGCCTGGTCAGTCTCATCCCGCGCTTCTACGACGTGATCTCGGGCGAGGCGCTCGTTGACGGGCGCGACGTGCGCGATTACAAGCTACGCTCGCTCCGCGACCAGGTCAGCATCGTCTTGCAGGAGCCGGTGCTCTTCACGGGCACGATCGCCGACAACATCCGCTACGGGCGGCTCGACGCGACTGACGAAGATGTGATCGCCGCGGCCAAGGCCTCCTATGCGCACGATTTCATTATGGGCAAGGAGAACGGCTACCAGACGCGGCTTGGTGGCGACGAAGGGATATATCTTTCTGGCGGCGAGCGGCAGCGGATCTCGATCGCGCGGGCGTTTTTAAAGAACGCTCCGATCCTGATTATGGACGAGCCTACCTCCTCGCTCGACGCGCGCGCCGAGGCGAGCATCTTCGAAACGATGCGCGAGCTGATGGCGGAGCAAACAACTATCGTCATCGCGCACCGGCTCTCGACCGTGCGCGACGCCGACAAGATCCTGGTGCTCGACGACGGTCGAATCATTGACGAGGGGCGGCATGAAGAACTGTTGCTGCGCGTCCCGCTTTACCGCGAATTGTGCGCGCGCCTGGCGATGGGCGACATCCCGGCGGAGCGGGAGGACGGCGAAGCTGCGGAGCGTTTGGTCGCGGCCACTGGATCAGGAGATTGAGAGGTTGATGTATGCGCCTTAACTTGCTGGATATTCTTCAATGCCCCTACTGCGGAGGCTCGTTTGCGCTCGATGAAGGGGCGAGTCTGCGGCGGAGTGGCGACGAGGTCTTTACCGGCGTCTTGCGCTGCCAATGCGCCAGCTACCCGATTGTTGACGGAATCCCGGTTGTAATGGCCGCCTACTCCGGCGATACCGCCTTTCAAAAACTGCTCGCGGATAACCCTGAGCAGGCGCTTTTCGCGGCGCTGGAGCTGGACGAAGCGCGGCAAGCGGAGTTCAGACAATTCCTCGCGCGAGGCGACGCGGGGTCTTATCGCGATTGGATTGAAATCTTTTCGCCGGGCGATGAGGGACCTTATTTCGTCCACCGCTTCGCGAACCCGACGTACCTTGTGGGGCAAGCGATATTGCGGGCAGTCGGCGGCGACCGGCGATGCTTCACGCGGCGGGCGATTGATCTGGCCGGCGGGTCGGGACATCTGACGCGCGCGCTCTGCGAGATCGCGGGCGGCGCCGAAGTCTTTCTGGCCGAGACCAACTTCTGGAAGCTCTGGATCGCGAGACGGATCACCGCGCCGGAGTGCGTCCCCGTATGCTGCGACGCGGAGGCGCCGCTGCCGTTCAAGCGCGGCGGCTTTTCGCTCGCGCTCTGCTCGGACGCGTTCCACTACATCTGGTCGAAGCGACAGTTCGCGTGCGAAATGATGCGAATGACCGGCGACGATGGCGTGATCGTCGTCAACCACGCGCACAACGCCCTGCGGGAGAACTATTCGGCAGGATTGCCTCTCGCGCCGCAGTGGTGGCGCAACCTGCTGGCGGACTATGGCGCGCGCGCCTTCAAAGAGAGCGAGGTTTTAGACAGCGTCGTCGAACATTGCGCGATCGATCTTTCGCGCGATTACTCTGACGGGGAATTGGCGGGCGAGAAGGCGCTGTTTCTGATCGCCACGCGGCTCCGGGGAATCTTTCGGGCCTATGACTACCCCGGCGCGCAATTAACATCCGGCGTGTGGCGCGTCAATCCGCTATACGAGATTGAGCGAAGCGCTGATGGCGCGGTCTTGCGGCTGCAATTCCCTTCCCCGAGTTACGAGGACGAGTACAAGGCCAGTAAACGTTACCTGCCCGAACGCCTAGAATTGACGAAGGAAACGATCAGGAATCTGGAGGCGGGAGAGTTGAGCGGCGAGTTGCGCGAATTGGCCGACCGCTACGTCGCGCTCAATCTCCCGAAGGGGTACTTATGAGCGCTCAAAGTTTGGAACGTGTGACGCCGCCCGCCAACGTGCGCATCGGCGCGAACAGCGTGATCACTAACGAAAACGCCTTCCGGCGATTCTTCAGTGAGCGCGACCCCGCGCTCACTATCGGCGACAACTGCACGATGGAGGTCGTCCATTTCGCAATCGGCAAAGAGGGGCGCATCCAGATCGGTGATTACTGCTACTTCACCGACACAGTTTTGTTGTGCGAAGAGGAGCTGCGCATCGGCAATTACGTGGTGATGAGCTGGAACGTGACGATCGCCGACACTGATTTTCATCCGATAGAGCCGGCCGAGCGAATCGCCGACGCGATCGCCTGTTCGACTTTGAGTGACGGGCGTTCGAGGCCGGAGATCAAGCGCAAGCCGGTGATCATCGAAGACGCCGTCTGGATCGGCCCCGGCGCGACTATTCTCAAGGGCGTGCGCGTCGGCGCAGGCGCGTTTATCGAGCCGGGCGCGATGGTCACGCGCGACGTGCCGCCGCGCGCCCGCGTCATGGGCAACCCGGCGCAGGTTATCGGGGAGGTTTGAAGATGAGCGAGCCGCGCAGACTCGACTGGGACTGGTACGACGGAACCATTCCTGACAACGTGGTTTACGACGAGAGCGCTCATCTGGCGACGTCGTACATCTTCTATCTTTATCGCAGCGAAGCGCCGGTGGGCGTGAAGGTGGGGCGCGGCGCCTGCGTTTATATGGGTTCATTGTTTGATGTCGGTCCGCGCGGGCGCATCACGCTTGGCGATTATGTGATGGTCAACGGCGCGCGGTTCACATGCGATTCAGAAATTGAGGTCGGCGATTACTGCCTGATCTCCTGGAACGTGGTCTTTATGGACACCTATCGCATGCCTTTCGATCCCGAAGGACGCCGGCGCGAGATTGAACAGGCCGTATCGCGTTCGCCGCGGCGACTGCTGGGAGACGCCGCGGCGAGGCCAATCCGCATCGGCGCCAATGTGTGGATCGGTTTTGATTCATGCGTCCTGCCGGGCGTGACCATCGGCGAAGGATCGATCGTCGGCGCTCGATCGGTGGTGGCCGAAGATGTGCCGCCTTACACGGTTGTAGCAGGCAACCCGGCGCGCGTCATCAGGCATTTGGACCGCGCAAGTCATCGGACTACGGATGAAAGGTCTCAGTTTCCTATCTGATCCCTGCGATCACGCGAGTGAGGAAATAGAATCAAACAGGAAAATGGGGGCAGGAAAATGGGGACAGGAAAATAAGAAAGAGGTAGATCGGGAAGGATGCAAACGGAGCGGCGCAAAGGAAAGATCATCGTTTTCGGGATTCTGTTTTGGTACCCGCTGGCCGGCGTCACCTATCAGTTTCTTCATTACCTCATCGGGCTGCGCAGGCTCGGCTACGACGCGTATTACGTGGAAGATTCCGGGCGCTACGTCTACTCGCCCAAACTGGGCGACTTCCCGGAGGACGCCTCCGACAACATCGCGGCCATCGCCCCGATCCTCGAAGCGCATGGCTTTCGCGACAAGTGGGCGTTTCGCGGCGCGTATGAGGGCGGGCAATGTTACGGGATGAGCGAGGGCCAGATACATCAGCTGTATCGTGACGCCGACGCGTTCCTCAACGTGACCGGCGCTCAGGAACTGCGTGACGAGCACCTGGCCATCAAGCGCCGCATCTACGTCGAATCCGATCCCTTCAAGATGCAGGCGTTGGCGGCGCAGGGCGATCAGGACGTGATCAAGATGCTGGGCGAGCACGACACGCTCTTCAGCTTCGGCGAGAACCTCGGCGCGGCCGATTGCATGGTAAAGATTGACGGATTTCAGTGGCTGCCCACGCGCCAACCCGCGGCGATTGAACTGTGGGACAACCCTTACAACATCAGGCGCCAGGGCGAGGCCTACAACACGATCACGACCTGGAGTAATAAAGGACGGCAGGTTGTTTACGAGGGCGAGACTTATTACTGGACGAAAGACCGCGAGTTCATGCGGGTGATTGACCTGCCGCGCCGACGGGACGTCCCATTCGAGATGGCGACCGAGGTCGGCGAGGACGTAAAGCGCCTGCTCGGCGACAACGGCTGGCGGCAAATCGGCGCGGTGCCGATCTCGGAAGACATTGACCGTTACCGCGCCTACATCCAACGATCGCGCGGCGAGTTCACAGTGGCGCGCGATCAATACGTGCGGCCGCGCACCGGTTGGTTCAGCGACCGCAGCGCGTGTTACCTGGCGGCGGCTCGTCCCGTGATCACGCAAGAAACGGGTTTCAGCAAGTTCCTGCCGACCGGCAAAGGGCTGTTCGGCTTCAGCGGCATGGATGATGTTCTAGCCGCGATTGACGAGATCGAAAGCGATTACGGGGGTAATTGCCGCGCGGCGCGTGAAATCGCCGATGAGTATTTCGCGGCGGAAAAAGTTGTAGGCAGTTTGATGGAGCGCGCCGGGTTATAGAGCATAGGTTGTAGGTTGTAGGTAGTAGGTTGTAGGTTATCAACAAAGGCCACGACCAGCTTTGCATGAACTTGCTTGGCGCATCGGGAAATAACGGATGAAGATTATTTGCGCGGGCAATTTGATTCGCTATCCGCTCGGCGGTTTTAGCTGGCACCACCTGCAATATCTGGTGGGCTTCGCGCGGTTGGGGCACGAGGTGACTTATGTTGAGGACTACGGCTGGGCCGATTCGTGCTACGACCCGGCGCGCGGCGATATGACCTCTGATCCGGGTTACGGCATCGCCTACCTGGCGACGCTGCTGCGACCACACGGTTTAGACAATAGCTGGTGTTACCTGGCCGAAGACGGCGCGTCGCACGGGATGTCGCGCCGGCAGTTGGCCGAGCTCTGCCGTGAATGCGACGTCTTCTTCAATTTGAGCAACATCAACTGGATTCCCGAATTCGAGTTGTGCGGGCGACGCGCGCTGGTGGACACCGACCCCGTCTTCACTCAGATCGGCGGGCACGGAATGAGCGAGAGCTTCTCGCAATACCACGCGCTCTTTACTTACGGCGAGAACGTGGGCCGGCCCGGTTGCCCGGCGCCCACCGGCGGCGCGCGCTGGCAGCCGACCCGGCAGCCCGTGACGCTCGATTTGTGGCCTGCGTCCGCCGGCGTCCCGTCGGCGCCTTTCACAACGGTGATGAACTGGTCGGCTTACGGCGAGCGCGAATACGAAGGCCGAGTATACGGGCAGAAAGACCGCGAGTTCACCCCGTTCTTCTCGCTGCCGAACCAGAGCGGACAGTTGATGGAGATCGCGCTCAACGCGCCTCTGGCGACGCGCAAACGTTTGGCGGCCGGAGGCTGGCGACTTGCCGACCCCGGCGAAGTGACCCGCGATTTGTGGACCTATCAAGACTATCTGCGGGCTTCGCGCGCCGAGTTCAGCGTCGCCAAACACGCCTACGTGAGCGCGCGCTGCGGGTGGTTCAGCGACCGCAGCGCGGGCTATCTGGCGATGGGCCGCCCCGTGATCGTGCAGGACACGGGCTTCAGTGACTTTCTGCCGTGTGGGGCCGGCTTGCTGGCCTTCCGCTCCCCGGCCGAGGCCCTCGAGGCGATCAATCGGCTGAATGACAATTACGACATGCATTGCCGCGCGGCGCGGGCCGTAGTCGAAGAATACTTCGACGCGCGGCGAGTGCTTACTCGTCTGCTGGAACAGAGTTTTAGCCGTTAGCGGCGTCCTGAAACAATGTAAATGGGCGAGCGATGTACCGGAGGTTGTCCAGGGGGCGGAGGCTTCATAACCAAGCCGCTTGATGACAATTGAACGATTCATTAATCAAGCCTCCGCCCCCTTGGACAACCTACGGTACATTTTCGGAGGAGCTTACATGTCGCGTTGCGACGCCCTGAAAGAATGAAAAAAGGCATGGAGTTCAAGCTTTAGCTTGTGACTTCCATTTTCGTGCGAACCAAGGCGGCA
>Ga0126383_10001272_pt1 | contig 15553 bp, 8 predicted proteins | sample PanSoiMetPlot_35_FD_96882 | JGI IMG/M metagenome (GOLD analysis project Ga0126383, IMG submission 96882) | Tropical forest soil microbial communities from Panama - MetaG Plot_35 | ecosystem: Environmental > Terrestrial > Soil > Tropical forest > Bulk soil | place: Panama | collected 2016-02-17
AGGGGCGCAACGCGAGATCAGCGTCACGATTGTGGACGGCTCTCGGCAGGCGTTCGTGGATGGAAAGAGAGCGACGAGCCTGGAAGATTACTTCGGCGGTGTTTCGGTGGTGGCTTTTACGCCGGATGATCTGGCTGTGGTCAAGGGAGCGCCGCAAGGACGGCGCGAGTTTTTGGACCGCGCGGTGTTTAACCGCTTCCCCGTCTTTCTCAAGGAGAGCCGCGCTTATTCACGAGCGTTGAAGAGCCGCAATCGACTGCTGAAGGAAGGAGCCGAGCCGCCGTATTTGGAAGTCTACGACGAGGCGCTCGCCCGCCTCGGAGCGAGAATCTGGACTCGCCGCCGCGCTCTGCTGCAGGAGCTCTCCCCTCGAGCCGAGAAAGCGTTCGCAGAGATAGGTCGAAGCGAAGAATCGGCACGGTTTCAGTATCTGGTTTCGCACCTACAGCTGGACTTCGACGGTGAGACAGAATCCCAGATGGAAATTATCCTGCGCGCGGCCCTGCGAGATCGAACGGACCGCGATCGAGAGCGCGGGTTTACTTCGGTGGGTCCGCACTCCGATGATCTGGAGATCCAGATCGGTCGATATGTCGCCCGAAGCTACGCGTCGCAGGGGCAACAGCGCGCTCTGGTGCTCGCCTGGAAGATCGCAGAGATCGAGAACCTTCGTGATGCGCTCGGCTTTCTGCCTCTTCTTTTGCTCGACGACGTCTCGAGCGAGCTGGATCCAGAGCGCAACTCCTTCCTGATGGCCTACCTGGCGCGCAGCGGAGCTCAGGTGTTTTTGACCACCACTGCGGCGAGCCTCGTCGCTGCTGCGGCGGGCCCTGACACGCTGTGGTGTGAAATGAGCGCGGGCCAGCTGCGGCCACTGGCTCTGCCGCATCCTGAGCGGGGCGCGTAAAAGGCACGAACGCGCTCAGCCAACCTCGGAGCCGGAGATGGGACGCCTGTCCCAGTGTCCCGGGACACGTCCCAAGGTTTCTTGTCTTCGCGTCCAGGTGGGCCAGCCGTCCTGGGCTTGAAGACAGTCCGTGAATCGATCGACGGCCAGCTATCCGGGGTTTCGGACGGGCTTGGAAGTTGCACAAGCGGCTCCGGGTGTACGACGTCAGCAAACAAATACAAGAATTAATCGCGTTCTTGGGGGTGCTACGCGAGAACGAGCCCGAAGCCCTGGCTCGCGCAGTCCAGGATCTTGGCCACCTGCTCGGTGCAAAGAAGGCGCTCGCCTTCGGCGTTCGAATCGAACAGGAACGGATTTCGTTGTCCTTCGCGCACGCGAATAGCGCAGACTTCGATGGAAAGCTCGCGCTGGAGTTCAACCATCTGCTCGCATCGGGCAGAGCGCCGTTGCTCTTCAACCCGGCGAAACCCGAGCCCAATCAGAGAAACGTCGCCCTCGCCATTCCGCCGCTGTTGAGCGTCCTAAGCTGCGGCGTGTCCGCCAAGAAAAGCAAACGCGGCCGGCCGATCCACTTGCCGATGAATGCTCGACTGTCGGATGAGAAGGACCGCCTGCTCGCCAATCAGTTGTTGGTGGCGGCCGGCATTCAGGACGACTTCATCCTCCGCTCGCTCATTTGCGAGGGTTCGTCGCTCTTGGCGTGGCTGGGCATTTTCCAGCCGGAACCGCCTACCGACAGACAGCGCGACATCTTCAAAGCGGTGCTGCCCGCGCTGCAAAAGCGGCTCAAGGTGGAGCGGCTGATCGGCAAATCCGCCTTCAACGCTGCGGCGCTGGACCTGGTCCTCGAGAAAGTGGCCGCTCCGGCTTTCCTGATCACCGGCACCGGCGCGATCGTGCACACGAATTCGGCGGGACGGGCTCTCGCCAGCTCCGACTGGCGTAGGTTGGAACAGTCGCTGCGAGACAGCCTTCGCGCGGCAGGCCCGGAATCGCCCTTCGATTTGACACGTCTGAGCTGGGCCGGAGCACCTGACCACTATTTTGCCGTGCAACGCGGCGCACCTGGGGAGCATGCCACGCGATTGGAAGAGGCGGTGAAGCGCTGGAGATTGCGACTCCAGGGAGCGAGGGTGCTCTCGCGTCTTGTCCAGGGAGATCCCAACAAGGCGATTGCAGCAAAGCTGGGCTGCGCCGAGAGCACGATCGAGCTGTACGTGACCGAGATCCTGCGGCGGGCGGGTGTCGACAGCCGGGCGGCGTTGATCGCGAAGTTCTGGAGCAGGTTGTGATCGCAGACGAAGCAAACGGGGAGGCGAACATGAGGGTATCGGCATGATGTCGTTGGAGATGGCAGGCGGCTGGTTGGCGAGATCTCGGCTGCAAGAGCTGGCGGTCGAAGCCGCATTGGAGAACATTCCGAGGGCGACGTTCATCGTCAGCGCCACGGGCGCGGTCGAGCGATCGAATGCCAGGGGGCGGGCGCTGATGCAAGCGGGCGGGGCAGACGCACTGCGCGCGCTGCGGCAAAGTCTGCGCGAGCCAGGCCAGAATGCGGCATTTGAAATCAGCCCGCTCTTCACCTACGGCAACGTGGTGCATTACCTGGCAGTTCAGCGCTCGCCGAACGAGCCAGCCGCCGATCGCCACGCGATCGCCGTTCACCGGTGGAGGCTGACCTTCCAGGAGGCGAGGGTCTTCGCGCACCTGGTGAATGGCGATTCGAATCGAGAGATTGCGGCGAAGATAGGCTGCGCAGAACGGACGGTAGAGCTGCACGTGACCCGCATTTTGCAGCGGCTGGACGTGGAGAACCGGAACGCGGCGATCGCCAAGTTCTGGACCAGCCTCTAGGCGTTAACGGCGGGTCCACTCAACCAGAAATAGAACGCTGTAGGTGAGCACGTCCGGCTTGCGAAGCAAGTCCAGGAAGGCCCGGGCGAACTTGTCGTACTTCTGCTCGCCGCCTAAAGCCGCGCTGGCGCGGGCCCGCAGCGTTTTGAGCTTGTACTTCCAGTTCGACAGCTCGTCCGCCGAAATGCGGCCTGCATACAGATGGTACGGAAGCGCGTGCACGGTGTTGGGCACCAAGCCGAGCTTGTGGAACCGATGGTACAACTTGCGGCCGGCATAAGGATCGAAGGAGCCCCGCAAGGACCGCTGCAGCTTTCGCAGCGAATCTTCCAACTGCGGCGAGATCGGGTAATGGAACGTGCCGTTGCCGTCGATGTCGCCGACGACCAGCTTGCCTCCCTTGCGCACCAGCCCTGCCAGCTGGGAGAGGACGGCATCCGGGTCGGCGAGGTACTCGAAGATGAACTCGCACCAGACGAAATCGAAGGACTGCGGTCGGAGCGCAAGACGGTAGAGATCATCGACGATGAATCGCAGGTTTTCCACGCCCGACTTTCGCGCGATCCGAGAGCCTTGGCGGGTCCGGTCCACCGAAAAATCCAGCGCGATTACCTCGCCGGTGGGGCCGACCATCTCCGCCATCACCCGCGCCACTGCGCCGGTACCGGCCCCCGCGTCGAGCGCGCGCATACCCGGGCGTAGGCCGACCAGCTCGAGTCGGCTGCGGAGGCGCTGTGGCTCAGTCTTGGCTTCCAGTCGGGCCGCTTCGTGCGTGCTCTCCATCAGATAGTCGCGCGGCGGGGGCGTGCGGCGACGAGGCCCGGTACCACCTCTCGAGATGGGACGGGCGGCAGTGGTCATCTAGTGACCTCGTTGACTCAACTCGAGAACGCCGTGTGAGTGTGGGCGGCAGCTTGCGCGGTGCGCCTCGACTGGCGCCACAGGTACGCTTCCACGATTCGGTCAACGTGATCGCAGAAACGCAGATACAAAGAACGATGGCACGTCCAGCAGGCGTATCTCTTCACTGAGCGCAAGGACAGGTGCTGATATCTTCCCAGGTGCTCGGAGGGAACCAGGCCGACGGCGAAGGGCCGTCCCGCTTCGCGGTAGAGCCGCAACAGGGAACGAACGAGCGCATGCCGCACCTGCGGCGCCCGCTCATTCTCTTCGAAAAGATGAATGCTGAACGCGCTCAGCAATTCAGAGAGATTCAAGCCGGGGGATGAGACCTCGGCCAAGGCAAATCCCGCCGGCACGCCGCGATCCACCGCGAGCAGTATTCGCCGGTGCCGTTCCAGCCCGAGCTTTGCATACTCCTCGTTCAGCTCGACGAGTCCCAGGCTTCCTCGAGTGAGGTCATCGGCGCGGAGCATCAGACCGCGCTCGCTGGCAACGAAATGTCGCTCGACCAGGGCGAGGTCGCCGGCGGCAGGCTCGATGACCTCGATCTCCGGTGCGGGGGGCACAACGGCCGGCTCGGTGGGGAGCGTGAAATATCCAAAAATGCGCAGGTCGGAGACCTGGAGGTCGTCGACGTTTCGAGCGAATCCGCCGAAGACGCGCGCCGGCCACCGGTTTTCGGGTCGATAGAAGATTTTGAAGTATTCCAGGTCGACATTTTGGCCGAAGTACTCCGCAAGACCGAAATTGAGCAGCCGGCCACCCCGGCCTCCGCCGGCCGCGGCCAGGTGCTGGCTCATCCAAGTGTTTCGATAGGCTCGAAGCCCTGAAACGTAGCCGTCGATGTCGTTGCCTCGGGTGAAAACAACCGATTTGAAAACGCGGTTCGGACGAGCGTTGGCGAGGTGAAACGTCCGCCGAATATCCGGGAGAATGGGTACCAGCTTCCTCTGCTTCTCGGGATACATGAAATTGGTTTGCAGAAAGAATTGCCAAAGCTTGTCGAACGGCGCTTCTCTTCCGTCTCGCAGGTCGGGGAATCGCCCGCGCATGATGAAGTCTGCCAATTGGACCCGGGTGGACTCGTCCAGCGCTTCGAACTCCACGCCGCAATGCAGGGTGCCGTCCCGCTCGGCGATTCGGGCTAGATTGCGAACCTGCCCTCGACAGCGGATTTCGCTTTCGCCAAATCGAAGCACGAGGGCGGTGAAGCACATTCCCGGCGGAAAGAGCTCGGCCTCGGCGTCCATTTCGAAGGAAAAACCCGCTCCGCTGATGTCGAGGACCGATTTCACCGTCGGACCCGAGAGAAGCGGAGAAACCAGCTCGACCACCATCGGCCGCGACGGCGAGGGGTGACAGCGAGGCGAGCTTCGCTTGTGGGCTTCCTCGATCACCTTGGGCATGCGCAAAGTGAGCGGCTCGCGCTTGACCACCGTCGCATGGAACCGGTAGACGCTGCCGCTCAGCTCGAACCTTCCGCGCACGATGTCCAGCGCCGCAAACGAATGGTCGACGGAGCCGACGGTGAGCTCCCAGGCGCTTGCGTTCACCAGTCCGTCCGGACAATGAGTGGGCAGCAGCGAATCGTCCATCGGCTCGAGCAGGATTCCGCCGTTGCGCAGCGCTGTCCGCAGCAGGGCAGCGCACCAGGCGCGGTCCCGAATCAGTCCGATCGAATCGCTTTCCACGCGAGCTCGGCGAAACGCGCAGCCGACGGAATACGAGCCGGCGGGTGAATCGAGCAAGTGCAGGTGTCGAATCACTGCGTCGGTGCGGGCCAGCGCGCGCTCCTGGTCGCGAAGCAACTCCACGTGGTCCAAGACGGTGCCGGGCAGCAGCCCATCGATGCTCTGACCGGGTTCAACGCGGAAGGAGAAGCCTTCGTTTGAAAGCTCCAGCAGTGGGTAAATCGCGCCCGACGAGGCGGTCCGAAGCGTGAATCCGTCGAGGTGATGACGCTGTGATGATGACCGCGGCGAGATCAGCGGCAAGACCGCCTTCGGCAAATCCTCTGGACGATCGAGGTGTAGAATCTGATAACCGGCCGCCGCTGCCTCGATAATTCCATCGGGGAGCGCCGCCCCACAGTGAATCAGGCGCACCGCGCGCCGCGAGGACTGCAATGTTTCAAGCAGCTCCTCTTCCCAATCGCAAACCATCAGGGTGACGTTCGGATCGCGGAGCTCTCGTTCGACGGCTGCGAGGCCGTCGGCGGAGCGAACCCTGCACACTTGCGACAGAAGCTGGGTCCAGCGCGCCAACTCTAAGGGGTCGGAATGAAATACCAGTACTCCAGCATAAAGCTGGCGTTTCCCCGAGTCGCGGCCGATTGCGAGATCGTCGGTCTCCAGCATTCTCCCCTCCTTGCCGCCGCTAACCCGGCGACGGCGAGCGCAGAACCTCCTTCGGATGGACGGTCGCTACCGTTTCCGGCAATGGCAGCTCAATTTCAAAACGCGTTCCCTCTCCCGCCTCGCTAAAGGCGCGAATCTGACCTCCGTGCCGAAGGACAATGCGCCGGCACAGCGCGAGCCCCAAGCCCGCCCCCTCTCCCGCGGGACGCGTCGAGAAGAATGGCTCGAAGATATGCCGAAGCTTTTCGCGTGGAATGCCGCAGCCCGAATCGGAGAAGGTCACCAGCAGATTCTTCTCGAGGCGCTCGGTGCGGATTGAGATCCGCCCCGTGTCCTCGATTGCGCGCAGCGCGTTGTCGAGCAGATTTAGCCAAACCTGATTCAGAGCGGAGGCGTCTCCGATGATCGAGTCGTTGCAGCGAAAACTCTTCTCGATGGTTACCGTGGATGGAATTCTCCAGCGGAGAACTCGGATCGCCGCGTCGACGGATTCAGCAACATTGATCGTCTCGGAGACGTCCTGCGGCCGAGCCAAGGTCAGCAGCGACTCCGAAAGGCGGTTGATGCGTTTTCCGCAGTCGAGAATCACCCGCATCCAGTCGACGACTTCGCCCTGGCTACCTCCGTCCAGCGCAGCTTGGAGAGGCTCCAAAGCGTTCAGCAACCCGTTCAAGGGGTTTCGGACCTCGTGGGCGAAACCCGAGGTGAGCAGACCCAGCCCCGCCATCCGTTCGTTTTCCGCCACCGCAACCACGGCGTCGCGCAGCCTGAGCTGGGTTTCAATGCGGGCGAGCAACTCCCGAGGCGAGAATGGTTTGGTAATGTAGTCGTTGGCTCCGCAGCTGAGGCCATCGGCGGCGTTTTCAGGCTCGCCTCGCGCGGTGAGCAGGACCACGGGAATGTCCGCCGTCTTGGCCGAGCTCTTCAGCGCCTCGGTAAGCTGCAGGCCGGACATGACGGGCATGACGACGTCGGACAGCACGACCTCCGGGGCCTCGCGCATCGCCGTGTCCAGCGCGTCTTTGCCATTGGCCGCCTCGATGACGAGGTAGCGTTGCTGAAGAATGTTCACCAGGAATCGACGCATCGATGCATCGTCTTCAACGACGAGAAGCCTCCGCTTCGCCAAATCGGCAGGCGCTTGCTCCGCTTTGCCTTCCGCTTGTCGACCATTTTCGACAGCCAGCTTCGGCCGCAAGAGTGAAACCGGGTCCTCGGAAAGAGCGCGCCTTTCGCGCCAAACGGGAATGTCTTCGGAGCGGCGCTCGCGCAGCTCTTCACGGATGTGTCTGGTTCCCTTCGGAAGAGTGACTCGAAAGCAGGAGCCTTGCCCGAGCGTGCTGGAGACGGATATCTGCCCTCCGTGCAGCTCCACCGTCTCCTTCACCAGCGCCAATCCAATCCCGGTTCCGCCAAAGCGTCGGATCCCCGAAGAGTCGGCCTGGGCAAAGCGGTCAAAGACCACCGGCAGGTCCTGCGATGCGATCCCGATGCCGGTGTCCGAGATCTCGACACTGATGCCGGCGGAGTCTTCGGAAGCCCGAACCGTAACCGTTCCCTCCTCGGGGGTGAACTTGAGCGCGTTGGCGATCAGGTTCTGGAAGACGCCCTCGATCTTTTCCGCGTCGGCAAGGACGGGAGTGACTTCGAACGCATCCAGCACCAGGCGAATCTTCTTTTGATCGGCAAGGACCTGGAAGGGAAGCAACAAAGCCTTGAGAAAGCTGCTCAGATCCACCGACTCATACCTCAACCGAGCTTTGCCCGATTCGAGCTTGGCCAAATCCAGCAGATCGTTGATCAGCCGGAGCAGGCGCATCGAGCTTCGCTCGATCGTTTCCAGGTACTGGCGCACCGATGGGGAAACGTCGGCGCGGTTGTTCTTGGTCACCGCCTCGAGCGACAGGAGAATCAGCGTCAGCGGCGTTCGCAACTCGTGGCTTACGTTGTCGAAGAACTGGGTTTTTTGCCGGTCCAGCTCCCGCTGGTGAACGAGTGCCTCTTCCAGTCTTTCATTCGCCAGCTGCAGATTGTCCTTCGCTTCCGAAATCTCGCGCGTGCGATCGGCGACGCGCTGCTCAAGCTGAACGTTGGCCCTGAACACCTCTTCGTAGCGAAGCTGGAGCTCCCGGGCCGAAGCGGCCACGCCCTTGTTCTGCGAAAGCAAATAGTCGTCTTTGAGCCGGAGCTCATGTCGAGCATCGAGCCAGGCCCCGGCGAATGCCCCCAACATCGCCACCAGGGGCACGGCGACCCAAAAGGGCAGTACCCCGATCAAGCCGAGCAGTGCGCCGGCAGCCACTCCAGCCAGCGCGCCTAGATATTGGCGCCACGCCAGGATCGGCTTTTCCCACCTGATCTCGTATCGGCAGCAATCTGCTCCGAGCACCTGGCACTGCAACTCGGAGACGCTGGCGGGCGGCAGATTCCAAATGGTAGGAAAGCCGGCGAACTGCCCCATTCGCAACTCGCAGATGTTCCTGTTTCGTTCCGGCTGACGGCTGCAATAGGAGAAGGTCAGCTGCCGATCGGCGATCTGCTCCACGGTGAAGGCGCCGACGCGGTTGTAGGTGGTGGAAAGCTCGATCATCTTCTCGTAGCAGAGCCGTGGCGACCCGAACGCCTTGAGGAAATGAAATGCGAAACCGATCGCCTCGGGCGTGGCAGTGAAGAGGCCCGCGTCCCTGCAAAACTGCGGGTCGGCGGACTCGCGCACGAGCAACTCGCAGAGGTTCTCGAGAAAGCTCTGGGAGACGAAATTGGTTGCCGTCTTGAGATAGTCCAGCGACAGGCCGAGGTTCTCTTGCCGCCAGAGGGTCTCCAGCCGCTCGCGGCCGTACCGCTTCTCGAAGTAGAGCAGCAATGCGGAAACGGCGCGCACGCTCAGCTCAGGCGCATTGTCGGGAACGCGATCGGCCGTCGCGAATGGACGGGCGGGTTGCTTTTGGACCCGCGCTGCGCCGGTATCTCCGATCGGGTTGTCGGCGATCAGCCGCACTCCCGACTGCGCCTCGTCCGCCGCGGCTGCTCCATTGACGCCTCGATTAGCAACGCCACGCGGCGGCGATTTTCGAGTGAAAGCTGGATGCGCGTTGGCCGCCATCGACAGTCCTAGGGACGGGCGAACCTTGATCCGCGCATCCGAGAGCGCTGCGCTGGCGAAGAAGATTCCATGCACTCCACTCCTTTGCCCCTCCACCCAAACCCAGCCCTTAACAAAGGGAGTCTCGGGCGAAGCGACTACCCTGCTGCGCCCGCGGAGCACACCAGCTCCGGAAGTCCCGACTTAGAGTCCAGTGCCGAACAGCCTAGATCTTTCGCCTAGCCAGTAAAAGCCGGACCGTGAGTAGGTCAGGAAATTTGTGGTGTTGTCCTGCAGGACAATGCCTGCGCCCACTCGGTAGCCGACGCTACCTGCGCGTAGCAACCGACATGAACCGCTTGACGGAGCGGCAACACCGGCTCCAAAGACCGCTGTGGAAATCGGCGTTTCACGGGCGCCAAATCGCGCGTTGAGCGATGTGCGAAAAGAGGCAGATTCGGCAATGAGATCATGGTCTTAAACGATCGCCATCGGCTTTACGCACTCCCTTTGCCATGCTAGAAAAGAAGAGTTCGGCTCGTTATAAAAACCCGTTCCCTTCATGCAGAGAACCGCGGTCACCGAAGACAGTTCTATCCCCATCCCGGCTGAGTACAGCGCCTCTTCGATCACGGTCCTGGAGGGGTTGGAAGCCGTTCGCAAACGGCCCGGGATGTACGTGGGCGACACGGGGACTTACGGCCTGCATCACCTCGTCTACGAGGTGGTGGACAACGCAGTGGACGAGGCTCTCGCCGGAGTCTGCACCGACATTCAGCTCGTCATCCACGTCGACAATTCCATTTCCGTCAAGGACAACGGGCGCGGAATACCGGTCGGCCCGCACCCGACCGTCCAGGGGATGGACACCGTCGACGTGGTGATGACCAAGCTGCACGCGGGCGGCAAGTTCGAGAATTCGGCCTATAAGGTTTCCGGCGGGCTCCACGGCGTCGGCGTCTCCTGCGTGAACGCCCTCTCGGAGTGGCTTCGGCTCGAGATCCAGCGTGACGGGAAAGTCTACGAGCAGCAGTACGCGCGCGGCGTGCCCCAGCAGCAGGTCTCGGAGATCGGGGTCACCGATCTGCGCGGCACCAAAGTCTCCTTCAAGCCAGACTCAACCATCTTCGAGGTGGTGGAATTCAACTTCGATACGCTCTCCCAGCGCTTGAGGGAGCTGGCGTTTCTGAATGCGGGCCTGCACATCAGCATCACCGACGAGCGCACGAGCAAGAGCCACGAATTCAAATTCGACGGCGGCATCGTGTCCTTCGTGCAGTACATCAACAAGTCCAAGCAGGTGCTCCACGAGGCACCCGTCTTCCTCAAAGCGGAAAGGGACGGGGTGCAGCTCGAGATCGCGATGCAGTGGAACGACGGGTACGACGAGCGAATCTTCTCCTTCGCCAACAACATCAACACCATCGAGGGCGGATCGCACCTCTCCGGATTCAAGAGCGCGCTGACGCGCACCCTCAACAGCTACGCGGAAAAAAATCAGCTTTGGAAGGACCTCAAGGAAACGCCGACCGGCGAGGATGCTCGCGAAGGCTTGGCCGCGGTGATCTCCGTCAAATTGCCGAACCCGCAGTTCGAGGGCCAGACAAAGACAAAGCTCGGCAACTCAGAGGTGAAGGGGTTGGTCGAGCAGATGGTGAACGAACAGCTCGGCAACTACCTCGAGGAGCACCCGAACACGGCGCGAAAGATCGTCGCCAAGATCGGCGACGCCAGCCGGGCCCGCCTGGCGGCTCGAAAGGCGCGCGAGACCGTCCGCCGCAAAGGAGCGCTCGATGGAGCGTCGTTGCCGGGGAAGCTCGCCGATTGCCAGTCCAAGGATCCCTCCGAATCGGAGCTTTACATCGTCGAGGGAGAGTCAGCCGGCGGCTCCGCCAAGCAGGGCCGCGACCGTCGAAACCAAGCCATTTTGCCGCTGCGCGGGAAGATTTTGAACGTCGAGAAGGCGCGCTTCGAAAAAATGCTGACCAGCGCGGAGATCGTCACGCTGATCACCGCGCTTGGAACCGGCATCGGGCGGGAAGACTACGATCCGACCAAGGTCCGGTACCACCGCATCATCCTGATGACGGATGCGGACGTCGATGGCAGCCACATCCGAACGCTGTTGCTCACTTTCTTCTATCGACAGATGCCGGAGTTGATTGCCAACGGGTTCCTCTACATCGCCCAGCCTCCCTTGTACAAAGTGACTCGGCAAAAGAAGGACGCCTTCCTCAAGAACGAAGCCGCCCTCGATGAGTTCCTGCTCCAGATTGCCGCTGATCGCGCGAAGGTGATGATCCCGCGGGGCGAGTTCACCGGACCGCCGCTCAAGGAGATGTTGAAGAAGGTGATCACTTACCAGGATCGACTCGCCAAGCTCGCGGCGCGGCGCGATCCCCGGCTGGTCGACGCGCTGGTGCAGTCCGCCCGGATCGATGAGAACACGTTGCTGGACCTGGAGGTGCTCAACGTCGAGGTCGAGAAAATGCACGCCTATCTCCAGGCGCGCTCCCCGGATGCCCTTTCGAATATGAAGATCTTCCGCAAAGACGATCCGGAGCACCAGGCAAAAAAGCTGGTCTTCCGAACGGAGATCAATGGCTCGCCGCGCGAAACGGTGCTCGACTACGTGTTTCTCTCCAGCCCCGAATACCGAGAGCTGCTCTCGCTCAGGCACGCCTTCGACGCGATGGGGGAGCCGCCGTACCGGGTGAAGCTGGAAAGCGGCGAAGTTCTGGCACCCACCGTTCAAGAAATGCTCGCCGCCGTGCGCAAAGACGCGAGCGGGGGAATCACCATTCAGCGGTACAAGGGCCTCGGCGAAATGTCCGCCGAGCAGCTGTGGGAGACGACGATGAACCCCAGCAGCCGGACCCTTCTGCAGGTGCGGGTGGATGACGGCGTCGAGGCCGACGAAATCTTCAGCCTGCTGATGGGCGAAGCCGTCGAGCCGCGCCGCGACTTCATTGAGAAGAACGCGCTCGACGTGCAGAACCTAGACGTTTAGGCTTAGGCGCATTGGGGCGTCGTCTAACGGCAGGACATCAGACTTTGGATCTGAGTATCAAGGTTCGAATCCTTGCGCCCCAGTCAGTCCTCCGGTGAGGGATCGCTCGCGGATGTGACCTGGGAAGGGAGCGCACCGCCGATGCCCAGAACGCTGCAGTTGGTGTCGGTCGGCAATCCGCCGGTTTCCGCCCTGTCGGCGTTTGATGAGACCTTGGCGGCGCAGGTTGGAATAAGCGTCCAGCCCGGCAAAGCGCAGCTGCCGTCGCCAAGCTACGCGTTCAACAAGGACCGGAATCAGTATCACTGCAGCGCCATCCTGCGTCGCCTGACCTCGATGATCAATGAACGGGATTTCGTACTGGGCCTCACCGACGTCGACTTGTTCGTTCCCGATTCGCCCTATGTCTTCGGCGAATCGGACCGCGAAGCGAGGGCAGCCGTGATCTCGGTGTTTCGGCTCCAGCAAGGCACGCATCTGGAAACGCTGAAGCGGCGGCTTTCGACGGAAGGGCTGCATCAAGCCGGTCACCTGCTCGGGCTCTCCAATTGCGAGGATGCGCGGTGCGCGATGTTCCTCGCCAGCAGCTTGGCCGAATGCGACCGCCGGTCGCCTGCGCTGTGCAGTACTTGCCGAACTGAATTGGCGAAGCTGCGCCGTTGATCAGGATGGGCACGCATTCAAGGGTCCTTGGCGACTGGAACCTCCTCGGCCGCACACCAGGGCAGTTTCTCGGCGAATGCCCGACGATTGAAGCGGTGACGCGGATTGACGTCTTAGCGACCGGTGACTTTATTCGATCCGCGCACCAGATTCGGAGGAGTAGTGGAATGACGAGCAAACCATTGTCCGCCTGTTTGACGCTGTCCGCTGCGATGGTTTTGGGCTGCGGGCCGGGCGACTCCGGCGGCAGCTTCTCGAGAGGATTTGCCTTCCTGCGCGAGCGAGACGTCTACGTCGACGACGACTCCGACTTCAACTATTCGCACCCGATCCAGCTCACCACCAGCGGCGATGATCAGCATCCTTCCCTTTCAAAGGATGGCCGGCGCGTCGTCTTCGTCCACGGGGGACAGGAGCTCGACGTGGCCACTGCGAGCAACGCACCTTCGCCCTCCCGCGTGCTGGTTGCCAGCGGTGGCCAAACGAATTTCCGCACCCCGGTTTTTTCGAAAGACGGCAACACCGTCGTTTTCGCCTACGACCAGAATTCGGTGTCGCACCTCGGACGTGTCAACGCAAATGGAACGGGATTTCAAGCGCTCACGACCACGCCGTCCTATTTCGCGGGCCCATCCTTCTATCCCGACGGCGCCGCCGTTCTCGCCGCCATGGGTCCGGACCCGTCTCGCTACAATCAGCTCGTCCGAGTCGACGCGAGCACCGGCTCCGTCAGCGTCGTTGCGAGCTCCTTGGGCTCGGAAGCTTGCTCCGTCGCCAATCGCGTGGTCGTCTCGCCGGATGGAAACAGAGCGGCCTTCGACGCGCGGACTTTCTCAGGCGGAGCGTGCGTTGGCGCCGTCCGAATTTTCGTGGTCAATCTCTCCAACGGAGCGGTCAACCCGCGATTGACTGACTATCCGGGCGAGCCGAACGCTGACGATGGGTTTCCTACATGGGTCGGCAACGACCAGATTGGCTTCTCGTCAAACGTAGGCGGCGCCGATGAAGTGTACGTATTGCCGGCGTCTTCGAGAATGTCCTCCGGCGGCTTGAAGATCCCCTCGGCCTCCGAGCCGTATTACGGGCCGAACTGAGGAAAGCAGCGCCTCCACGAGTCCGGCAGCGCCAACGGCCAAGACCGCAGCGCGGAACTCCTCCAGCATGGTGCGACTTCCTTGCCCTATGCGCTGGCAGGGCTTGAGGCAGGATCGAGGGCGTCGGCAACCAGCTCCGCCACGTCCTTGACCTTCAATTTGTCGCGGCCGGTCTCATTGGCCGCGTCCTTGAGCATCGTCATGCAGAATGGACAGGCAACGGCGACCGTCCCCGTCGCCGGGCCCTGGTATTCACCGACCATTCCCGGCCGCTCGCGATCGGTGGCGGAGGGAAATGGAATCGACGGGTCCTCGGCATGCGCGAGCGTCAATGCGGCTTCGTTGACCCGGTTCTGATTGATTCGTTGTCCGATCCGCTCTTCCATCCACATTCGCCCGCCGCCGGCGCCGCAACAGAAAGACTGGCGGCGGCTTCGCTGCATTTCGATCAGCTGCACACCGGGAATCGAATGCAATGCCTCGCGAGGCGCTTCATAGATGCCGTTGTGGCGCCCGAGGTAACAGGGATCGTGATAGGTGAGCTTCTCCTGCATCACCTCGGACAATTTGATTTTCCTGTCGCGAAGCAGCTCGTTGATCAGCTCCACATGACTGATCACGCGGTAGTTGCCTCCAAACTCCGGGTATTCGTTCTTCAGCGTGTTGAAACAGTGCGGGCACTGCGTAATCACGGCTTTGAGATTCAGGCCGTTCCAGGACTCGACGTTCGCCTTTGCCAGCGTTTGAAAGAGGTATTCATTGCCCATCCGCCGGGCGGAGTCGCCGTTGCACACCTCCGACTGTCCGAGAATCGCGAAGGAGATGCCCGCGCGGCGCAGAATCTTCACCAGCGCGCGGCTGACCTTCTTTTGCCGATCGTCGTAGCTGCCCATGCAGCCGACGAAGAATAGGTACTCGTAGCTTCCGCCGTCGCCCCAGCGCGGAATCTGCAGATCCTCCGCCCACTCGTCGCGCCGGTCCTGGCCGAGGCCCCATGGGTTGCCTTGGCGTTCCATTCCCTCGAAGACCCGCTGGATCTCCGGCGGAAAATCCGCCTCGACCTGCACCTTGTAGCGCCGCATCTCGATCAGCCGAGGAATGTTCTCGATGAAGACAGGGCAAGCGGTCTCGCACCACGCGCACGAAGTGCAGGCCCACACCGTTTCCGCCTGAAGAATGTTCCCGATGATCGGCGGCAGCGCCTTTTCTTCGCCCTTCGCGTCCTTTCCGGTGGCGATCCAGGTTTGGTTCGCCGCGATCCAATAGCGCAGGTCCTGGTTGACGCCCTTGTGCGTCAGGGGCTTGCCAGTGATGTACGTGGGGCAGTGCGTCTGGCAACGACCGCATTCGGTGCAAGAGTACAGATCCAGCCCCTGCTTCCAGGTGAGGTCGCGCACGGTGTTGGCTCCGAACTCTTCCTTCTCGAGGTTGGGCGTCCGCAGTTTTCCGCTTGGCGCGAGCCGCTGGAAGTAAACGTTCGGCAGGGAAGTGATGACGTGAAAATGCTTTCCGACGGGCAGGAAGTTTAGGAAGGCGAGGATGATCGTCAGGTGAATCCAGAACGCGCCATCGCCTAGGACGCTGACCAATCCGGCGGGCATGCCAGCCAACACCCAGGCTACGACGGAGGTCGCCGGCTCGTAGGCGGTGAATCCGCGCCCCTGCTCGACCATGTGCGAG
>Ga0126383_10001273_pt1 | contig 15544 bp, 11 predicted proteins | sample PanSoiMetPlot_35_FD_96882 | JGI IMG/M metagenome (GOLD analysis project Ga0126383, IMG submission 96882) | Tropical forest soil microbial communities from Panama - MetaG Plot_35 | ecosystem: Environmental > Terrestrial > Soil > Tropical forest > Bulk soil | place: Panama | collected 2016-02-17
CAGGCGGAAAGTGGTGGCTTCCACTCCTCCGGCAACGTTCAACGCAAGCCTCCCGGTAACTCTCCTTCCATACATGAATTGGGCCACATGATCGCCCAATGCTTGCGGATCCCCCGGATAATGAAAAGCATTAAAGCGGTAAATCACACCCAGGAAATCCTTGCGGCTGACAGCGTAGTTGTACCCGACGTTAAGAATCTCAGTATCGCTATTGATCGAGCCCGACTTGACAAACCGCAATAATCCGTGCACGCCGGAGAGCGTAATGGATCCCCGTCGACTCACGTTATATGTCAATTGTCCGGCGAAGGCATTGCTGTAGCGCGGCCCAACCACCGACAACACGGACTGGCCGGGCACAAACACGTCCTGGAGCCCTGGCAAAGGAACTGCCAGAGCACCTGTTATCCCCGGAAAGGATAAGTTGGTTGTTCCTCCAAACCCGAAGGTGCTCACTGGCAAATAGGAAAACTGATCGATGAAAAGCGCCTGCCATTTTCGCTCATCAATCTCCAGAGCCGAGGCAAACTGTTGATACTGGCCATTTCCCTGAGCGGAATCATTGGAAAGGAAACCACCGCCGGAATAATCCATCGAGAGCAGCGCGCGGCTTCCGGCTTCCAGTAAGCTGAGGCTTCCATTGATGTAATTGGTCGCCATCCAGCCAGTGTTGCCGGCCAAACTTACCGACCTGGACTGAATGGTATTGCCGTATGTAATCCCGGGCACCCAATAGCTGTGGCGAAGCTCGGAAACCCCCAGGGTCGGACTTTGTACTCCTGTTACTGGCCCGCGATCCGGTTCTGTCGCTTGATTGTCTTGATCGTTTTCCTGTTGATTTCCGCTTAGATCGGGTAGAGGTAGAAGCACTTTCGCAGCTGGCTTTGGCTTCTCTTCACCCTCTCCTTGAGCCCAAAGCGGACACACTCTGAGACCCCATACCATAACGACGATGATTCCGCTCGCTAGTTTTTTCCAGACTTTCATGTCATCCCTCACGGCACCACAACCACGTCTCCCGGCTGCAATTCGATGTTTTGTTCTGGATTTTTTCCGGCAATCGCTTCTTTGTAGTTGAATGGAATCCTTACCGGCTTGCCGTTCTCGTTCCTAAGGACATAAATGCTCTTAATCCGCGCGAAGGCCGTAAATCCACCACTGCCGGAAAGCGCTTGAAGCACGGTCATATGCGGGAGCAATTGGTAGGCGCCCGCTTTGTTGACTTCCCCGCTCACGTAGACGCGACGGCTATTGATTTCCGATACGCTCACCGTAACCTGCGGGTTGGTCAGGTATTTCTTTAGCTCGTCCCGAATAACACCCGCCAGCTCCATCGGCGTGAGTCCGACGGCTTGAATATCATTCAATAAGGGAAGCGTGATCTTTCCATCCGGCCGGACCGGAACCGTGCGCGTCAGCTGGTCTTCTCTCCAGACATCGATTCTGAGTACGTCTTGGGCTCCAATCCTGTATGCGGGATCATCAGCCGTTTGGGCCGGACTCGAAGTTGCCTGACTTTTCGTGTCCTTTGCGTCTTCTTTTTTTTCTTGCGCTGAAGGGCTCCGGCCGTTTGCCGACGCATTAACGATCGTCAGGAACGTAATAAGCATCATAAGAATCGTTTTCCGCATTGTTTCTATGTCACCCCCCGTTCCTTTGCTTCCCCTCGAGACCAGTCTGCTTGATCTTGTAGAGCAGGGATTTGTAGCTAATCTGGAGTTGCTGGGCGGCTCGCTTGCGGTTCCAGTGTGTCGCCTCGAGCGCCTTCGCGATCAAGTCGCGCTCTGCCTGCCGCGAAGCGGTTCGGGCGGCCACCTTCAAGGAAAAACTTCCAGGTTCCTCTTTATGAGCCGCTTCCAGTTTCTGCATCTCCCCGAGCTCTGGAATGGCCTTCCTGGAATCTCCAAGCAACACCATTCTTCTTGCGAAATTTTCCAGCTCTCGTACGTTCCCGGGCCAGGCGTGCGCTGCCAGGAATTCCCGTTCTTCGTCGTTAAGCACGGGCGTCGCACGTCCCAGTTCAGCAGCATGCTTGGCGAGAAAATGCTCCATAAAAACTTGGATGTCTTCCTTCCTGTCCCTCAGAGGCGGCAATCGGAGGCAGACTCCGTTGATCCGGAAATACAGCTCTTTGCGAAATCTCCCCGATTCGATTTCTTTTTCCAAGTTCCGTGACGTCGAGGCGATGATGCGGGCGCGGTTAGATTTGGTACCGTCAGTTTCACCATCCGGCAGCAGTGCAAGAAGTTGCTTTTGGCTCTGTTGGTCGAGTTCATCGATATCGTCTAGAAAGACTGTTTGCATTCCATCTTTGGAACTTTCGCCGCCATCTCTTAGGCCCGATTTCCATGCCGCCAATTCCCCTGATTCCACTGCCCGGCAACTGACCTTTTTTAGTGGCGTTTGCCCGTGCTTTGAAAGCCGATGAATCATCCTCCCGTAGACTTCTTTCCCAGTGCCGCTCTCGCCGATTATCAAGACCGGAATCTCGGTACGGGCAATGTCCTCAACTATGGAGTTCACGGCCTGAATGACAGCAGAATGCCCGCTCACGAACACGCTATTCGTGGCCATCAAAGCCGAATCACTCAACGAGAGACCCATGGTCCTTGTTGATAGAAGCACACGGTTTTCCAGGCAGCGGGCTGCTTTACGGATGCTGATTGTTATTTAACTTGTTGTAGAACAAAGGCTTACGAACCTTAGTAAGGCTTGTCAGACTAATACCTCACAGAGGGGAGTCCTAATCCATTTCCAATAAGTTCTAAATCTTTGTCCTTTTTCGGGGTTTTCCTCTGACCGACCGGATCAGAAAGCCGCTCTTGGAACCAAGGATTCTAACGTTATAGCCCGCCGTGGATTCCACGAGGAGAAAGTCAAATGAAACAGGCTCGCCAGCACCACCTTTCCCGGCGAGCCTGTAGGATTCGTTTAGGAATGGGCGTTTCTAGATGGTTTGTGGTTGGGTTGCCCGCTTCCCGCGAGCAACAAACACCAGTACTCCGAGCCCAATCAACAGCATGAGAAATTCACCCGGCTCTGAGACAAAAACCAGGAATTCCTGGCCAGCGCTTCCCGTGGGCGTCAAAATCTCCCATCCCTGCCCGTTGAAGCCTCCTTCCACAGCTGCCAGAGCCGCGGCAATGAGCGCGCTGTTTGAGTTGTACGGGTTTGGACCGCCAGTAAAACTCCAAATTGCATATTGAAACATGGCTTCTTGAGAGTTAGCTGTCGCGCCCAACATCTGCGTGATGAGCCAGGCCATCTCCAAATAGGTTGTCTTGTTGTCCAGGCGCGTGTGGGAAAAGTCTGAGCCTGACAGGCTCGTAATGTTTACTTGCCAGGACTCGCCTCCCCAGATGGGCGTCGAGAAATCTACACAATAGAACGATTCGCTCTGCCCGTTCAGAGTCCCGCCATAGGGCGGAATGCCATTACCGTTGTCCGAAAATGCAAAACTGCCGTTAACGTACACCGTGTCAGCCTTCGCCGCCCCTGACGCTATAAGCATCAGGAGTGAAAGAGCCTCTGCTATCCACCACAACGGCCTTTTGAGCATGTCCGCCCCTCACTTAGATCTGCACAATCTGCACCTACGCCTTTTTCGTTCGGCGCAATTCTCCTGCCAACCCCTCGAAGAAAGCAATCTATTTGTTTTCAGCTGGTTGCGGAAGGGCTTCTCGTCTCTACCTGCTCGATTGTCGTATCTGTCTGCATAAATTATGGCATCTTCCAGAACTATTTCTTCCTCCCAGAAACACAAGCCCCGCTCTGGTTTCGGAGCGGGGCCTAAGGCGAGGATGAGGGTGTATTTTGGGCCGAACAGTTAACTTGCTAGCAATCGACGACGCGCAAGCCCGCCAAGAGCCAGCAGACCAGCGCCGAGCAGCGTTAAGCTCGATGGTTCCGGCACAAAGATCAGCGTAGAACTCCAAGGACTTACAGCAATAAGATTTCCTTGAGAGTCCGTCAGGTAAGCGATGAAAATCGTACCCACCGGCAGGTTACCGGGGAGAGTGATCTGCTGCCCCACGTTCACCGAGCCTGTCCAAGCCCCTACAGTAAACGAAGTTGCGCTAAAGCTGCCCGGAGTCAGGCCCGTGGCCAACTGTTCTTGGCTCAACGTGCTAGCGAAATTGGGAAACTTCTGGAAAGCTGTCCCCAATAGCACCTGCCACAGGTTTGTTCCACTATGGAAATTCCCAGACGCGTCGCTCACTGGAGTGAGAACTGCAATGTTAAGCGTCTCACCAGAGCCTTGCGTTCCGAACACCCAAGCTGTCTGGGGAAGGGACCCAAAAACAGGAATCGCGCTCCCCGCATTGCAGCTTGCAAACTGACTGATATCACAGAGATGAATATTGTCGGCCAGAGCTGGCGCACTGTAACAAAGAGCCAATACCAGCATGGCCAAAACCACTAAGGTCTTTCGCATTGTACACACCCTCGCTCTCCTACAGAATAAAGGACGCTAGGAGACTTGCAAATCTAATGCCAGGAGTGACGATTAAGTCCTTCCTTTTTAGGCTTACCTAAGCCATGTAAAATCAGCGATTTATCCAAGATCGACCAATGGCCGACTCTTACCTGTACTCTGGGACAGGAAGGCTTTGGGAAAACTTCTGCATACTTTGCGCATTCTCCTGCGAAGGCCGCTCCTGCCAAACCAACATTCGCCCAAGGGGACCTGCAAAGATGTCGATTCATTCTTGCTCCAAGACTTAAGCAGTAGCCTTGTGGACCAATGAGTTCTCTTCTCCCGTTTGGAATCTTTGGCTTACTCTTGGGGCTCTCTTAGGGGATTCTTCCCTCGCCTTAGAATCCGAATCGGATACACTTCCTGCGAGATGCGTTGTTTTGGTTTAGCTCCCCCGAATGTCTCGCAAAGCAAATGAAATGAGTGATTCCGAGACACCCTTGAGTAAGAGGTGGCTGTGGTTTTCGGTTTGGATTGTTTTTTCTCTTATAGTGCTCGTAAAGCCCCTGGCCGAGCTCGTCCGGTTGTCCCTCTCGCAAGACGATGCCTCCCACCTGATTCTCATACCTTTTATTAGTGCAGCGATTGTTTACCTGGAGCGCCATCGGATCTTTCTACTCTTTTCATGGGATAAAGTGCTCGGCGGCATTTTCCTGCTTCTCGCCAGCCTCGTGACCCTCGTTTCTTATTTTGTGAAGACCCCTCCGTCGGCCGGCTTGCAACTTGCTGGCTGGATACTCGTTCTCGTCTTGTTGTGGGCATCAGGTTTTGCGTTTGTCTTTGGGAGAGCCGCACTGAGAGCAGCCTGCTTCCCTTTTCTCTTCCTTCTTCTCATGGTTCCAATACCCAGCTTCCTTCTCGATCGCGTCATCTCCCTTCTCCAGGAAGGCTCAGCTTGGATAACCGGCGTGTTGTTCGACCTCGTTGGGGTCCCGGCTCTGCGCGAGGGGCTGGTGTTTCATCTAGCAAAAGCCAATATCGAAGTCGCCAAAGAGTGCAGCGGAATCCGTTCCAGTATGGCGTTACTCATCTTAGCGTTGCTCGTGGCTCATTTTAAGCTGAGAAGCTTATCGGCCAAGGTCCTCTTCGTCACCTGTGGGCTCCTTATGATGATTCTAAAGAACGGTGTCCGTATCGCCACGCTGACCCTTCTTGCGATCTATGTCGATCCGGGATTTCTTACTGGGAGGTTGCACCGCCAAGGGGGCGTTGTCTTTTTTGTGCTAGCCCTTCTTCTATTGTTGCCTTTGCTCTATTTCCTGCAGCACATGGACTCCAAGCGGCGCGTGACGCCAGACCCGTCCTAACACTCCCGCTATCGCGCGACCTACTCTGTGTCGCAATCTACATGGTGGAGGGTCGCGGCTGTCCTGCCAAGCGACAGCGAAGAAAAGCCGATAGAGAACTATTACCGTAACTATCTAAGAGAGGAGCATGCTACGAGTACAAGCTGGGCGCTTTCAATCTCGGTCGGCGTAGTAGTTATGATACTCCTCGCCGTAAGAGTCACATTTCTCCACTTGGTTGAGTACCACTCCGAGCAAATTCTTGCCTTGGAATTCAGACGCCGTTCGCTCCACGATCTCCGCGTCCGTCGAGCCTGCCCGGATCACAAACAATACTCCATCCACTAAATCGGCAAGAATGCTCGCGTCGTGGACCGGAAGAGCCGGTGGAGAGTCGATGATGATCCAATCGAAGACGGGGGTAACTACACTAAGGAGGTGCTTCATCCTCTCGCTCAACAGTAGCTCGCTCGGGTTGGATGCCAGGTTACCCCCCGGGATCAAAAAAAGGTTCTCACTGCTGCCTTTCTGGATTACCGCATATTCATCCGCTTCTCCCCGCAAATAGTCTGAAAGTCCTGGGCAACTCTGCGCTCCAAACAGGAGGTGTAATCCAGAGGACCGCAAGTCCGCATCAATCAGAAGAACGCGCAGTTCCGGCTGCTGGACAATCGATTGTGCGAGGTTTGAGGCGACGAAGGTTTTCCCTTCGCTGGCGACACCACTGGTTATGAGCACCCTCTTTAACGTCCGGGTTGATGCGATTTTGTAGAGGCGCGATCGAAGAGTGCGAAATCGTTCCGGTCCGCCTTCACCCGGCTTCGAGTTTACAAACACGCTGTTGAGTGGATCGAGATTCCAATCTCTTTCGGCGCACCGTTTAATGAGTTCCTCGTAGTGGAAGTGTACATCCGGCGCTTTGCTGCCGGGCCTGCCCCAAGGCGCAGGGGGAGCCGGGATATTCGTCGCCTCCGCAGAGACCGGCTTGAGCTCATTTGTAAGTCTCGCAAGGCCGGTGTCTGTTGCCGTTGTATCCTTTGCGGCTCTTTCTTCAGCGGCCTTTTTCAGCGCTTCATGAATGCGGCTCATCGTTCCCTCGAATGCTCATCTGCTCGATTCAGTCTCCTGCTGGAATGGACCTCTTTACAAATCTCGAACTTCCAGCCAGAACTTCAAGCGAAGGCACGCTTGCCAAGACGGGAAGTTTCAAATACATCTCAACTTCTCTTTCCGTGTGTAAAGTCTTGTCCATTGCCATTAACAGATAAAGAATGACTAAGGCAAGTCCCGCGCCTCCCCCGAACCCTCCGCCTGCAAAAGTCAACATTTTCGGGAATGAAGGGCTTGTCGGCAGACTCGCCGGATCTAGCACTCGAAACTGCTCGCCTTCCTGCTGATGAACCAGGTCTCTCGCCATCGCGGAATTGTCGCGCTTCTTCAGGAGATCGTTGTAGAAATCCAGCGCGCTCTGATAATTGCGTGTCAGTTCCTTTAGCTGCAACTCCACCATCGGACTGGCTTCAATATGGCTCTCAAGTACTTTGATCTGATCCTGGATTTTTGTCTGCCTTTTGAGCAAGTCCCCATAATTGAGTTCCTCTTGCTGTATTCTCGCTCGGAGCTGCTGGATCTGAGCCGGCTCGGTTGCTTTTCGGCCCTTGGTGGGCGTACCACCCGCAGGCGGATCTTCCTCAATTTCCTTCTTAAGGTCAGCGATCTCATTCTTTAGCTTGACGACATCAGGATGCTCCGGCGTGTATCGCGATTCGAGAACCGTCAATTGCCGCTCGCGCTCCCGGAGTTGCTCTTCAAGCGTTTCGGGGTTCTGCCCTACTTGAGACCCTTTCCAGTTCGCCTCCTGCTGGTTTAGCAGAGTCTCATTAAATGCCTTGTCTTGCTGTGCGCGCGTAAGCGCCTGCGTGGCCGCGTCCAGTTCGGAATTGAGAGTCGCCAGCAAGCTCAGGTTGCTTTGCGTTTCTTCCGGCAACAAACCAATGTATTGCCGTTTGAACTGGGCCAGCTTGGCATCTTGCTCATCGAGTTTTGCTTTTGCTTCGTCCAATTGCTGGCCGATAAACGAGGTTGTTCGCTTGGCCTTGTCCTCGGACGCTTGCGCATCTTGTTCCATAAACATAGAGGTGATTTCTGTACAGATTTGTTGAGCGAGCTGCGGATTGTTGTAGGTTACGTTCACCGAGAAGCCAGGCACATTGGCGTATTGGATGCCTGGCATAGCTTCCAACGGGGTAATTACAATCGCCGCCCGCAAGCGCTCAATCAGGTCCTCCATGTGAAGCTTGGGCCGATCCTCTGCGTAGAGGTTGAATTTCTCCACGACGAGCTGGAGCCGGGTGCGACTCAGAATCTCCCCCTTCATAGAGGCCAGCCGCTGGGTCAAATCCTCGGTCACTACGGGCTTCACGTACTCTTCAGGAACTGCAGGCCTCGCCACCAGAACCAGCGTTTGGGATGTATATTTTTTGGGAAGCTGCATCGCAACTAAAACCCCGATTGTTCCGAACCCCAGTGCGCACGCCGGGACGATCCACCAGTGCTTGCGCAGCACCCTTTTAATGTCCGCTGTTGTGAACTCCCCATTACGTACCATAGCTCTCTCCGAAAACCCGGATCAGACTTGCCCACGAGCACGGGAGCACGCCAATGGCCAAGAGCCCGGGTCCAAAGGATTGCTGGATTCCAAGTAATACGCGTATTTTCAATATTTTACATTTTCCGAAGAGCTGCCTACCTGAGGAAAGTGCCGCATTCCCCGACACCATCAAGAAAGTGGAAGTTTTGTACCCAGAATATCCCGAGATTTGTCCATTTTTCTTACCACTTGCTATTGTCAACTCTAGTAGCACGGGCCCAAGCCATGACTGCAGGTCACCCTGTAGGGCTATGTGGTTTACTATCTGACACTTAGGATTCACTCCAAAGACCCTCGATGGCTTTGCCTCGGATGTGAAATTGCTTGCAGCACTTGCTTTTCATGGAACAATTTCATGTTCAGAAGTGCTTGATTCACGTTTCCCGTGCGCGCAGGGCGGCTCTCCTGTTGGCTGCTGCTCTTCAGGCTTGCCTCCTGCTGGCCGGTTGCATTCGCGACGCCAACGCGCGAAAACAAAGATTCATCGCGGAAGGGGACCGCTACGCTGCGCAGGAGAAATTTCCCGAAGCCCTATTGACCTACGGTCGCGCTCTTCAGATTGATGCAAAATCGGGTGACGTCCACTACAAAGTTGCCAAGTGTCACCTCAAATTGTCGAATTGGGCTTCTGCCTTTAGAGAGTTGCAGCGAACTCTTGAACTTGACCCTCAAAACTGGCATGCGCAGCTCGATCTGGGGCAGCTTTATCTGGCAGGGGGCAAGGCTGCGGATGCTAAGGATCTCGCCCTAACCGTCCTCAAGGGGAACCCCGACGATCTTGGCGCCCAGCTTCTGTTGGCAAACTCGGACGCACAACTCGATAACCTGCAAGATGCGCTCCGAGAGGCGGCCTATGCCATTCGCATGTCCCCCGATAATCCGGACGCCTACGTCAGCCTTGCAGGCATTCAGCTGAAAGCCTCCTTATACCAGGACGCAGAAGCGAATCTGCTGAAGGCCAGAAAACTATCCCCCGATTCCATTACCACTGCCTTGGCTCTTGGCAACCTTTATGCGGCGCAGAAGCAATGGGATAACTCCGTCGCCGCTTTTCGGACTGCGATCACCGTCGCCCCGAAGAATCCTTCCCCGCGAGCCTCCCTCGCCGGAGTTTATTTCGCGCAGGGATTAGGTGACAAGGCCGAAGAGATTCTGCGCGAAGCAAAGGCGCAATTGAACTCGGATCCTACCGGCTATAGAATGCTCGGAGATTATTACCTCAATCAAGGTGACAGCGCAAAAGCGCTTGCGGAGTTTGCCGCCCTTTCGAGGGAGCACCCTGCTGACGTCAACGTGAAGAAGTCTTATGCCCAACTGTTGATTCTCTCTCATCAACTGAACGAAGCCAGCAAGCTGACAGACGAAATTCTAAAAAGGACCCCCACGGATGATGGGGCGCTGGTTCTAAACGGCCAGATATTGCTTCAAACCGGAAAAATAGACGAGGCGCTGCAGACTTTGCAACAGGCGGTCAAAGCCAATCCCGCAAACGCCTTTGGACACTACGAGCTGGGGATGGCGTACCTGGCAAAAGGAAACGCCAGCCAAGCGGAGGGTGAGTGGCGCGCAGCCACTCAGATTCACCCGGACCTGACCGACGCCTGGATTGCCTTGGCCAAGGTGGCGAACGACCGTCGCGACTGGAATGCGCTTGAATCCATCGGCACGCAGATTAAGAAGATTTCTCCTGCGAGTCCGGGAGGATACCTTTTCCATGCGACCGCCAGAATGAATCAGAATGACGGAGCCGGCGCGGAGGCGGACTTGAAACAGTTAATTCAAGTTGCGCCGCAAAGTCCGCTGGGCTACGCCAAGCTGGGGCAACTTCGCGCGTTCACGAAGCGCGGGAACGAAGCCGAGCAACTTTATCGCGAGGCCCTGAACCGCTCTCCTAATTTCCTTGACGCGATTCAGGGAATCGCTGAGCTCGATTTTCAACACGGCAAGTCAGAGGACGCGATTCAATTCATCCAGGAAAAAATCGCCGCGGACCCGAATGAGGCAGCGCTGTACCTCCTTCAAGGACAGGCCTTTATGCGCGTCAAGAGGCTAGAAGACGCCAAGCAGTCTTTCGCGCGTTGCATCGAGCTTGATAAGCAGAATTTCTCGGGCGTAGTCATGCTTGCTCAGGTGGAGCAGAGTCTCGGGGACGTGCCCGACGCCATCGCGCACTACCGGCAAGCCATCGCCATTTCGCCGAATAATGCAGGATTGTACACAACCCTGGGAAGCCTCTACGAGGGGCAGGGAAACTGGCAAGATGCCCAGGCCCTCTATCAACGGGCCTTGGCGATTCAGCCGGAAGAGGCCCTTGCTGCAAACAACTTGGCTTATCTCATGCTGGAGCATGGCGGCAATATCACGGTAGCTTTGACCCTGGCCCAAACGGCACGCCGTGGTTTTCCGAAGGTTCCCAACTCGGCGGACACGCTGGGCTGGGCTTACTATCAGAACGCGGCGTACTCCCTGGCGGCGCCGCTGCTGGAGGACGCAGTAAAAGGCGCGCCTTCCAATGCCACGTACCGCTATCACCTGGGAATGGCATATCAGAAATTGAACGACGCGAAGCGGGCGCGAGTCGAGCTGGAGAAATCGATTCGCATGGATCCGAAGGCTCCCTCCGCGGAAAAAGCTTCGCACGCCCTGAGCGAACTTGGCAGCTGATCCTCGTCCTATGCCCGGATGCGGGGAGCCAAGGTAAGCTGTGGCAACCAGACGAACGCAACAGTCTTAGAGTGCCGAGGAATGTTCCCTTTGGAGTAAACAGCGATTGCGAAGGCGGGAATGGGTGGGTACCCCTCCCCCCGGTTTTTGCGTAAGTGCGCATTCTAAAGGACTTAGCTAATCCTGTAAGTCGTTTAGAAAGAACAGTTGCAGGACATTGTGGAAGTGCGCATTCTAAAGGACTTAGCGGGGCGTTGTATTTATATACAAGTAAGCATGGACGGCGAGTGGCCTCCGGAAGACTTTGAGAAGCTTCCCGGTGGCCGACCATAAAAGTGACTTGAGCTGAAAAATCCCCCCAAACCAAAACATTACTCCTCAAGAAGTAAAATTCGTCCAGGCAAGAAATAAGGCGTTTGGGTCATATCCCAGAATCGGTGTACCGGAGAATTAAGATGTGTCAAGGCGTAAATAGGTTGTCCAGAACGACGTTCCGCCCAAGAAGTCATAAATCAGTTCAACAGAGAAAAGAGCATTTCTTCAGGGGCTAAAGCCCTGTTAGACAGGCAGCTGAAACGTCGGAGCTAGAGCTCCGACCTCCTAAGGAGTTTTTATAAGACAGGTTCCAAGCCGGGGATCTGCGATCGATCTGGTTTGGGTCTTTGCCGGGGTTCCCGGGGCAAGGTCCGGCTTATTGACGTCGCCGCCAGTGCGCTGCGACTCGTCGGAGAAGATGAGCGAAAGGTATGTCACCGGTTTCGACCGGGGGGCGAGTGGGTGTACAACGACGCAGACATCGACCGGGCGAAAGTTGTTTGGGCGCGCGAAATACCCGGCAGAAGACTTGAAACCCTTGCTCGACTACTTTCGTGGACGGCAGGTCTGGTTCCTGCAAGCTGATTCCTCCCCGCCGGAACTCGGTCCTTACCCTAAGTAAGTGTTGAGTCCTTGCGCTCAGTGCACTCTCCATGGGGAGTCATGCGAAGTTGTGGCGATACCTATTTAATTCCTGACGATACAAACGAGCGTGCGCGTCGATCATGGCGCGCAAGGAGAAGGATTGGAGCACGCGCTGACGCGCCAGAACTCCCAGTGAGGATGCGAGACAGGGCTCGTCGAGGATTCGGCGCATCGCGTCGGCGAGCGCAGAAGCATCGCCCGCAAGGAAAGTGAGTCCGGCGTCGCCGACGATTTCCTGGAGGCCTCCGACGGCGGAGGCAATGACGGGACGGCCGCGCGCCATCTGCTCGAGGGCGGCGAGGCCGGCGGTCTCTTCCATGATGGTAGGAATCACGATGGTTCCGACGCCTTCCAGTTCGCGCTGCAAGGATTCGCCGGAAAGGAATCCGGTGATGCGCACAGAAGATTCGAGACGGGAGGCGGCAATCTGGTTTTCCAGAGGCGCGCGTTCGGGGCCGTCTCCGATGATGAGGACATGCACGTCGCGGTCTTCATGGCGGAGCAGGCGGGCGCCTTCGACCAATACGGAAACGCCTTTTTCGATGACCAAGCGGCCCAAGTAAGCAAAAGTGCTGTTTTTGCTGGCCAAAATCTCCTTCCCGGCTGTAGGGACTTCGACGCCATGAAAGATGACCGTGGTGCGAGGGAGATCATTGCGTTGAGCGACATGACGGCTCGGGGCGATGTTCGCGGAGGCAGACCGGGAGCAGGCCCGGCGCAAGAACGTTGAGAGGAGGAGCCGAAGGGCGCCGAACCCGCCGTCTATTGCTGTGTTGCAATTCATGCATTCGAGGTAATTGCCGGCCTGGAAATGGCCCGGGCAAACACTTTTCGTTGGGTGATAGAACAGCAGGCCGTTGGGGCAAACGGCCTGGTAGCCGTGGTGCTCAATGATGAGCGGCTTGCGCGCGAGGCGCGACAAGAGGAGCGGAGCGAGCGCGGGGCCGGCGACATGGACGACATGGGAAGAGCGAATGAGGCGCCAGAGTTGAAACAAGCCCGGGCGGCGGATGACGCGAAACGGGAGCGCGCGGTCGTCGTGATGGCCGGCGGGAGTTTGCGTCACAAGCGTGACGTCGAACTCGCGCGCGCCGCTGGCATCGCGGAGGTCGGAGAGTCCGCGCGCCAGGGACTGGACAACAGTTTCGACGCCGCCGACGCTGGGGGCAAAGAAATGGGAGTAGAGGAGCAGCTTCAAGTTCGACTCGCGCTCACGAAGAATCTAAATCGATCCGAAAGTGTGTGGCTGTGCATACGTTGAGATCCTTCGCTGCGCTCAGGATGACAGATTCAGTCGCGGGTGCGCTTTGGTATTGCGCTTGAGGTCCACGGCGGCGGCGACGGCACCGATCCAGCAGTCCAGGAATTCGTGCGTGGTCCAAGATTCCATCTGGCGTCGCACACCGTCTTTCAGTTGGGTCAGGAGCTGCGCATCGGTAACGACTTTCTTAAGAATTTCCGCCAACGAAGCAACGTCGCCACAAGGGTAGAGATAGCCGCTTTTGCCCACGTCAATCATTTCCAGGCGGCCGAGAACCGCGTCGCTCATAATCACGGGCAGGCCGGAGAACATGGCTTCGGGAACGGCCAAGGGGCAAGCATCGTAGGAAGACGGAAGAACAAAGAGGTCGGCGGCGTGGTAGAAGCCGGGAAGCTGCGAGAAGTTGACGAAGCCGAGGACGCGGACGCGACCGGCAATTCCCAGCGCCTCGGCGCGGGACTCCAATTCAGCGCGTTGAGCGCCATCTCCGGCGAAAACCAGGTAGGCTTCCGGCAGATTGGCTTTAGCGAAAGCGTGGAGGAGATCGAGCGGCCGCTTCCAGGGCTGAAGTTTCGCGCAAAACAAAACAACCGGGGAGGTCGCCGAAACGCCCCAACCGGCGCGTACTGCGGCGCGGTCAAAATTGCCATTGGAGGCGAGCCAGGCTTCTTTGCTCATGCCGCAGCGAATGACGCGAAGGCGATTTTCGGGAACGCCGAGCTGCAGCGCGAGGTTTTTCGCGCTGTTCGAGGCGGCCATAATCAAGTCCACAGAAGAGTAAACGCGGCGCAAGATAAAGGGCTTCAGCCATGGCTTCCAGCGCTTGGGCTCGCGCGATTGCAGTGTCGTGGAGTCGGTGGAGATCAAAACGGGGACGCGCGCGCTTTTTGCCGCGAACACTGCCAGCCAAAAACTGGCGCACATGTAGCCGGTATAGATGACGACGGCGTCGAAATTTCCTTTGCGAATGAGCTTCCATAAGCCGGGATTCCAAAAGCCGAAGAAGTGGCCGAGGCGCGGACGAAGAGATTTGTTTGGAACGTGGACCCACTTGTAGCCGTCGAGGAGAGGAACGTCCCACTGCACCTGGACGCCGAACTCGGGGTCGAAGCCCGGTTCTGATCCCTGGAGGCTGCAGTAGGCGACGAGAGTTTCGAGGCGAGGATCGCTCGAGAGCGCTCGGTACAGAGGAGAGGCATATTGCACTACATGCGTCGCCAAAACCAGGACGCGGTAGCGCTGGTCAGGCATGACGAGAGCCGGCGATGAGGGCGTGGCGCGGGGCAGCCGGTGAGTGAATGGTGAATCGCAAGAGAAGGCCTCGCGACAGAGTAAGTTGTGGTTCAATTTGGATTTCTGACTTGTTGTGTCACCTGCCTGCGGCAGGCAGGCGAAAAAAAGTCCAAACTGACCCACGACCAGAGAGTATAACCCGTTTCGGAAGGCAGGCGGGTGTGCTAGACTAGGGCGGTTCCGCAGGGGTTTGCGGTTCACCGAAAGTTTCCGCACTGGTGTCGTTGTCCTTGCGACCGTGAATGGGCGGCTTTGTGCGACGCCATTGCGGCGCGAAACTACATGGAAGCGATGGCCCAGGCCAGAGCCGGGTCATGTGAAAACGAGGAATTGTTATGTCCGGGCATTCAAAGTGGGCCACCATCAAGCACAAAAAAGCGGCCACCGACGCGAAGCGCGGCCGCGTATTCACGAGAATCATCCGAGAAATCACGATTGCGTCGCGCATCGGCGGAGGCGATCCGAACTCGAATCCGCGCTTGCGCACGGCGATTCTTGCAGCGAAAAACGAGAATATGCCGAACGACAACATCGAGCGGGCGATTCTGCGCGGCACCGGGCAGCTCGAGGGCGAGCAGTACGAGGAAGTGACCTTCGAGGGCTACGGGCCGGGCGGCGTGGGCATGCTGATTCAGGCGGTGACGACGAATCGCAACCGGCTGGTGGGCGAGTTCCGCCACTTGATGAGCAAAAACGGCGGGAACCTGGCGGAAGCGGGCGCGGTGGGATGGATGTTCCACCGCAAAGGCGAGATTTCCGTTCCCAGGGAAGCGGCGAGCGAAGACAAGCTGCTGGACCTGGTGCTGGATGCGGGCGGGGAGGATTTGAAGGACGACGGCTCGTCCTGGTACATCGTGACGCCGCCGGAAGCGCTGGAGAAGGTGAAGGACGCGCTGACGAAGGCGGGCATCAAGCCGGCTTCAGCGGAAATCGCCATGGTTCCGCAAAATTAC
>Ga0126383_10001274_pt1 | contig 15543 bp, 15 predicted proteins | sample PanSoiMetPlot_35_FD_96882 | JGI IMG/M metagenome (GOLD analysis project Ga0126383, IMG submission 96882) | Tropical forest soil microbial communities from Panama - MetaG Plot_35 | ecosystem: Environmental > Terrestrial > Soil > Tropical forest > Bulk soil | place: Panama | collected 2016-02-17
GAATAACGTGAGCCAGCTTCCCGTCGCTTAAAGCAACCTCGGCCAGCCCGAGCTGTGCGCGATAAGAGTTTTCGTCTGCATCAATCGCCCGGCGAAAGATCTTCGCCGCTCGTGTTGGATCGCCGTACTCAAGCAGGCTTTCGCCGATCCGCTCCAATAACCGCGCATCACCCGGCGCCCGCTGCGCCGCCAACTTTAATGCAGCGCACGCTCTGCCCAGTAAACGAGCATTGCCAAACGCGCTGGCTTGCGACCTTAAGAGCCGCGCGTATTCATAAATCATCCAGGCATTTTGAGGCGAGATTAGTAAAGCGCGCCGGAAAGCCTCGGCAGATTGTTTGAGCCGGCCTCCGATGCGCAAATCGTTGGCACACCGACGCAGGAGAGCTGCGCGCTCGACATCATGGTCCGAGGTGTGGGCCGCCAGCTCGCGGCGGCGGTTTTCGATGGTCTCGCTTGCATTCTCCAACACGTCGCTGGAAGCAACTCCGAGCCGCTCAGCTTCCGCGTAAACAGCGGCTGGTTCGATCAAATGATCGCGCAGTTCACAGGCGCGCGCGTCCAGTTTGTGCTGAGCGATCTGCGGCAGCAACGCCCGCACCATACGGCGGAACCCCGGGCCGGAAGAAAAGGTCAACGCGGTGTCGCTCGCCAGGACATCCACCCGATAGCGATAACGAACGTTGCCACCGCGACGCAAGGTCCGCACGCTGCTGACCTCCACTCGTTCGACGTCGGTAAGCGCAACATATAGCTCGCGTCTGAACAAAGTTCGCTGCAGTAATGCGCTGAGTCCAGTGCGCCGAAGAGTGACGCCGTTAAAACGCAGCCGGTCCGTAAAGATCAGCAAGGGGATCGTCGTCCAGGTGCCGACGATAATAATCAGGGCCGGGAGGTCGCGATGAGTTCGCAGACAGACCAGCGCGCTAAATGTCATCACCGCCGCGACCGCCAGATACCCACCGGATGAAACTCTGATTGATGCGAGTTTACGGTTCGCTGACTTGCGTCCGCGACGCGGCTTCGCGATCTCTGTGTGCGAGAAGGTGTCGTTCAAAATGCTCCTACTGCGAAGCACAATCAATCGGAATGTTGACGGAGAAATTTCCGCGTACTCGACCCGGTTCAGTGTAACGTAAATCGCCTATTTGAACGAGGGTCTGTCCGATGCAATCAGTCGAAGATATGTTGGTGAGCGGGAACCGAGCAAAATCGAGCAGGACCCGCGCCCGGCGATCAGTGCCGGCGATCGAAATCAACTGCGCCGCACGTCCGGTAGGTTTCTCGAATCTGGCCACCGGCCCATCACTCTGATTGGCGTCACCACTTCCGATTCTTAGCCCAAATTTGTAGAACGCCGCATTGGTCTCGGCCACCGACTGCCAGCGAAATGGCGTCGCCGCACTGGGCATGGTGGCAGTGCGCAGGACTTGTTCGCTGTGTGATGCGGCGAGGTTACTCGCGATGGTTGAAGTCTGCGAGACGGCCAACTGATGGACGAGCGCCAGACATCCCCAATACACAACCAAGCCACAGAGAGCTCCGGCAGCCGCTCTCCTGCCAATGCCCTGGTGTCCGGCGCGCATACGTACAATCACGAGGCAACTGAGTCCCAGCAGCCAAATCACGAGCGCCATTCGGACGGCAGGCTCTTGCGTACTGGCGGCCACCAGGACGAGCGTGGCAATGGCGCCGATGATTGACCAGCCAAACAGTTTCCAGCGTTTGTCGCTCGTCAGCAAAAAAACGATTCCACCCAACCCCAACCAGATATAAGGGTCGGCGATAAAAACAAGATCACCGTAGAACCAGCGTCCACTCCACGGCAGAAATGGACGGACGCCATAGTTGTTGGTCCAATCCAAAATCGGATGCGTCGTGGCGGCAATTAGCGAAGCGAGTAACAACCCCAGCGGTCGGATTTGCGACCTCCGCTTTCGGACAAGCGATATGATTCGTTCGATCAACAAGACAAGGGCGGGAACAATTAGACCGATTGCGAGCGTCCCGACTATTGAATGCGTGATGCCGCGATGATGTTGAAGTAAGGTCCAACGATCGCCAAAGACGAGCGCAATGAAATCGGCATCAGCCGCGTTGGCGGAGAGCAGACAAACGATCGTAGTGTGCGGTGAAAGCTTTTCGAGACCCGCCTTCGCCGCCGTGAGGCCGACCAACGAATGCGTGAGATTGTCCATGCGGAGGCCTTAGAACATGCTGAGCGGAGCCGGGGGCGCGGGAAGTTGCGCGTGGCGGGTTGGATCGATCTTCAGAAGCTCCTGGCCGGCCGCACGCGAGGCCGCCGATTCGGGAACTGATTTGCCGTCCTTGTCCTTCGCATTGCGAGAGGTAGACACCATGTTAAAAAGTATATCCGCAGCTTCTTTCTTCTTCCCTTGCTTGTTATAGACAATGGCAAGTCGGAGGTTCGCGCTGTCGGGCGTGACGACCTCCGAGTTGGCGGACACCAGCTGCGTGTAAAGGCTCACCGCCTGATCAAGCGCGCCATCAGACTCTTTGGCCTGGGCCAGCGCATATTTTGCCAGCACGCCCACTTCGCCGCTCGTGTTGCTCAGACTCTGCAAATCGTTCTCAGCCTTCAGCCGGTCGGTGACCAGTTGGTTGGTGGCGATGAAATAGCGAGCTTCGGTGCGATACGGGTCGCCATATTTACCCGCGACCGCTTCGAACGCCTGGATCGCTCTTTCCGAGCGCTGCTCCTGACTGGTAAAAAATGGATCACGCGACCCCGGAGGCGGATTGGGGCCGATGTCGGCCTCGTTAATGGCGATGGCTCGGCCCATCGCCGCAGCCGCTTCGTCGGCATGCTTGTTGCGCCAACGCACGATTGCATAAATGCCGAGAGCCACCACAATCAGGCCGATCAATCCATAAAGAATCTGCTGGCGACGACCGGCCACACGGTCTGCCATCCGATCTGCCAGCAGCATGGTAGCGTCGCGAAACCGGTCGTGTTTCAGTTCGCGGGCGCGCTTTTTATTGTACTTAGCCAAAGGACTTCCTCTTGCAAGACTGCACAGTAGATTGCGTTCAAATTGGTGTATGATCGCAGAAACAGCGAATTTATCGGCGGCTCCCAACAATGTCAAGCGAGCGCTGAACCATAGCTGTTCGTATTACAATCGCCTGCCGGCGCGGATATCGCAACGCAACGGGGTGTCCGGACATCAAACAGAACTGACGTGGCTGGCTTTCTTCACATTAATTACCGGGAACAAAACGCCATAGGGCGCTGTCTAAAGGTCTGCCAGCGTGACAAGCAACGTTACACGCCGGTTTTCAGGCTTCCGGACCGGGGGATTTCCGAATGAGCTACGGAGAGCAGATCGCACTCCGCGGACATGCGGACATTGAAAGCGTTGCCGCGGCAACGGAGTTCGAATTACGCCCTTCGTCGGAGGAGCAGTTCCTTGAAAAATTGCGTCGCGGCGATGCGATGGCCTACGAGCGGTTGGTAGGTGAGCACTCGGCCGATGTTTATGCGCTGCTTTACCGACTGACGTCCGACCCGGAAGAAGCACGCGACCTGACTCAGGAGACCTTTCTGCGCGCCTTCCAGAGCATTGATCGCTTTCGCGGCGATGCTTCATTGAGAACATGGATTTATCGGATCGCGATAAACCAGGCGCGCAACCGGTGGCGTTGGTGGCGGCGGCGGCGGCGCGAATTAACGGTCTCGCTGGACGCAACCGACAATTATCAGGAAAGGCCTCTGGCAGCGACGCTGCCGAGTGAGAATTCCCCGACGCCCGAGCAGGAGGCCCTGGCGCGCGAGCGCGAGACCCAACTGCACGAGGCGCTTAATGGTTTACGCCGGACTTACCGCGAAGCCGTGGTTCTCAGAGATGTTGAAGGGTTCAGTTATGAAGAGATCGCGCAGACGCTGCAAATCAGTATCGGCACGGTTAAGTCACGGATTTCGCGTGGAAGATTAGAGTTGCGGAAGCAACTGGAAGGTTCTTTGTAAAGACGAATGGTTTACCTGCCCGGCGTCACAGAAACTCGGTGCCAAGTTGGGTCGAAGTGACGACTTGCAGACAGGGCCGGGTGATCAGCCGCCGGGGAGCGTTAGTAAAGTGGCCAGCAACAACCGCAGCGCTTCGCTCCCAGGGCTGAGTGAACCGGACGGGCCGGCAAGCCATTCGACGGGATTTTGGATTTGCGATTTTTTGATTTGCGATTCATCGGGTGAGATGAATTCGCAAATCGGCAATCAAAAATCGAAAACGTTATGAACTGTGACGCCATTCGACATTCGCTTTCGCTGTACGTCGATGACGGGCTGACCGCGGAAGAGCGCGACGCCTGTTATCAGCATCTGGAGACATGTCCGGTGTGCCGGGCGCACGTCGATGAATTTCGCAACCTGCGAAGCGGCCTGGCCAGACTGTCCACGCCGGCTATTCCTGCCGACCTGGTTCCTCAAATTAACTCAGCCCTGGCGGCCAAAGCCGCGGAAAAACGCGCGCGACGCAATGCCACCGCCTTCGATCGATTGAACGACTGGGCTTTGATATGGTTGCAGCCTCGGCCCATGCGTTACGCCTTCAGTTCGTTCGCCTCGATCATTATTTTCGCCTCTGTCTTCGCCGCGCTGCGGCCGCATATGATCGCTTTGCATGAAGCGACCGCGGCATTCGAGCAAGTACAACTCGCAAATGAACCGGGTCAATTTGGCATCTTCACGTACGACATCACCAAGCCGATTTCCCCCGAAAGCTATGCGGCACTGCGCACGCCCTATAACGCAGAGTCGCCCAGTTTGAACCCGGGCGGAGCGTTGGCGATGCTGAGTTGGGAACCGCGCCTGTCTCGTCAGCACGGCGATCAGGATGACATGATGATTGTCGCCGACGTTTTCACCAACGGGACGGCTTCGCTGGCCAACGTGATGCAAGCTCCGCGGGACCGGCGCATGCTCCAAGACGTCGAAAATGCTCTGCGACAGGACGCGGCGTTCGTGCCGGCATCGCTCGACCGGCGGCCGGAAACAATGCGGGTGGTTTTCTCAGTGCAAAGAGTGGAAGTACACGAACGCGGATATTGACTGGCCGATGGCCGCGGCTTAGCCCACTGATTTCCTGGAGCCCGGACGCTTCCGCCTGGACCTGGGGCTCCTTAACGGTTGGGCTTTTGATCTAAATCTCGCCTCCACCACGCCGCCTTTCATTTCGCCAAGTTGTCTCGTCAGACCGGGGTAAGTCTCCATCACCGCGGGCAAATCCTGCGCTCCCAGCAATTTCTCAACTCGGTTGATTTCTTTGACAGATGCTTCAATTTCCATGAACAAACCGAACGGCAATTCATCGATAACCACGATGGCCCTCCCTACATGCCATCGAGTACGACGCTTTTCATAAATCAGACCGGGACGAAACTCGAGCGCGGCCAGAATTGCGGCCATCGCATCAGCATCCGCAATCAGAAGTTCATTCTCTTCCTGATGCTTAATGGCCGATTTGGTCGGCCGCCGCTGCTTGAATGTGAGTTTCGCGCGGCCATTTACCCTCCGCAGCCGCAGCGCACAACCCGGACGGTCAAGTACCCCACCTCGATAGATCGTGTTTTCCTCATGCTCAAGTTCACCGGGCATTAGAGAAAGATCACGCAGACGCTGTTCAATCGCCCGGCGTTGCGACTTCGTCAGTCGATATTTTTTTTCAATTTCTATTGGCATAGTACGGCAAAGAGCAAAGAGCTAAGGGCTAAGAGGAAAGGGCTAAGGGTAAAGCGGATCTTCGCTCTTTGCCCTTCGCTCTTTGCCCTTAGCGCCTTCACGCTTGCCTGACCCACCTCATGACTTCCGGGATCGTGGCCTTCTTACCGTACATCAACATTCCGACCCGATAGATGCGCGAGGCCAGCCAAATCAAGCCCGTGGCAGTGGTGAAGCCAATCGTCAACGAAAGGAGAATCTGCCAAAAAGGCGGAGTCTCAGTCACAATTCGCACCAACATCGTGATCGGCGCAAAGAACGGAAACAGGGAGGCCCAGAACGCCAGCGGCGAATTCGGATTACGAATCACATTAAACGAGACGAACAGGGCCGCCACCAGCATTAAGACCACGGGCATCGCCAACTGCCCGCCCTCCTGAGTCGTCGTGACCATCGATCCGACAACCGCGTAGATGGTCGAGTAGATGAAGAAGCCCATCAGAAAGAAGATCGCAAAATAAACAAACAGAAACGGTGAGAGCGAAGGCAGCGAGAACGAAGACCCGGCCGCCCAGATCGAGACGGCGAAAAATGTTAGTCCCCAAATTCCCAGTTGCGTCAATGCAACCAGCGACACCCCGATGAGTTTTCCCATCATCAGCGGAAACGGACGTATCGAGGAAAAAAGAATCTCAGCGATGCGCGTTTCTTTCTCTTCGACCACCGCGCCCAGCACTAATTGCCCATAGAGCAACACACTCATATAGATCAACATGCCGAGGCCGAAGACCAGAAAGAATCCGGCCATACCCTTACTCTCTTCGCCCGCGGCGCCGGTCGCTTTTAGCTCGACGGGCTTTGACAACTCGTCGAGCCTCTTCTCGTCGATGCCATTCTCGACCAACCGCTGCGACCGCACCGCCTGACTTATGGCCCGCTGCAACTGCTCGTTGGTAATCAAGTCCGCGGTGTTCCGGGCGTGGAATTCAGGCTGTCCGCCGGTGAGCAGGTTGGCTGGCAGAATCAGGTATCCGTCAAGTTCCCGGCCGCTGACCTTGCCGTTCAACTGCGTTCTTACTTCGTCAATCGATCGGCCATCGAGATCGATTTGCTCGATGACGTAACTCGTTCTCACCATGCCGGCCGCCTGGCGAGCTTGATCCTGCCGGCTCACCTGACCGGGCATGGCCACAGTTGGCGTGGGCCGCGGCCGCCCTTCCTCCTGATTAATCTCTGAGGCCACGCGCTCGTACATCTTGCCGGTTTGATCGACGATCGCCAGACGGGTAGGACCACCCGTCTTAATCATCATCATCATTCCCGGGACTACGGTGAATCCAAACGTAATCAATGGACCCAGCACCGTCGCGACGATAAAGAACTTCGTCCGCACCCGCTGAATGTATTCCCGCTTTACAACTGCGAAAAATTTCTTCACGTCGATTCTTTGACCTTCGCTATAAAGATGTCGTGCAAGGTTGGCTCGATCAGTTCAAATTTATTGACCGTTGCGTTCGCTTCGACCAACCGCCGCAACAGTGCCTGCGGACTGGCGTCCGGAACCAATAATACTTCGGTATCTTCACCATTTTGCCGGACATTGGTAATCAAATCCGGGGCGTCCAGCGACCCATCGGCGCCGTCAATTCGTAAAGCTACGGCGTTCTGCGCAAAGCTGCGGCGGATTTCACGCAACCGGCCATCGAACACCTTCTGCGATTTATTGATCATGCAGACGTCGTCGCAAAGTTTCTCGGCAATCTCCATCTGATGTGTCGACAGAATGATGGTCTTACCCAAAGCCTTCTGTTCCAGAATCGTTTCCTTCATCAGGTCCACGCTGACCGGGTCGAGTCCGGAAAACGGCTCGTCAAGAATGAGCAAATCCGGTTCATGAATCACCGCGGTAATGAATTGGATTTTTTGCTGCATTCCTTTCGAAAGATCCTTGGCGCGTTTTTCTTTCCAGTCCTGCAAATTCAATTTCTGCAGCCACACATCGATGCGACGCTCAGCCTCGGCGCCCGGCACATTTTTCAATTCAGCGAAGAAGCGCAGTTGCTCGCCGACCTTCATCTTGCGGTACAAACCACGCTCTTCGGGCAAATACCCGATCCGATCCTGCAGCGCGTTGGTCATTGGCTGACCCAACAGTTCAATCCGGCCACTGTCAGGGACAGTGATATTGACGATCATGCGAATAGTCGTCGTTTTGCCGGCGCCGTTGGGTCCAATCAAGCCGAAGACGCGTCCGGGCTTTACCTGCAGGCTAAGATCGTTGACGGCTGTGAAGTCGCCGAAACTTTTGCTGACATGATCGACGATTAGTGTGGGCTTGGAGGCATCCATGTGAGTTGTTCTTACGAACCGACGGCGACTGCGGTTTCAGAAGATTGTCAGCACCGCCAGACGTCGGCGGGTCGGGTTAACGAGGCGTCTTCGATTCAGATAGCGCCTAATCCCATTCGCTTACGCGAAATGGTACTGACTCCTCACCTCAGGCTGCTGACGCTAACGCTCGATCCTGAATGACGAATAGGTTCCGGTCGGCTCGAGATTAATCTCCTCAAAGTGATTCACCGAGGAATATCGCGGTCCCGTCGCCAAATCATTCTTGAAGGCCTCGACGGCTTGCGGCGATCCTTCCGCCAAAGCTTCGACCCGGCCATCATCAAGGTTCTTTACAAAGCCGACAACCTGATGACGCGCCGCCGCCCGCTGCGCAAAGAAGCGGAAGCCGACGCCCTGCACCTCACCTCCAATGAAAAATCGCCGCGCTATTTTGTTCGCCATCGTTTGCGAGGGAAATCTTATGTTAGCGCGAGCTGAGCAACTCAACAACCGCGATCCCGCCCGGCGAAATATTGATGTTTACCGCGTCGGGCAAGCCAGTCTTCCTCTCAACCTCGACGTTCTGATCTGCTGTCCACTCACGCGCGCTCTGAATCGCGGAACCCCGAAGCGACAATCTTACTTTCACGTTCGCGCTGCGATCGACTTCGGCCAGCCCCTGTTGTGGCTTGAATACACCATTGTCATTAAAAAGCGTCACGACCCAACCGCGAGAATTCCGATTGACCAAATATTCGACTTCACCCTCGACCTGGACCGGCGTCGCGTCGGCCGCGAGATGGACCAGCAGATGGGCAACGAACGCGGGCATGCGCTCATCCTCGCCCAGCAAATCGCGTACGGCCACCAGGATCACTTTGCCCTGGCCAACCCGGTTAATAGTGACGAGCGGCTGATTCGCGGGCGTCACGATGAACGGCTCGGCGCCACGCAACTGGAGTTCTTCAAAGCGAAAGATTCCGCCGTGCAGGTTCTGCGGCGGTTCGTTCGGCGCCAAACAATGCGCATCGTGAGCTTCCCCGGTTTCTCCCGTTGCCCGCACGCCCAGCAGCGCCGAAGACAGGCCCTTCATCTGCGCGGCATTGATGACAACCGTTCCACCGTGGCGCACGTAATCTTCAAGTTTGCTGCCCCAGCGCCCACTCCAATCGAGTTCACCGCCCGCTATAACCGCACGATAATCGTCGATGGCATCAAGCAACGCGGCATCGCGCTTTGCCGGCGCTCCGGACACGGAAGTGGGACGCGCCGCGACGAGTACGTCGAAGATATTTCCGAAGAGACCGGGCACATAGGCCTGACGCTCTCCGCTGGCGGGTTCGCCCTCACGGACGAGTCCAGGATAGTAAGCAGCACCAAACAACTCTCGCAGGGCCCGATCGCTCCTGCCGATTTGCGAAATGCCGAACGGCCACTGCGGATAATCAGTCATGTCCCAGCCGTGCGCCGGATCGAGCAGAAACGCGATCGGTGTATAAGGTTCGCCTCGATCCGGATGCTGCTCAGCAAACCGCATGAACTCGGCAGTGATCCGGCCGAGCGGATTCAATTGAAACGGATGCTCTCCCGGGCCTGGTTTGAAAAACTGATCGAATCCCTGCTCAAGATAGATCGCCGAGGCGCCGGACATGTAATAAAGGTAATAGCTCTTACGATACCAGGATAAGGATGGGCCCATCGTCGTGCCGTAACGCGAATGGAAGAAGTTGTCAGGCCCGGCGAAATTCTGCTGTTTGGTAAACGTGGTTGCCGTGTCACCAAAGTTCGGCGCGTGATAATAAAAGAACTCACCACCGTATTGCCGCGCGGCGCCGCGCGTAAACGCCAGCCGCATCGCGGTCATCGGCTGCACCGCTGAGGTTTCGACGCCGAGAAACCGCACGCCCCAATCTTCGAGCGCATGTGCGAACGAAGTGCTGGACGTCGATTGAGCCGGCAGCAGTTTGTCCCACATGGGGCCCGTTTGCGTCTTGAAAGTGCCGCTCCACTTGCGTGTCAGGGCGTCAGTGTAGAAACCTCTCTGAGCGGCCAGCAGTTGCTCCCGAGTCATCGAGGGATCGACTCGCAAATACTTTGGAGCCTCGCTCCAAGCGAAGCCGATGCTCTCGCCCGAGATCCACCCGAGAAATTGTTCGTGCAATTCGCCTTCGAGTAATCTCCACGCGGCCTGGGCTTCCGCATCGGTGGCAAAAGTTGCCGCGCCGTAATTGATCAGCACTGCAAAAGGCGTTTTCGTAGCTGCGAGATATCGACGGAAAGGGCTGCCATCCTTCAACAACTCCGGAAGATCGTTGATGTAAACGACTGGCACAATCAGTTTCGAGTCGAAGATCGGAACATCACTCTTGCCCGCGTATGACTTGAGGTACTCATCGATAGGTTCCGCGTTGAATGGATACAGCGAACGTTCAGCGCCTGGCTTGTCGTATTGCGACCAGAACTCCTTTGCGATGTTCCAGGGCATAAGAAAATCGCGACCGGTAATTTTAGGTCGCGACCACTTTACGGGAACCTGGTTGGGGGTAATGACGTCGAGCAGCGGCGTCAATGGTTCACGTTTCTGTGACCATTGCCGCAAGTAACGCATCGCCGCGAAATCAGGCTTGCGTCGGCCATCGGGCACATACGAAAGGTCGTTGGTCAGCAGGAAGCAATCTACCTGCCGGCGCGCGTCAGCACGCTTGTCGATCTCAATTGAAACCCGTGCCGGACCTTTTTCCAGGGTCGCGGTGGACGCATCCCAGGCAAACGACCAGCCCCAATACATACTCGTATCATCGTGTGGATCGACGATGTCTTTCGCGCCAAAGTCGTGATGAAGCAGCTCATGATCTGATTGCGTGATGCGTACGCTAAAATCTTCACGGCGATTGGCCCAGTCAGCGTATCGCACCCAAAGGTGATACTCGCCCTGGCGGGGGATCTCGACCTCCTGAAAGATGCGTCCGCTACTTTCGTCAGCACTCGCTGCCACTGAATTCCATTCGCTCTCACCTCCTTGTGACCATTCGGCGGACACGCCGGGACCGCTGATGGACCAACCGGGAGCTTTCGCTGCGGGAATTTCGAGATAAGAAGGATTCAGTTGCGGTTCATGCTGCGCGGTGCGACTGATGCCACGCATGTTCTCAGCTTCATACCAGAGATACTCAAAGCCGGACGCGGAGATGGGGGGACGCGGAGACGCGGGGAGTTGGATGAACGATGCATTTCGTGCAAATAGTGAATCGCCGAGTAGAATGGCGATCCCCATAGCTGCAACGGCTAATTGGCTGAGGGTGACGGCTTTCTTCGAATGCTCCATTGTTCAGGACGCTCGATCATTCGTACTAACTGACCCAGTATTCCATCATAGATGACATCGAGTTCGTTAGCTTCCGTCTCAGAGATGTAACCACACCGAAGGGCTAAGTCCAGCCACACTCTTGTCTCTTCACCTTCGCCCTCTGAATCACTTAACTTGCTCACAAAGTGAGCCGGATAGCGGCGCTTCCTCCAAGCCTCACCGATATTCGCGCAAACGGAGCGTGACGATCGTCGTATCTGGTCAACCATCGAATATTTCTCTTCAGACGGATAGCGCTTCGTTACCTCGAAAATCCGCGTCGCCCCATCTATCGATGCCTGATAAACCCTCAGTGCTTTGTAGCTTCTGATGTTTTCCATGGCAGGAGTCTCCTATTGGCATTCTTTGCTTTGGCGAAGAGGTCAATCCGTCTGATCTCCGCGTCCGCGTGTCTCCGCGTCCCCGTCTCATCGGTACATATGCATCTGCCAGTTCTTAATCGCCGTGACCGGATGAATCAGCATGAGGATCTCCAGTAACAGACTGTCGCGAATCCAAACGGTTAACGCCAACTCAACGGCAATGAACATCGCAATTCCCCAACGCCATCCGAGTCTCGCCGCCAATAGGAAACCAATGCCGCAACAGAAAATATCGCCGAGGGAATTGAGGACCGTATCGCCGTGATAACCAAGCGCGGCGGTGGCTTCGCGGTAGCGATCAATCACGGCGTTCGAGTTCTCGATCATCTCCCACAGACATTCAATCGCGATGGCCACGACGAAGCGCCAGGTCCGGGTCGTATTGCGAATCAACAGTGCCAGGATGCCGGCGAACATGAAGCCATGGAGGAGATGAGTGAAGCTGTACGGATCGAAAAACAGTTGCGAGGTTTGCGAGCTCCACGCGTCGCTGGTCCAAAAATAATTCGGACATTCACACTTCCAAAGGCGACCATTCCAGTGCTCGATCATAATGGTCGCAATCAGCATCAGACCGATGATGATGGCCGGCCAGATATTCTTGCGTTTTTGCACAGGGGGGTGGGTGGCTAAGGACTAACCAAGCGCGTCGAGACATTCACTGAGCGAACGCTTGCGACAGGTGAAAATCGGAGTATCTCGCAGGGTGAAGCAACTGGCCTTGGTTTCGCGCAATTCCTGAAACAAGTCGAGGAAATCCGCAGGCTTATCGGTTTCAAAGGCCACGACAAAATCCTGATCATCAAGACCGAACGAATAAGTTGTATGAAGTTTCACTGAGCGATACTTTGATCCGACCCGCAGATTCTCTTCCATCATTTCCAGCCGCTGCTCCTGCGAGCGCGCGTACCACTCGCGAGTGCGTTGCACCGGACAAACGAACAGATAATCTGACTCGCCGGAAACTATGTGCGTGTGGCTCTGCTCAGCGTCGGCGCATTCGGTGCCAATGAACATAGATCGTTTCGTCATCGAAAGCAGCGAATGCGTCGCCTCGATGTACTTGGCCATCGCGGTTTGATTGAGCCGCGCGGTCATCTCCTGCATGGGATCCAATTCGCAGCCGATCCGCCAAATCATGAAATCCGCACTGGTGCGCAAGCCAATCGTGGAATAGGTATGAATCAGGAGCGTCTGCCGCGAATCTTCGACCGCAGAAATAAAGCAATCTTTGCAGTTGCGCTTTTCAATTTCGCTCAGCAACCGCCATTCGGCGCGGGCGCGATAAAAAGTGAAGTTGACGAATTGACGCGGGACTTTGCGCTTGTGCTCTTCGAGCTCTTCGACGTTGGGCGCCAGGCGCAGAGAACCGCGCGCGGGGTGGTTATTTGCTTCGCGCTCGCTGCTCATAATTTGCGATCCGAAAGGAACCCTTGTTCGTCTAATACGTGCGCGAGACATCTGGAGAAGCGCGCACCTATTCTGCCTTGGTCGCTGGCGGTTGGCAACCGCTGAGCGGGGTGAGGGCGCGTGCTATACTCGGGCAATTTTTGGAGGACCAACGGAGATTGTTCATGAGCAAACGCCAGTCAATCGTGGTCGCCGCGGCTCTGCTGTTGCTAGTCGCCGCCGCCTGCAAATCGAATCAGACATCACCCACATCAACTGCCGGCAACAAGGGTCCCGCGGCGTCGTCAACACCGGATCAATTCGCCGCCGTCCGGACCGTTTACGGGAAGGAGTGTCAGAGTTGCCACGGAGACACCGGCTCCGGCGGACCAGTAAAACTCGACGATGGCACCAAATTGAAAGTGCCGTCACTGCGCGATGGTCGCGCGGTTCGTCATGAAGATTCCGAGTATCTCAAACAGATAACCAAGGGCGGTGACGGCATGCCGGCCTTTGACAAGAAGCTAACGCCAGATCAGATGAATGAACTGATAAAGATGATTCGGAAGGAATTTCAGGCAGGACAAAGCACCGCGGCGCAATGAACCGGCTAAATACCTACCGTGACATTCAGACGATTGACGTACTTTCAGTTTCTGCCGCTGACGCTGCTCATGCTCCCGGTCACTGTCGCGCCGCAGAATCAGGTTTCGCTCTCGAGTCTTGAAGAGATTAAAGCAGACATCCAATCGGTCCCTTGCAAGAACCAGGACCGGCGGCAAGCTGCCATCGCGCTCTTCAAGAAGATGGGTGCGCTCGACTCAGACGTGGTAGTGGAAAAATTAAGAGGCGTCGAAAATGTCATCGTTCGTAAACAAGGGGCCTCGGCGGAAATCATCGTCATCGGCGCGCACTATGACAAGGTCGTGGAGGGATGTGGTGCCATCGACAATTGGACCGGAATCGTGGCCCTGGCACATATCTTCCGAAGCGTTAAGCAAGCCACGCCCAACAAAACAATTCTCTTCGTCGCCTTCGACCATGAAGAAAATGGACTGCGTGGCTCGCGAGCGATGACTGAAGCAATCGATAAAACCGACTTACCGCACTACTGTGCAATGGTCAATGTCGATAGTTTGGGACTGGCTGGCCCACAGGTTCTCGATAATGTCTCGAGCCATAAGCTTGAAATTCTGGCGGCCGCGGTCGCCAACGACCTGAAAATTCCCTTCACTCACGCGAGTGTGAACGTGGCTGACGCTGACTCCAGTTCGTTCATGGCCAAAAAGATTCCGGCGGTCACAATTCATGGCTTGAACACTAACTGGATGAGAATACTGCACACCAGCAACGACCAGCCTTCCCAAATAAGGCCGCTCAGCGTTTACCTCGGTTATCAACTCCTGGTGTCAATGCTGGTGCGGCTGGACTCAGCGTCATGCGCGGCGTATCGATAGCGCTGCCGCAGCATCCCGCCGATTTACTATTCACGGTTCACCATTTACTATTTACCCCCATGTGCACCCATAGCTCAGTTGGATAGAGCGTCTGACTTCGAATCAGAAGGCCGGAGGTTCGAGTCCTCCTGGGTGCACCAATTTTTAGATTGAGTTTAGCGTCCCTCATCGGGACGCTTTTTTGATTCTTGCAAAACACATGAGTGAATTCAGAAGGTACCGGCGAAAACAGATCGCAGAATTGCGACCATACCTGCCGGGCGAAGAGTTGAGCGGACGGGTGTCGATTTCCGCGGCAGATCGCGAAGCCGGGTCGCCCAGGACCGGCGACATGATTGCCCGCAATCCGGCCAATCATGATGACCAGTGGCTGATTTCAAAAGAATACTTTGAAGAGAACTTTGAGCCGGTCGAATAAGATACGGCGAGTCAGTAGCAAATGATGGATCCTTGCGGAGTCTTTCTCTAGCCCAGCTGTTCACGGCTGGGAAATAATCCTGAGGTAGATAATAGAGTTTGATTGATCCAAGCGTGAACGCCCGGGCTCGAGAAAGGCCGCCGGGCGCCAGAGGAAATCAATCTGCCTTTGTCGACGCCTTGTCCGGGCCTTTGGATTTAGAACTGTCTACGTCTGCGGCCGAGGCTGCCTTATCTGATCGCGTCAGGCGCACGTTGCCATTGATTCCGCCTATTTCGATTTCCGGTCCACCCTTACCGATGTGGGCCGTGTAATGCGACCAATTCACTTTATCGACACTGACGTCGGGAATTTCCGATTTGAGATTCCCGTTCATGCCTTTGGCCGTCAGGTCAGCGTCCAGTCCGCTCGCCAGCCGGAGTTCGATGGGACCGTTCACTCCGTGAATTTGCGCGCCGCGCTCGCCCAGTTTATTTAAACCAACTGTGATCGAGCCGTTGACGCCGTCGATATTCGCGGCATCGCCAATCTGGCCCAACTCA
>Ga0126383_10001275_pt1 | contig 15542 bp, 16 predicted proteins | sample PanSoiMetPlot_35_FD_96882 | JGI IMG/M metagenome (GOLD analysis project Ga0126383, IMG submission 96882) | Tropical forest soil microbial communities from Panama - MetaG Plot_35 | ecosystem: Environmental > Terrestrial > Soil > Tropical forest > Bulk soil | place: Panama | collected 2016-02-17
AGTACATGGATATGACGTACTACATTCTGCGGAATGACGGCGTTTACGCCTGCGTCTCTCTGTGGGAAGGTTCGCCCGAACATCGCCGGAACTTCGCTGTCATGGACGACAAGGGCAAGCGTTATGAGTTGGCGAAGCCGATGTTTCAGGGTGCGTCTTTGGGCTGGCCGCCGATGCCGGGTGGAAAGAAGCTAAAGCCGGAGCAGAGGTAGAAGTTACACCGCCACCGTTACCGTGGTCTCCGTCCGTGTAACCGGACGATACAGCGTGTCGCGCTCGAACGGCACGCGCCCCGCCTCGGTAATAAGGCGAATTAAATCCTGCCGCCGCAATCCTTGCGGCGTAGTCGCGCCGGCGTCGTGGTAGATCTTCTCTTCCACCACCGTGCCATCAATATCGTCGGCGCCGAAGCGCAGCGAGATCTGCGCAATCTTCGGCGTCATCATCTGCCAGTACGACTTGATGTGCGGGAAGTTGTCAAGCACCAGCCGCGATACCGCAATCTGCTTCAAGTCGAGCATGCCGGTTGTCTTGGGCAGATGCCGAAGCGGGGTGTTGTCGGGATGGAACGCTAACGGAATGAACGTCTGGAAGCCGTATGTGTCATGCTGCAACGCGCGCAGTTTCAGCAGATGATCGACACGGTCTTCGTCGCTCTCGATGTGGCCGTAAAGCATGGTGGCGTTCGACTTCAGCCCCACTTCGTGCGCGGTGCGCGCGATAGCAAGCCAATCGTCGCCGTCGATCTTGTGGTCGCAGATGATGTGCCGCACGCGATCAGAGAAAATCTCCGCTCCGCCGCCTGGCAGGGAATCCAGTCCCGCCTGCTTCAGCCTTAGCAGTACGTCGCGCGGCGTGCTCTTTCCAATGCGCGCAAAGAAGGCAATCTCAACCATGGTAAACGCTTTCAGGTGTACCTGCGGGAAGCGCTCTTTGAGACCGCTAATCAGGTCGAGGTAGTACTGGAAAGGCAAATCGGCATGAAGTCCGCCAACGATGTGAAACTCGGTCACCGCCTCGGTGTAGCCGGTAGCTGCAGTGTCCCAAACTTCCTGCAGCGCCATGGTGTATGCACCCGGCGCGTCTTTCTTGCGACCGAAAGCGCACAGGCGGCATGCCGCGACGCAGACATTGGTGTAATTGATATGCCGATTGACGTTGAAGTACGCCGTGTCACCGTGCATGCGCTCGCGCACGTGGTTGGCCAGCCATCCGATGGCGAGAATGTCGCCCGAGCGGTACAGCGCCATCGCGTCGAATTCCGACAACCGCTCCTGGGCCAGGACCTTGTCTGCAATGGGCCTTAGTTGCGGATCATCCGTACGGAATGGGTGCCGGAGCTTGGCGTCAGTGGGCTGCGTTATGGCGGACATCGTCTTCCATGATATCGCAAGGCCTCAACGAGATCACGGGCACTTGTGACAAGTGTATCCGGTCCGGTGCATCAATCGGCAAGACTCTTGAGAGTAATCGCCTCAAAATACTTCGGAACAATCACATTGGTATGGGGTGAAGCGCTTTGCACTTCATGAACGAATTGCTGCACCGCAGCGATTGCGGTTTCTTGCGAGGCATCGTACGGAAGCAGAAAGTTGTCCCAATGGGTTGGAATCACCAGCGGTGGGTTCCCCAACACGCGCATCAACCGTGCGGTGTAGTCGTAGATCTCTTTGCGAGAAGCGGCTGCGCCTACCACCGCAACGTCAGGCTGCAGCCCGACAAGTTCACGCTCAAGGTAGTTCATTCCGCCGAACACGAGGATTCGATGGCCATCAATCCGAACCAGGTAAGCGAGCGTGCCTCCCTCGGGATGTATTTGTCGCAGCGTCAGCGGCGCTTTCAAATTGGATGGTGTGGTTTCCGAGCTGAAGTAGTGCTTGTGGTCCAGCGGACTGTGCAGGCTGGGAATTACTCTAACTGAGAATGAGCCGAAATCGTAATCCTCGCCGCCACGAACCGTCATGAGCTGCGCCTCGGGAACGGCGAATGCGCGCATGACGTTTTCCGTGCTTTCGGTACCCATAACAGTCGCGTGCTTCTTCAGAGCGATCTGTGGCACGTCGAGAACGTGATCGTAGTGCGTGTGGGTCACCAGGACGTAGTCTGCTCGCCTGATGCGAGCATCGACGGCGCCTGGATCGGAAGTGGCAATGTCATCCCAACCGACTTTAGGGCGCCTGTCCCCAGGGGGTGCACTTCCCGAGCCTCCCGGTGGTGGCGGACCATTGATCCGCGACACGTACGGGTCGATGAGTATGGTCACAGAGCCGTCGCTGATCTCCCAGCCAGCTGTGCCTAGATAACGCAGAGTGACTGGAATTTGTGGCTTGGCAGCCGGATGCACCTGACATGCGAGCACACCTGCACAGATCATCACCAACCCGGAGAGGATGAGCGCAGATCTCATAAACAGAAGCCTCCTGAGCCGCGCGCAGTGAGTTTAGCTTCGAGGTGGGACCGAAGCAACCGTGCGGTATCAGCATCCAGCTTCCGCAACGACGAAATGCTCAACGGGCCAGCAAGAGGTCGGCGGCAACGAAGAACAGGAACCCCATCGAGATGAGGCCGTTCATAGTGAAGAATGCTGCGTTTACTCTGCTGAGGTCGTCGTGCTTCACTAAGGAGTGCTCGTAGATGAGCAACAGCGCGACGATCCCCGCACCAATCATTGCGATCTTGCCCAGACCGAACGCGACAACCATCGCCGCGAGTAATAGCAGAGCGATCACGTGAAAGAGCCTGGCAATGATCAGCGCCTTTGAAATGCCGAACGCTTTGGGAACGGAAAACAGCTCAGATGCGCGGTCGAACTCGTAATCCTGGCAGCTATACAGGATGTCGAAGCCTGCTCCCCAGAACACCACGGCTCCAGTAAGCAACAGAATTCGCAGATCGAACGAGCCCCGCACCGCGATCCATGCCGCTGCAGGAGCGATGCCCATTGCGATTCCCAGCACTAGATGCGCCCATCGCGTGAAGCGCTTGGTAAACGAGTAGAAGAAGACAATGGCCAGCGCAAGGGGCGAGAGTTTAAACGCCAGCGGGTTCAGATGCCAGGCTGCGAATACCAGTACCAGGGAAGCCACGACAACAAACCAAAAGACGAAACTCTTCGATAGCTTCCCGGCAGGTAGAGCGCGAATCTGCGTGCGTGGATTTTCGGCATCAATCTCGGCATCGACCAACCGGTTGAACGCCATCGCCGCCGACCGCGCAGCAACCAGGGCGACCACGATCCAGAACAAAACGTGGGGACTGGGAATGCCGCGCGCCGCCAGCACCGCACCCGTCAGGCCGAACGGAAGCGTGAGCACCGAGTGCTCCCACTTGATCATCTCCAGAGTCGTGCCAGTGTTGTGCAGAATGCTACGAAGAACGGACACGTTTCGATTTTACCGTCTCGTTCGACTCGAGTGCCCCATCCTTCTGTCTTCCTTTGGCGAAAGGCTGGGTTCAGGCTGAACCCCTGTACACCCCAATGGATTCAATAAGATGCTGATCCTATAATGGCATTGAAGGCGTGGAAGGTATGCATCCCACATTTGCTAGCACAAATTAGCACAAAATTTACCGCCCACGGTTGGTTCTCGAGCCGCGCCCTGAAGTAGAAACGATGCAACTCCTAAAACCTGTAATCGCGCGTGTTTCATCGAGCTTCGCCGTCACAATCGGAAAGTAAGCATTTTTCATCTTTCGATTTCACCCAAGCAATAGGCTTGCCATTCGAGCGTAATAAGGACGAAGGCTGTGTCAAGGGCGAACTTCTCCTGGCCGGTGTGGTGACACCGCGTAGTGCCAGAGATCCGGTTGAGGACCAAGGCTCCGGACATCACGCTTTAATCACTCTACGGGAAGCAAATCGCTTCACCATCCATCGATACGGTCTTAACAGTGACCATGATTTTCCATGCGAACATCCAGCCGTCGTGCCGGTGCGGAAGTGGGAAACGCGCAGCGTTTTCCAAGGCCGCAGACCGTCTTCTGCACCGGTCTGCTGGAGGCGAGAGCGCTCAATCAATTTACCGGTCTAGCTTGTGCCGACCACGCCATTACGCGAGCTGCTCTCGATGTGAGCGATCTCCGGATACGGCGTGTTGCTGCGCAGCATCCAGTAGAGTCGCACGGCTAATCTCCGCGCTGCCGCCACTTTGGCCACTGCTTTGGCTTTGCGGTGACAGCGATGCTGATATTGCTTGCGAAATCCTTCATCCAGCCGGTTCACTGCTTGCACGCTCTCCACCAGCAACATGCGCACAAACGGATTGCCTTGCTTGCTGATCGACCCCAGGCGGCGTCGCTGGCTGGAACTGCGTTCCGATGGAATCAATCCCAGATAGCTGGCTACCTGCTTGCCACGCCGGAACCGGCGCACGTCGCCCAGCGTCAGCACAAAGGCCAACGCCGTGATCGGTCCTACTCCGGGCTGTGTCATTAGCAGCGCCGCTTGCGGGTTCTCTTTCGCTGCCTGCTCCACCGCTTCATCTAGCGTCTTGATCTGTTCGTCCAGGTTGGCCAGCAACTGCAACAAGTCCCTGCGACGCTGTGCCGCCCAGCCTTGCAACGCCAACTCGCGCAAGACACGCTGGCCGGCCTGGCTCCACAGTTTGCGTTTCAACTGCATGCCTCGGTTCAGCATCAGGTGATGCAAGCCGTTCTTTACCCGCACCCGAATCACCACTAGCTTGTGACGATGAATCAACAGCTGTCGCAGGTCGCGCTGTTGTGCATCGGGCCGCCACAAACGGGAAACGGTTCTCCAGCAGCAACTTCAGTATGCGCGCCGCATCGCGACGGTCCGTCTTCTGCTTGCGCACACAGCTGGCACGGATCTGTGCCGCATCCCCCACCCAAACCTCATGTCCCAAATCCTGCAATAGATCTTCAAACCACTGGCTGTTACCGCTGGCTTCCAATCTAATCAAAGCAGGCGCCGATAGCCGCTTATAAAAACCCTCAGCTTCGCCGCTGCGGTTCTCTAGTTTGTGTTCTTGAATCTCGCCTGTCTCAGTGTCGAGAATAGCGACTTGTTGCCAACCAGGGTGGAAATCACATCCTACAATGTGCATGGAGGCTTCTCCTGACCCGGCTTTCTTGGTCCTCAACACCTAAGAAAATACCGCGTCGGCTGGAGCCTTCGTACTTATCCAATCAATATTGCAACAGTTAGCCCTACCGACCATACGGATGGACCCGTCAGCTAGTTTTCGGGACGGCATCCAGACCGAAGTCACGCTGCAGGCCGCGGTACCAGGTTTCATCGTCGCCTGCATTCAGGTCCACCCATTCTTCGTCCGTTTTTTGGCTGCGCCACTGCAAGAATGGAGCTGCAGTTGGTCCTACCGGGTGGCGAAGTTGCCATGTCCCACTCTCGACAATTTCCACGATCTTCTGCGCGACCAGAGAAGGTGGCACTGGATGCTCCAGGGAAGCCGCGAAAAGAGCAGCAAAACGCGCGCGCTGGCGATAGAGCGAATCAGCTGAACTATTTTCGATTCGTCGCGCCATGGCAGTATCAATGATGCCCGGCTCCACGATCGCAACGCGGACGTTAAACGTTTTCATTTCACCCGCCAGTGCCTCGCTCAACGCTTCCAGGGCCCACTTGGAAGCGGCGTAGGGCGCCAGCGGCGTACTGGAGATACGGCCGGCCACTGAAGTCACGTTGACGATGCAACCGCTGCAGCGCAGCCGCATGTGCGGTACCAAGGCTTGAATGCAACGAATGGCACCGAAATAGTTGGTCTCCATGACCGCCCGGAAGTCCGCCAGCGGAAGTTCTTCCACTGAGCCTACTTGCTCCACGCCAGCGTTGTTGACGAGCACGTCAATCGGGCCGTAGTCCCGTTGGATTTGCGCAAGGCATTGGCTCACCGATTGATCGGAGTCCACATCCATGGTCGAGACTGTAATCGGCAGTTTTTCTTGCACGGCTGTTTCCGCGAGTTGGGGAGACTGCGATGGGTTGCGCATGGTGGCATACACTTTGTGGCCGGCACGGCCAAAGGCCAATGCAGTTTCGAAGCCTATCCCTTTGCTGGTTCCGGTAATCAGTGCTGACGACATCTGCGTCTCCTCGGCCGTTTAGGCCATCAGGCGAATTTCTAGTTGAACGATTGTCTCCGCGCCCGTCTAGCTTACACGGACCGCCGCATCCCCCACTAGCGATCATAGTCTTATGAGTTGGACTCGATGGCCCGCTTGCTAAACACCTTGGCAGTAGGCGTCGCATCGCGCATTGTCGAAATAACCAACCATCCAGGTCATGGTCGAGTGATGAGCAACTCGGAAGTAAACTGTTAACGAACAGGCCTTATCGCAACCGATCTGGCGAATCACTTGCGATAAGGGGAGTGGGTGATGTTGAAAAAGTCGGTGTCTACCAGTCCCGGATGATGCTAAATGCATCCCGATTTCGAGAAAGACGTTTATTGAGCTTTCTGGAGCGTTGTTTTTCGCCGAACGGCCGAGCACTAGAGTTTTTCAACAGCCATGGGATTTATCGCCAGCAAAACCCGTCGCGTAGAGTCTGGGTATGTCGGACCGACAAGTGGGGCTCTGGGGTACACTTCTTTTCCAATAAATAGCTATGCATCGAGTGTGGAGGGTTCTCCAATGAACAAACCCACTCCCGAGCCGGCCTCATCAAGTCACGCTCGGTTGAGTTGAAGGGACAAAACTCCAATACCTGCTGGCCGGGCACGGTCCCAACGTCATTCTTCTGCATGGATATACGCAGACGTCCCACATGTGGCGTCCGCTCATTCCTAAGCTCACGAATAGGTTCACAGTCATCGCACCCGACTTGCCTGGAATCGGCGACTCCGCGATTCCTCAAGATGGCCTCGACATGAAGACAGCGGCCATTCGAGTTCATGCGCTGGCAAAGTCGCTCGGTGTGACCAAAGTGCGCGTTGTGGGACACGACATCGGTCTGATGGTCGCTTATGCTTATGCTGCCCAGTTCCCGAGTGAAGTAGAGAAGCTCGTCGTAATGGATGCTTTTCTTCCCGGCGTTTCCGGCTGGGAGCTCGCCTACGACAACCCGAATATGTGGCACTTTCGTTTCCATGGGCCAACGCCGGAGACGCTCGTCGCAGGACGCGAACAAATCTATTTTGCCTACTTCTGGAATGATCTTGCGGCAGATAAAGCACATTCTCTTCCTGCCGCCGATCGAGAAGCGTATGTCGCTGCATATTCTCGGCCAGGTCGCATGCGTGCAGGGTGGGCATATTTTGCTTCGTGGCCGGACACTGCGAAGGACTTCGCGCAAATGGCCCAAAGAAAATTAGCTATGCCGGTGCTCTCGATTGCTGGCGAGAACGCCAGCGCGTCAATTCTCGGGCCACAGATGAAGCTTGTAGCAACCGACGTAACCGTGACTGATTTGAAGCACACAGGGCACTGGCTCATGGAAGAACGCCCGAAGGCGACCATGGACGCTATAGTTGCGTTCCTGTGACTACACCTCGTCTTTGCTTTTGGTGGCATAACAGCCCCCATTACACTACCGACTCCGAGAGAACGAGCGTAATACTTGTCACAAGCAGAGCGGTTGAGAAGCCATTACGAAATTTCCTCAACGAGAGTGCCTCGCAATCGCGTTTAGCGGCCCGCTGACGCACGATCAAAAAGTCACGCTGGGGTACCAGCATGGGGTTTTGCTCGGCGCACTCCAATATCAGAAACAGCTTCGCCTGAGGGGAGCGCGTGAGAGGATGCTTGTCGAGGGCTTGGACGCCACACGGGCCGCGCTTGAGGTTGGCTGTGAAAGCACAAGTCAGTTCACGCGCGAATACAAACGCCTCTTCGGCCAGCCGCCGATGCGCGACATCAAGGCCATACTGGCGATAACAGGCCGTTACGCTCACAATCCTTCCGTCCGGTTGGTTGTGTGAAGGCGATTGATGTTCGCAATCCGAACGAAGGCCAAACGCCGAGCTGACTCTATACGAAGGATTAGTTCTTCGATCTGCACAGTCGTGACCAGCCGCTTGCGTACAGTCCGCAGTCGCGCAATTCTATTTTCGGGAGCAGCGCAAAAATCATGAAAGCGGCATGGTATGAGAGACAGGGCCCGGCGCGCGACGTCCTGATCGTCGGTGAGATGCCGGACCCACAACCCCTAGCGGGAGAGGTTCGCATTCGTGTTACGGCGTCAGGTGTCAATCCCGGTGATGTGAAAAAACGCGAAGACGCTTTTGGGGTCGGCATGCCCTATGCGCGTGTCATTCCGCACAGCGATGGCGCCGGGACCGTTGACGCAATCGGAGAAGGAGTCTCGAAGGAATGGCTCGGTCGCCGTGTCTGGTGTTACGGAGCCCAATCGTATCGTCCCTTTGGCACCGCCGCCGAATGCGTCGTTGTTCCTGTGAAGCAGGTGGCTCCTTTGCCCGACGGCTTGCCCATGGAACAGGGTGCCTGTCTCGGAATTCCCGGTATAACCGCGCATCGTACAGTTCACGTTGCTGGCTCCGTCGAAGGGAGAACGGTGCTGGTGCAGGGTGGCGCGGGAGCGGTTGGCGCTTGCGCGGTTCAGCTTGCACATCGTGCGGGAGCGCGCGTGATCGCCACTTGCCGTACCGAGAGCGATAAGGACATCGCGTCTCGCGCCAGCGCGGATGAGGTCTTCCTTACAGACGCAACCCTTGCAGAGCACATCCACCGAGCGGCTCCCGACGGTGTTGATCACATCGTAGAAGTGGCCTTTGCCGCCAATATCAAGACCGACATCGAAGTCTTGGCGCAGGGCGGTTCCATCGCCGCCTATGCCACCAACACTCCAATCGCTGAAATCCCCGTCTGGCAACTCGTCTTTATTAACGCCAGATTGTTCTTCGTCGGCAGTGATGATGTTCCGCCCGAAACGAAGAGTGAAGCCGCTCAGGACATCAATCGCGCACTCGAAGCCGGCTGGCAGGGCTTTGACATCGCGCAACGGTTCTCGCTCGACGACATCGCAAAAGGCCCACGAGTTCGTCGAGCATCCGTCGAGGCCCGGCAGAGTTCTTGTGATCATATGAACTTCCGGGGTGAATTCCGGCGCATGTGTTTGCAGCTCGGAAATAACCTAGCCATTGTTGATAACAGCCTGCCCCAGCCCGACTTTCAATTCTCAGTAGATCTACTACGTATGAAGTCTGGTTTAGGAGGTGAGCATGCAGCTTCCAACCATCGGCTAATGTATACCTGTGCATGCGCCTCACCACAGTAGTGCCGAGCCCCTTTGGTAGAGGCCGCGTCCGTGTTCCACCTCATCAGCCTCAACTCATCGTTGTTACATTGAATAACAAACCAGTGAACCGGCGACGTACTTACCCTGCCGCAGACTTCACATCGGAATTCGCTAATAGTCGTCATCCAAAACCCTTCTTTGAACAGAAAAAATGATACTAGTTGTTTGCCGCGAGTTTGGCTTTGGGTCACAGAAACGCAACAACAGCGCCCATGGTCTCCTTAGGACGTTCTTCCATGGGCCAGTGCCCTGAGTGCTATAAATCAGTCACAAGTTACGTCCGTTGCCACACGCTTCAGGAGGGCTTCGGGGAGGTCCCGGCTGGTGGCGGCGTGAGGCTCTTTTTGGGCCTTCCCATCTTAGACATAAGTTGTTTATTCTCTGTGGGTTTGGGGCAAAGTGGCGGTTTTCGCGCGCGTAAGTAGCTTATTTTTCAACAATCTACCAAGGCTAATATTTTCTTGTCTATGTAAAAAAAAGATTGGCGGCGACCTTTTTGAGAATGGTCGTCAAGATTTTGACCCCGCCCCTCCACTGCCTCCCGCCGCCAAAGCCCTAATTGACAAGGGCCGCTCTCGTTGCGCCCCTTTTGGCGGCGAGTTTCTGCTGGGCACGAGTCTTACAGGCGGAGACTAGGTGGGGTGGGAGATGCGGGGCTTAGTGTGATTTGGCGTCTTTGCACTGCTGGCCGTACCGCTCGAAGACGAGTTTGACAGCCTCGTTAAAGGCCACGGCTATGTCTCGGGCCATGTCGTCAGGACAGGTTACAAAGGCGTGACCACAGCGGAGCGAAACGGCTGCGATGGATACATGGTGACCAGCTTGGCTTTCTCGTGCGCGGCGGCTGAAACCAGTGCCACTCGGACAGTCTCGAAGAAGAATTCCTCTGGGATGCGGGACAGCTTTGGTTGTTGCATAGGGTCACCCTCTGAAACGAGTATCTTAGCGGGATGTTAACGACGCATGAAGAAATCCTGACCCGAGCAGTTTCTCTACTGGTGGGCTCACCCGATTACTGAATAACGTGGGTTATTAGTTCGGAAACGTCTCGGAGGCACCCTAGACGACGCAATCGGTCGGCGTGCGACTCAGACCTCGCCAGTGCAAACCGTATCTTCTACAGCTATCTGGAGCCAATCCGAGGTAGGTCGCTACGCGATGGGTGCCTACGAAACTGTATCAAGGTTACCAAGGGGCCGCAGAAGAGTCGTTGCTCTGGGGCAATTAGCAGCGAAAGACGGATGACCGCGAGTGGTGTTGTTTGTCAAGTCAATGGTGCATTGCCGAGACAGGACGGGACCGTGGCTGTAATCACAGTATCCACGCTCGCTTATCACTGACATTTTGGTTGGCGTGGGAGAGACTTCGTCTAACAACACAATAAAGGGGGGCTTATGAAAGCTGTATTCTGCTCATAGGCTGCTTGTTATTTAGCGCCGCCAGCCTTCTTGGGTAGACAACCTCTAGCCAGCGGCTAAACTAAAGACACAGGCGCCCGCGACGACGACTTACCGGCTATAGCAGACCGAACAATGGAGTGATTCACCCGCTGCTGGGCGCCAGCGGAGCGCGCGCCCACCGCCGCTCCCACGCTGGGACAGTCACCGCTTCGGCCACCATGGCCGGCTTCACCGCCCAGCACACGATGCGCGTGCCAAACGGAAAGTTAATGTAGTGCATGAGGTGCCGCTCGCCGTCGAGCAGCAACTCCATTGCGGAATTGGCAAAGCGCGAGTGCTGTGGACGCTGCCTGCGGGTAATGGAGGTATGAAAGATGTTGCTGGCAATCTGACCCACCACCAGCGGCGGAAAGGCGCTCGCCACGAAATACGATGCGCGCTGCACCTGCAAGCCACAGGTGGTCATCTTTCGCCGCAGCTCGCTGATGGTATAGCGTCGGTGATTTCCCCGGGCTTCGTCATCCTCGCCCCACAGGAATGAATAGGCCGGAACGGTAAGGCACAGATGGCCTCCTTCTTTTAGCACCCGGCGCATTTCGCGTAATACGACGACGTCTTCCGGGCAGGCTTGCAGCACGTCTCCAGCGACAATTGCATCCAAAGAGTTCGAGGCCAGCCCCAGCTCCTCCATCCGCGAGCAGACGAGGTTTAAATCGCCTTCCATTTGGCGGAATGCGATTACCTTCGGAGACGAATGCAGATTGCATACACGATAGAGAGCCGCGTTTTCGAACTGCAACTGGGCTCCGCATCCCAGGTCGAGCACACGGGCCTCGCGCTTGCCCTGGAGGGCCTGGGCGGCGGCTTCGCGCAGCAGCTTGCGACGGATGTTGTACCACCACGATTTCGTCTCGCGGCGAAATTCATCGAACTCGGAGTTGGCGTTCATATCAGACCGGGTGGTACTTCAGAGGGCATTGTACGGTACGGCCAAAAAACTGCCGGTACTAATTCTGTGCCACCGGGTGCCCCATGTTTGGGCCCTTGGTTTGGGCACCTACCTGGGTTCGAAAATACTCCAACGACAATTCCAGACCGGTGCGCAGATCGATTTTTGGCTCCCAGCCGAGCAGCGTTCGTGCCTTCGTTATATCCGGCCTGCGCTGCCTCGGATCGTCTTGGGGCAGCGGTTCGAAACGCACAGTACTCGTCGAGCCGGTTACCTGCAATACAAGCTGCGCACACTCCAGCATAGTAAATTCATGCGGGTTGCCGATGTTAGTTGGAAACGGCTCGTGCGCTCGCGAGAGCTTCAGAATGCCATCGATCTCGTCGCTGACGTAACAGAAGCTGCGCGTCTGCAAACCGTCGCCGTATACCGTAAGTGGCTCGCCCAGCAACGCCTGTTTCATGAAGTTTGATATCACTCTTCCGTCATTGAGTTGCAACCGCGGCCCATAGGTATTAAAGATGCGCACAATGCGCGTGTCCATGTGATGGTAGCGGTGGTAGGCCATAGTGGCCGCTTCTGCGAAGCGTTTCGATTCGTCATACACCGACCGCGGGCCGATGGGGTTCACGTGCCCCCAGTAGCTCTCTTTTTGGGGATGCTCCAGCGGATCTCCATAACATTCCGAGGTTGAGGCCAACAAAAACCTCGCGTGATGTTTCCGCGCAAGCTCCAGGCAATTCAATGTGCCGACCGATCCGACTTGCAAGGTTCCAATGCCGTGCTGAAGGTAATCCACGGGACTGGCGGGTGAGGCAAAGTGAAAAAGGTATTCCACCTTGCCAGGATCAAAAGGCAAACAGACATCCTGCTGTAGGAATTCGAATCGCGGCTCGTGTTGCAAGTGCTGCAAGTTTTCCCTGCATCCTGTCAGCAAGTTGTCGGCGCAGACGACGCAATGCCCTTCCCCCAGCAAGGCGTCGCATAAGTGCGAACCCAGAAAGCCTGCACCGCCTGTGACCAACACACGCATACTCTGTACCTCCGCGGTGGCTGCGTCGAGCTTACTCTTCTGCGTAGCGATCCGATGTGCCCGGCGTCATAATAGGATGCCTGGGCGCGTCCGTATAATCACCTCGAATCAAGCTTATGCATGATCGCAAGGTGGACCTCATCATCGTCGGCGCAGGTGTTGTGGGACTCGCCACCGCCCTTGAGTTTACTCGCCGATTCCCTGGTCGGCGCGTCATCGTGCTGGAGAAGGAAGACCAGGTAGCCGCCCACCAAACCGGACACAATAGCGGCGTCATCCACTCCGGTCTCTATTACCGCACGGGCTCACTGAAGGCACGCAACTGCGTGGCTGGCTGCTCGTCGATGAAGGGTTTCTGTGCCGAGCACGGAATTCCTTTCGAAGAGTGCGGCAAGCTGGTGGTGGCAACAGTGCCCGACGAAGTTCCTCGCTTGCATGCGCTGCATGAGCGAGGTATCGCAAATGGGCTGCAGGGCTTGCGCATGCTCGACCACGACCAACTCCGCCAGCTTGAACCTTACGCCGACGGTATCTGTGCCCTGCACGTTCCTTCTACCGGGATTGTGGATTACAAGCTGGTGGCCGCCAAATATGCGGAGCTCATCGAACGCGCAGGCGGTGAGATTGTTTGCAAAGCCAAAGTTGTTGGCCTTCATGAAGACGGCGACGCCAACGTCCTCGAAACAGCTGCAGGCGAGTTCCGCGCGACTTACACCATCAACTGTGCCGGGCTTTACAGCGACACAATAACGCGCATGGCAGGCTGCCAAACCGATCTCGAGATCATTCCCGTCCGTGGGGAGTATTACCAGATCAAGCCCGAACGACGCTACCTTGTCCGCAACCCTATCTATCCTGTGCCTGATCCGCGCTTTCCCTTCCTTGGGGTCCACTTCACTCGACACGTGGACGGCAGCGTCGGGGCCGGACCCAACGCCGTACTGGCGCTTCGCCGTGAAGGGTACACAGGCACTGAACCTGACTTGACTGAGACCGTCCAGATGCTACGCTGGCCGGGGTTCTGGAAGATGGCCCGTAGATACTGGAAAAAGGGTGCGGCTGAACAATACCGCTCGTGGGTCAAACCGGCCTTCACGCGCGCCCTGCAGAGGATGGTTCCGGAGATCGCGGAAGGCGACCTCATTCCCGGTGGCTCGGGTGTGCGCGCGCAAGCGGTTGATCGCAACGGTAACTTGCTCGACGACTTCTATTTCGTTCGCAGCCGGCGCATGATCCACGCGTGTAACGTGCCTTCGCCTGCGGCAACTGCTTCTCTGGAGATTGGGCGCGAAGTCGTGGACCTGCTGGCTTCTCGACTGGATTGATCCAAGATCCGGCTAGGATAAAGGCCGGCATCACCTTAGTTGGCACCTCTCGGTACCGCTTCGTATTTGTACACCACCCCGCTCTTCATCACGAACAAGACATGCCGCACGGCTGTGATGTCTCGTAGGGGGTCGCCGTCGAGCGCGATGATATCGGCTTGCATACCAGGGGCGATCGAGCCGATCTGGCCGCCCAGATCCATGGCTTCGGCCGCCAGCGAGTTGGCCGAGACCATCGCTGTCATCGGATCGACGCCCGCATCCCGCACCCGGTCGATGAACTCCTCGGCATTGCGCCCGTGCGCCCCCGCGACCGAATCGGATCCAAAAACAATTTTGAGGTGCGGGATTGTGTAGGCGCGCTTCATGAAGTCGCGGTAGATCGGGATCAGCGTCTCCATTGAGGCGAAGCCCTCGAGCGTTGCCGGGTAGCCGGGAGTGCCAACGAACTTCTCTTTGTTCTGAAGGTAGTTTTCCCAAACCAGACCGGCCTGCGGATCGAGATAGGTTCCCTTCTCTGCCATCAATTTCAGATCGTCGTCGGTGGCGAGCACGCCGTGTTCGACCTCGGTGCAGCCGGCGACGATGGCTGCGTGGACAGCCTCTCCGTAAGCATGCACCAGGGTGCGAAGGCCTAGCTTCTTGGCCTCATCGCAGGCCGCATTGAGTTGCTCCTGCGACAGCATCATCTGGGGCCTGCGGACGCTGTAGTTGTCAAAAATCTTGATCAGGTCAGCACCAGCATCCTTCTGCTTTCTCACGAATTCCCGGACCTGATCCGGCGTGCCGGTCTTGTCGCCTTGTCCCATGAGTGGTTCAGCGGCGGTGAGAATTCGCGGGCCGGGAATCTCGCCGTCGCCAACCGCGTTGCGCAAAGGAATGTCAGCAGGGTTGCCCACGCTCTGTACCGTGGTGAAACCGGCCATCAACGTTACCCAGGCGTTCGCGGCGATCTGGTACGCGGTTTCGGCCGCTGTCCCGGCTGGACTGCCGCTCTTCCCGTCTTTGCCAAAGATCCAGGCGATGTGTATGTGCGAGTCGATCCAGCCGGGCAGCACGGTCAGCCCGCGCAGGTCGTAGGAGATGGGTGTGGCTTTGGGATCGATCGCGGCAATCTTCGAGCCTTCGATGACAATGCGCGTATCGTGCAGCACGTGGCCCTTACCGTCGAGCACGGTGCTTGCGGCAATCACAATGTGTTTGATTGGCTGAGATAGGCGAGGAGGAGATTGTTGTGCGCTTGCCCACGTGGCCGAAACACTGAGAGCACAAAAAGCAATCCTCGCGAGTCGCATGCTTGGGAGAATACACGAGGCGACAAAGGCGATCGAGTACTAGACGCTGAAGTAAATTTGCCCAGAAGCGGCTTAGTCCCAGGTAGCGCCCAAAAAAAAGGGCGCGAACCTGGGGTACCCTTCATGCCGCTGTTTGGAGAGTGCTTCGGTAGTCTTCAACGAACTTCCGAATTCCCTTGTCGGTCAGCTCGTGATGGATGTCGAAGCTCTCCCAGGAGTCGGTCAATTTCAAGTTCTTGTAAGGAATTTCGCCCAGGCGCTTGCCGTCCACAACAGGCTCATATTTGAACTCGGGCCCGGGCTGC
>Ga0126383_10001276_pt1 | contig 15542 bp, 13 predicted proteins | sample PanSoiMetPlot_35_FD_96882 | JGI IMG/M metagenome (GOLD analysis project Ga0126383, IMG submission 96882) | Tropical forest soil microbial communities from Panama - MetaG Plot_35 | ecosystem: Environmental > Terrestrial > Soil > Tropical forest > Bulk soil | place: Panama | collected 2016-02-17
GAAGTAACTCATGTCCAGCGAGAAGGATCCGTCAGCATTCTGGTGGATGACCTTCCACACCTGGTCCACATAACGAGGCTGACCGTAGGGCGCCATGCCCATGACCTTGTACTCGCCTTCGTTCACTTCGAATCCCAGGAAAGCGGTGAAGGCGCTGTAGAGAAGCCCGAGGGAATGGGGAAACTCCATCTGCTTCAGGATCTTGATTTCGCTGCCGCGTCCCACGCCATAAGTACCGGTGACCCATTCGCCGACACCATCCACGGTCAGGATCGCGGCCTCTTCGAAGGGCGAGCACAAAAACGCGCTGGCCGCGTGCGACAGGTGATGTTCGGAGAAAATCACCCGCTCCTTGGGCACACCGATTTCCGCCTGCAGCGTGCTGGCTACCCAGAGTTTGTCCAGTACCCATGTGATCATGGATTCGCGGAACACCTTCCACGATTTGGGATAGGTTTGCAGCACGGTGGCCAGAATGCGGTCCAGCTTGCGGAACGGCTTCTCGAAAAACACGACGTAGTCGAGATCCTTGCCGGCAATGCCCGCGGTTTCCAGGCAGTACTGGATGGCGTTCTTGGGGAAGTCGTAGTCGTGCTTCTTGCGTGTGAAGCGCTCTTCCTCGGCGGCCGCGACCAGTTGACCGTCCTGGAGCAGCACCGCCGCAGCGTCGTGGTAGTAGCAGGAGATTCCCAGGATATACACAGTTCAGTTCCTTTAGATGGCCCTGCTCGCGGCCCCCCTTGGCGGGGCGCCGGGCTGCAGAAGCGCACAGATTAGTCCAACTAGAACAGCGTGTAGATGAACGGAGCAATCACCGAGCTTTGCGCCAGGATCAGCAGCACGCCCAGCAACAGGACCACAAAGATCATCGGCAACATCCACCAGCGCTTATTGCGCGCAAAGAACGAAATCAGTTCTCCCGCGATGCCGAACCGCCGTTGCGCAACTTGAATGAACCCCATACCGCGATCTCCCTCCCCAAATCGGGATGCGGGAACAGGTTCCCGTATCTCCATGTTCTCGAATCCCACACCAGGCCGCAGGTGACCGGGATCACGAGCCGTTTGGCCGTACGGCCTCGAACATTCGCCGGGCAATCATTTGATTTCCCGTCATGGTCACGTGACACCAATCGAGGAACACATTCCCGCCTGCCTGGTCGAAGGTGTCCGTCAGATCGTAAAAATGCGGATGCCGTTGTCCACGAACAACGTCATGCACCTTGGGAACCCAGCTGGCCAGGTTGCGAAGGTTCTTCGCCTGGCGGATCTGCTGCTCCTCGGCGGAAAGTGTCTTGTGGCTGGTGTACACCACCGGTTGCCAGAAGAACGCATAGTTGAAACCGTACTGCCGGCCCAGTCCTTCGACAACGTTCATATTGGAGAAGTAGTTATTGACCGCATTCGTCGCCAGGCCGTCCAGGTCGCTGTTGGGAACCGGCCGGTCTCCCGAGTGCTGTGCGGATTTCGCCGCCAGCGAGAAGATGAGTTGCGCGGTGTTGGTCTCGAGCAGGTACCCGAACCCGCCATTGCGCACGCTTCGCTTACCTTCAAACTGATTCCGGATCGTTTCGAAGTTCATGTGCACGTCGGCTTTGCCGGACTGGTAAGGGACGTAGGTGTCGTTGGCGCCATCGTAAAAGATCACCAGGTTCGGTTTTCGCGTTTCGCTCTTCAGCGCCAGCATCAGCTGCGTGACTTCCTGGGTGCTGACCCATGCCCCCTCGCCGAAGTTGCGAACGCAAGCCGCCTGGCCCGCCTGCTCGAACATCTCCGCCAGCTGCGATGGGATTGTTCCCCAATCCGGCGACCCGTTGCCACGCATGGTCGAGCCGCCAAACATCCAGATGGTGAACTCATTTCCCGCACAGTGCGCATGATAGGTTCTGCGCAGACCATCCGCCTCGATGTTTACCGCCTGGCCGTGAAAAGGACGGCTGCGCCACACCGTGTACGGCTTGTATTCGTAACCGTTGCGCAATGCCTTTTCCTCGCGCGCCAGCGCGGGCGCCCAACTCTCCCCGCGATAGGCGGCCAGCTCCCGCTTCCCGGGAGTCTCCTCAAACACTGAAGCCCGCAGGATTCGCATCCCCGCGAAGGAGGCCAGTTCGACCACGGCGAGCAGCACTGCGGTAACCGCAATGCCCGCGAACAGGTTGGTCAGCAATCGCTCGACTCGCGAACCACGCGAGTCGCTGGACACCTCCTCGCGGTCCTCACTCACGACTTGCATGCATCCTCGGAAACCACCATTGGGGGATGTGCCTGCTTCCTTCAGAAACAAGTACTCGTTACTGCCGGTGTGCCCACTCCATGTCCATCTTTTCTTCCGGATGGTCAAGCCATTGATCAGGCGGTTTCTTCATCCGCAAGGGGTCGCCAAAAAACTTCACCGCGAGCCCAAAAGGCAGAACCAGGATGGCGTACATGATGGTCAGCAACACCCGGGCCTGGAAGTTGCCGATAATGTGCGCGACTTTTGTCCAGCCAGCCCAAAAGCGCTTGAGTGCATTCCAGATACTGGTCACAAGTTTCTCCGCCTCAAAGATGACTTTCGCAGCAGGTTCGATCCCTACCGGGTTTCAGTCTGCGGCAAGCGATACAGGGTTGCGCGATACGCCCAGCTGCGAGGCGATCCATTCGTAAGTGACCTTCAACCCTTCCTCCAGCTTGATCGAAGGTTCCCAGCCCAGCACTTTGTTCAAGCGCGTGTTGTCGCTGTTGCGCCCCCGCACCCCTTGCGGTCCTTTCAGATTATGCTCCTTGAGCACGCATTTGCCAGCGATGCGCGCGACCATGTCGACCAGACCGTTGATGGTCACCAGTTCGTCGGTGCCCAGGTTCAGCGGTTCGGCGTATTCGGAAGCCATCAACCGCACCAGCCCTTCGCAGCAATCGTCCACATACATGAACGAACGGGTCTGTTCGCCGTCGCCCCAAACCTCGATTGTTCCTCCGTCCTCGACCAGCGCGACCTTCCGGCTGATGGCGGCCGGCGCTTTCTCCTTGCCGCCGTCGTAGGTGCCCAGCGGACCGTACACGTTGTGGAATCGCACAATGCGGGTGGGGAAGCGGAAATCCTGGTAGTAGTAGCGGCACAGTTCCTCGGCGAACAATTTCTCCCAGCCGTAACCCGGCTCCGGATCCGCGGGATAGGCGTCTTCTTCTTTCAGCGGCGTAACTTCAGGGTTCTTCTGCTTCGACTGCGCGTAGACGCATGCCGAAGAGGAAAAAAGGAACTTTCCCACCCCGTTGGCGCGGCTGGCTTCGAGCATGTGCGCATTGATCAGGATATTGTTGCGCGAAATGTCGGCGTGCGAGGCCGTGATGTAGCCGATTCCGCCCATGTCGGCTGCCAGGTTGTACACTTCGTCGATTCCACCGCGCGTGGCCAGAAGGCAAGCGTCGGCTTTTCGCAGATCGAGGAGTTCAAATTCGTCGCCGGCGCTCGCTTCGTACTGCGGTTCCTTGATGTCGACGCCGCGGACCCAATGCCCGTCACCTTTGAGACGTTTTACCAGATGATGTCCGATGAACCCGCCTGCACCTGTTACCAGGACTCGCTTCTGTGTTGTCATTGATTTTCCCCGGAAGTTGTTCTCATCCGACCCGCAGGTCGGTTGCACTTTATCGTCCAAAAAACCCGCCAGAGCCAGCCCTGAACCTCATTCGGGTACTGGATGTAAGTTATTGATACTGCTTTAGTTTTAACATTTCAAGGGAGACGTTCCAGGCGAACTTCGGTCCGAGAACGAGGTACCGCCTCCACAAACGGCGAGGTTCCATCACCAAACGGAAAAACCATTCCATTCCGTGCTCCCTCATCCAGGCTGGCGCCTGGGTAAGGCGGCCGGTATTCAGATCGAACGCCGCCCCCACTCCCATCAGCACGGGCACCCGCAGTTGTTCGCGGTGCGCATCCATCCACTTCTCCTGTTTGGGGGTACTCAAACCCACCCAGAGAATATCGGCGCGGGAATCGTTGATGCGCGCCACCACCTCGCGGTCTTCATCCTCGCTCAGCGGCCGGAAGGGCGGGGAATAACATCCCGCCACCTGAAATCCCGGGAAGCGCCGGCTCAGGGTGTCGGCAAGATGGCCGGGTACTCCCTCGGCGCCTCCATAAAAGTAATGGCGGTAGCCCTTGCTGGCGGTTTGCTGGCAGACGGCCATCATGAGCTCAGGCCCATACACGCGGCGCTTCATGGAATGGAATCCATAATGCCGGCCGGCCCATACCAGCGGCATGCCGTCGCTCACCACCAGGTCCGCTGTATTCAGAATCTGCTTGAACGCGGGGTCATGTTGCGCTTCCATCACGCCATGCATTCCCGTGACCGCCACGTAGTGGCAACCCCGCTTTTCTTCGATCCACTGCGCGATTTGCGCGACAGCGTCCTGGATCTGCACGGCGTGAACCCTGACTCCCAGTAGCCGGAACGACGGTATCGGGGTGGTGGCCAGGCCAAGGCTCATGCCGGCACCTCTTGCGGCTGTCCCATCGCGGCCTGATAAATGTTCATCAACATCGTGTAGTTCTTCTCCGCGGTGTAGTGGCTCACATATTCACGCCGTGCTTCTTTGCCCATCTCCCGCATTCGCTCCGCATGCGACCAGGCCCACTCCACCTTTTCTGCCAGTTCTTCGGGGGATCCGGGGGTGAAGTGCAGGCCAATGCGGCCATCGTCAACCAATTCCTCTAATGCGCCCAGCCGGGAGGCGATCACCGGTACGCCTAGCGCGTACGCCTCTACCATGCCCATGGGGAAATTCTCATAACACTCGCTGGGCAGAAGGAGAAAGCTTGCTCCCTTCACCACCCCGAGGGCTTCGGTCCGCGGCAGCCGTCCCCGGAAATCGATGCGGGTGATGCCCAGTTGCTCCGCCTGCTGCCGGATGCGGGGACCCATCGGCCCGTCGCCGACCATGACCAGCGGAACTCTGTTTCTCAACTTCGCCCAGGCCGCGACCAGCGTCTCCACACCTTTCTCTTCCGAGAGGCGGCCGATAAAGGCTGCGTACCCGCCTCCGCCCGGGCGTTCTCCTGGGTCGGGATCGACGAAGTTCGGCTTCACTTCGATGCGCTCGCCCGGCAAGCCGCCGGCGATGTACTTGCTCCGCGCGAACTCGCTCAGCGCGATGAAGCGGTCAATCCCGTCCCAGGTGTGGCGCCGCCGGTGCACCTCGAGCATCAGGGCCACGGTCGCGGTAGCTGCGCGCGAACCCCGGTAGCACCCATGCTGAACGCCACGCCACAAACCGTCAGACTCGCATTCCTCGCAAACCTGCCCGGCGCGGAAGAAAGTGGCTCCTGGACACAGCAGCCGGTAGTTATGCAGCGTCTGCACCACCGGAACCTGCGCTTCACGGCACGCCCCATAGACGCTGGGCGAGATCATCATGAAGGTGTTGTGAATGTGAACGACGTCGGGTTCTTCGCGCCGCAACAGCTCCAACACTTCCCGCCGGCTGTCGGCGGAGGAAACCGTGTTCCTGATCAGGGTGAGCCGCTGGAGGGCCGAGAACCGGTTGATTTCGTCGTTCGTTCGACAGTAGGTCGTAACCCGGAGTCCCGCAGTCTCGAGCAGCCTGCGTTCCTGCTCGAAGACGACGTCCTCACCGCCCGGCTGTTGATACCTGTTGTGAACGAGCAGGATCTTCACGTGCCAGCGCCCTTTCCCGGATGGCGTCGATTCCCGGTTGCAGCAATGCCAACGCGTCGGCATTGGTCAGGTAGAGAACTTCTTTGCGGCCGCTCACATATTCGATCAGCTCGGCCAAGGCATCCCACAAGCCGTGCTTTTCGATTTCCCAGGAGTGCCCGTAGAGATGCCACACTCCGCCGCCGCGCAGCACGTGGTCAAACGTGTGCTTTCCCAGCTCCACCCAGCTTTTCTGTCCCCCCCTCACATAATGATAGAGACGGGCAGGGCGGCGGGCCTTCACCGTGTTCTTCAGATAGGTAAATCCGTCATGGGGATAGGCCTGAACAGTGGTCGGCATTTCGAAGCGCCCGAAGCTCGAACGGGTCGCCAGCATGCGCGTGGTGCGTGCCCCGTGGTAACCGACGTCGGCCAGACAGCGCATGGTGGTCGCCGTATAGTGGCCCCCGGGATAGCAGAACATGCGCACCGGCTGACCCACCGTACACTCCAGCCGGTTCCTGCATTCGCGCACCACCGCCAGAGTCTCGTCCCGCGAGAGACTGGGCATGTGTTCGTGCGCCACGCCGTGAGCGCCGATTTCAAAGCCTGCGCCCGCCAGCATCCGCAGTTCGTTTCGCGTAAGCGCCGGATGCCCCTCGAAAGGCTCGATCGGGACGTAGAACGTGCCGGTCACGCCGCGCTGGTGGAGCAGGTCGGCCAGCCTCAGATCGGCGCGGTCGCCGTCGTCCCAGCTGGTAGTTACTACTGCCTTATGCTGTGTCATGGGTAGGAGGTCCTAGAGAGAACAGGGGTCCGGGGCTCTAGCGCTCCTTCATCATTTTCACGAAGTCCGATTCTGTGTAGCGGTCGTTATTCCACATGAAAGCCCTGGCACGGGGATCGCCAAGCTTCACCTGGTTGTTGACGAAGCGGTTGTTCCACCGGCCAAATACGTCATCGCTCACGTGGGGCGCCGGTTTGACGATGCCCAGCGCGATGCCGGTGTCTTGCGTAATGTCGTTGTCGTGCACGTTGAGATTGTGAATCTCGTACGGCTCCGGCATGTGGTACATCTGCGCGTCCGACGTACGATTCAGCTGCCTTCCCAGGATGGCGGCGCGGCAGTTGGTCACCTTGTTCCCGTAGACTTCCACGTCGCGCGACTCCCCCACCAGGATTCCCGCATCGCCATCGTGACGTCCGAAAGTGTTGTTGCCGTCGTTCCACACCGTGTTGTTGCGGATGGTGGCCTTGAAGCTGATCTCGTGAAAGATGCCCTCGGTGTTGTTGGTCGTGCGGTTGCCTTCGTAGAGCGTGTTCCGGTTATTGATGTCGGTCCAAAGCCCCGGCCCGATATTGTCGTGCGAGAAGTTGTTGCGGACCACCAGATTTTCGGTGAGAACAAACTTGGCGCCGCCGGCTTCCCATCCTGGCCAATAACCCGCGTAGTTGTTCTTGTACATCTCGTTGCCTTCCACCAGGATGTCGCGTCCGCTCCCGCCCATGCCGCAGTCGCCGTTGTGGTGGGTCTTGTTGTTGAGGACTTTCCAGCCGTTGCCGGCGCGGATCCCAACCGCGTGGTTCCAGCGGATCTCGTTCTGATCGACCGTCCAGTCGTCGGCATTCTTTCCGTCAATCGCCGCTTCGCCGGCGGGTTGCGCATACTTCTCGATGATGAACCCGCGGATCGTGACCCCGCGTGCATTTCCGCTGAACGCCTTTCGCGTTGCCCCCAGCTCCACTTTCCTTCCCGCCGGATCATCGGCCAGATAAATCAAGCCCGCCGAGGAATCAGACCACCAGCGGCCGGGCCCCAGTTCTTCCTGGTGCTCGACCCGGACGATGGGCAGATCGTCAACAAAAACGTCTTCGGGAAAAATGCAGAGCGGATATTCCGCCTGGCAGCGGCCGCGATATTGGCGCTGCGCTGGCTGGCCGGGGCCTCCACCCCCTCCGCCGGGACGACGCTGTCCCCCGCCTCCGCCGCCACCGGGCCAGCCCATGCCCGCGCGCGGTCCGCCGAATCCGCCGCCGAAGGGCGGGCGACCTCCGCCTCCTCCACCCCCGCCGGGACCGCGTTGCCCGCCTCCACCCTGACCGCCGCCCTGCCCGGGAATCTGCACCGGCAGGCCCATCCGCATCACCGCTTCTTCATCGGGATTGGTCTGCCCGGCGGCAACCCAGTACGATCCGCGCCGCTCGAACTGCAACACCTGCGATCCGTTAAGGATTGCGCCTGGATCTCCCACGAAGCTGTCGCGGTCCTTCGGAGCGATGGAGACCCCGCGGTAGAGGCCGGCGGTGAAGCGAAACGTCGTGCCCGGCGGATTCTGCTCCACCAGTTGCTGCGCGTTGTCTCCCGGCCGCACCAACACTTCCTTCGCCGGACTTGCTCCCAAGAGGACGCCGCTCAAAACCAGCAGCAACGAGATACCTCCGACTGTAAACCCGGTTCGCGAAACCGTCACAAGACCACCGCCATGTGTTCGAAGAATCTTTGCATCATTCGGCCTATGAGGTGAAGGGGGGCCCTTCCATTTTACGGAGCCGAAGTGGCGGCTTCGGTCGTTACCTGTGCCTGCTGCAATACGCCCGGCAGGGAATCGGTCAGCATGTCGGCGACCTTCTGGGTGCCGGGCGGCTTCATGTGCGAAGGGTCCTGAAAATACGGGCGCAGGTCGGCGTCGGGCTGCTCGCCTTTCAACAAAGCTTCCTTGCTCCGAACCAGCGGGATGCCATTCTTCCGCGCATAATCACTGAACAGCTTTTGAAACGGACCCGAGTCATCATAGTTGCCAGTGCGACGGTCGTATCCGCAGAACAGCAGGAAGACGGGCTTCACGCCGTGCGCCCGCAGATCGGCGGCGAAATCATCCAGTTGTCTGGTGTACACCACATTCACGTCCTCCTGCGAGAGGGTGGTGAAGTTGGTTCCTGGCACCATGTACTTCTTCATCTTGTCGTAGTCACGCCGCGCCCAGTTTTCGACTACCAGGTTGTAGAGGGCAATGCTGCGTACCGCATTCTTGAAGCGCACGCGCGCGGCAAACTGGTCCTTGGTCCGGGCGTCGCTTCCCATCAGGTGGCCCAGTCCGCCCTCGTTGAAGCTGTAACCGACAATCACGATCTCCGGGTGCACACCCTTCTGCCAGAGATACAGGAATTTCTGGTGCTCGAAGCTGACCGGATAGGCATCCACTCCGCCATTCAACACCGTGTACTGACCCGGAAACCGGCTGTCAAGATCCATCTGCAGGCGCGCGGGATAGGTATGGTCGTCGTCCACGCCATAGCCGTAGGTGATGGAATCGCCCAGCGCGAGAATCTTGATGCTGTTGCTTGCGAGGTTAACCGGTCCGCCGCGCAATCCGAGTTCGTCGATTTTCGAACTGGTGAGCGAGGCTTTCTCGGTGTACTCCTGGTTGGGGACGGGCGTGAACAGCAGGTCCCCCTGGCGTTCATAGAGCAGGGCGCGGTGATAACTTGCCATCCGCAGGCCGAATTCCACGGTGACGAAAAGCAGGGGAATCAGCACCAGGGAGCGGAACCAGGGCGAAAGCAGGAAGCTCCCGAACGGCTTGCCCGGCTTGCCTTCGGCAGCAAGGCGCTTGGCGACGAAACCTGCGCCGGCGAAGACCTTGTCCGGCGCGATCACGCTGTAGCCGAGGTACAGCGTCCCGAGAAGGGGAATGAAGTTCAGCCAGTCCTGATGAATCGTGGGTGCAATCCGGCGGTTGAAGATCACCGCCAGGAGCGCCGCCACAAACAGCGCCAGTCTCCAGGGTGAGGACGAAGCCCGCGCCGTCCTGCTCTCCTGCAGCGGACTGGCGGCGGTTTCCGCGTGCATTTCTTTTGGGGCCGGCACCGGCTGAACCTCCTCGACCTAGAACAGCGTGTAGATAAACGGAGCGATGACCGAGCTTTGCGCCAGGATCAGCAGCACGCCCAGCAACAGCACCACGAAGATCATGGGCAGCATCCACCAGCGCTTGTTGCGGGCAAAGAACGACAACAGCTCGCCGGCGATGCCGAAGCGGCGCTGCGCCACTTGCAGAAAACCCATACCAGCCTCCTCCCCTGTGCGCGCCTCGACTCGGGCTCGCAGATCTTGAATATCGGCGGCTAGCCCGCGGAGTGGGCCGCGAACGCCGGGCGCGGCGCATAGCCCACCCGAACCGCATAACGGCGCCGCAGGTATTCTGCATAACCCAGCGGTATCCAGAACTGCAGCGGAGCGTGCCACGTCAGGTCCGTGCTGAACACGGTGCGCAACGTGGCAATCATGAGTACGGCAATGGCCTCCAGCGCCAATTGTCGCTCCAGCGGTGTTCGCGCCGGGTCGAGCACAAAGCGCAGCAAATACCACCAGGCAACGCCCAGCGCTGCCAGCAGGGGGAAGATGCCCCAGAAGCCGCAGCCCACCAGGGTTTCCACCCAGTCGCTGTGCATGCTGGCGATGTTGTTTCCGATCGCGCCCATGACCAGGAAGCGCCCGGCGGCGTAGGCGCCGAATCCGGTGAAGGGAGCATCCTGATATTTTTTCCAGGCGAATGCCCACCATTGCAGGCGCCCGGTGAGGCCTTCCATTTCCTGTGCCGACTGGCCGCGGCGCATGTAATCAATGATCAACCCGCCGGAACCGGTGATCAGGACGAGGGTCAGCGCGATCAGCACGATAGCCACTCCGTGCTTGAAGCGGCCCGAGAGCAGAAAGATGAGGAAAACAGCGATCAGGAACCCGCCGGTTGCCGACCGCGTCTGGGCAAAGATCATGGTGATGAAAGCCGCCAGAAACACCCAGGTGTACCAGGTCGACACGAACCGCTTGAAACCCTTGACCGGCAGGAGGCGCACCAGGGCCACGGAGGCGATGATGGCCGAATATTCGCCGACCCGGTTTGCCGACACGTCGGGGAACACGCCGCTGAGCTGAACCGCAATCGGGCCGGTCGCCGAACCGCCGGTCTCGAGGTTGTGGCTCAGCGCGATATCGGGCCACAGCAGGGCGCCCAGCCAGCACATGCCCAGCAGGACTCCGATCCACGACCACGTCCAGTCAAACAGATGCTTGAATTCCTCGGAGCTGTGAATGGTCGCCAGCACAGCCGCGAGCAAGGCCACATCCACGGCGTATTCGCAGGCCTTGTACAGCGTCCATTGCCAGTAAATCGACCACGTGGTGGAAGTCAGCGCAGCCAGCACAAACAGCATCAGCAGGCCGGGAATGCCGCGTAACCACGAACTCAGAAAATCGGTGCGCCGGGTGAACAGCCGGAACAGCAGAATGCATCCGACAAGGGTGACCAGGATCAGTCGCACGGCGGCAAAGGTATCCACCGGGGCCGCCTTGATTTCGCTGATGTCTCGCTTGCGCCAGGTCTGCATGCTGAGGAAAATCAGCAGCCACAGCCAGTGATACCACTGGAGGTTCTTCAGCATCACCAGGAGGCCGCGCCAGGCCTGGCGGAAGGAGGTCCAGAAGTAGTACACGATCGGCGGGACCACGACGAACATGGCAAACAATGCGAATTCGGCATAGCGATGACTGTGTTTGTGGGCAAACGACGCAATGGTCATCAGGATGATGCCACCCATCAGCCCCAGGGCGCCGAATCCGATCATGGGGATCGCGGAATCCAGCAAGCCATTCGGTGTACGTGTTCGGTAACGGTAACTTCTCGGTTCCAACGGAGGAACTCCTTTCAGGCCCAGACTACGAAAGCTCAATCCGCGCTGGCGGCGACATTCGCCCCCCGGCTGAAACCGGAGCGCTCCGAATCAAAACCCAGCCGCACCAGCATTTTACCCGCCTTCTCCTCGATCCGTGCCAACTGCCCAGCCGTCAACTGGTCGTGCCAGCCGCCGACGGCGCCCTTGCGTACGAAGCGCCGGCTTTCGTCCCCCGACTTGCCCAGTTGCGGATTGCGGTCTTCTTTTACGCGCATCTTCTGAAATTCGTTATTGCGAATGGCGTTGAGTATGGTTTGACAGTCCACTCCCACGCCCAGAAATTGCAGGATCTCTTCCATCGCGCTTTGCGTATCGTTGCGCAAGTCACGATAGCGGATGACCAGAAGATCACCGCGCGCTGCCAGCGGGGAATCAATCCACCCCCCCACGTGATCGAGCCAGGAGCCGTATCCGGTCGCCGTGCCGTGCAAAAATTCCGTGAGGTAGCCATCGAAACTTCCGTTTCCCCGGCCCAGCGCCTTTTGATAGGCGTACTCCGACAGCACCACGTCGCGGGCGTCCCGCACCACATAAATCGCCCTTCTGTATTCCGGCCGGAAGGCCTCATGTGTCTTGATCAGTCGCCCCTGATTGGCGAGCAGCGCGGTGGCGCCGGCATGCATTCCTACATCGGGGAGCATGCGATTGACGTTGTCGAATCCGGCTTCATTCCTGGTAAGCGTCTCGAAGAGCAGGAAGCGCAGCCAGGTGCTTCCGGAGCGCGGATACGAGGCTACAAAGACGTCGTACGGCGTCAATCCGCGATGGCGGTACCACACCAGGGGGATCCGCAGCCTGCTCTTCGCTAACTGATAACGGAATCGCCGCAACATTAGGTTTATTCGTCTGCCTCTTGAATCAGTAGCGGTACCAGCTGACCAGATACGCGACCCATCCTCCGAGTGCGCGCCGCAGCCTCCGGGCAACCGACTTCTTCGAACCTGGCTGCATCGTTCTCTCTTTCCTCAGGAAGCCGTGCGTTCGGCCGCGGCAAGGTCCGCGGACTCTTCGGCGGCAAAGGCCAGCGGATATCCAGCCCGCAGGAGGATTTTCCCCGCCCGCTCGTCCACAAGCCGGAGCTGTTCGTCGGTGAAGCGCTCGCGCCAGCCGGCCACCGCTCCCTTGCGCACAAAGCGGCCCTCTTCTCCGGCGCTCTTGGGCAGCTTCTGCGCGGCGTTTTCCTTGGCCCGCATGCGCTCGACCGAATTGTTGGCGATCGCCGCCTGCACCCGATTTTCGTCCACCGGCAGGCCCAGGAAGCCCACGATTCGCGAGATGGCGCCTTCGGGATTCTTGCGCATCTCCTCAAAGCGTATGACCAGCAAGTCGCCCCTCGGCTCGAGCGGCGAGTCCAGCCAGGCTGGCAAGTGATCCTGCCAGGCGCCGAAACCGCTCATGCGCCCGTCGAGGTAAGCCTCCAGATATTCTCCGAATTCGGTTTTGTAGAGGCCGAGTTCGCGTTCCCGCGCGTACTGCGAGAGCACGACATCGCGGAAATCGCGGACCAGGTAGATCGCCCGCCCGTATTCCTTGCGATACGGTTCGTGAGTCTTGATCAGCCGCCCACCATTGGGGAGCCGCACCCTGGCGCGGGCATGAATCCCCATCTCCGGAATCACCTGATTGATGTTGTCGAAGCTCGCAGACTCCCGGGAGAGAATCTCCGTCAGAAGAAAGCGGGTCCAGGTGTTGCCCGAGCGCGGATAGGAGGCGAGAAACACGTCGTCGCTGTCGAGGCCGCGGTGCCTGAGCCAGATCAGGGGCACGCGCACGCTGGTGCGCATGATCTTGTGGCGAAGCCGTCGGGATGGGGAAACCATAGCCTGTGTCCTAGTCGCGTCCCGCTCCGCCCGCGACAGACGGTTCGTGCTGCGCCCTTCTCGACTGCGGTCGTGGTGGAACGTCTTGGAGATTCGCTTCGGTACCTGTGGCGCAAATCCTGCGGAAAAGGAGCTTTACGTTGGGTCGGTGATTCGTTAAAGCTGCGGGAGGAACACTGGAATCCAGCGCCGAAGCGGAGTGGGGATGAGGCCCAGAACTCACGCGGCTCCTGAACCCTTCAGGACCGCCGGAATCGTCCGGTAAAGAATTTTCAAATCCAGCCAAAGCGACCACTTGTCGATATATTGCATGTCCAGTTCCATCCACTGTTCGAAGGGGATGGAACTGCGCCCGTTGATCTGCCACAGGCAGGTAATTCCCGGACGCACGCTGAAGCGGCGCCGTTGCCAGTCCTTGTCAAAGCCCTCGTAGTCGCGCACCGGAAGCGGCCGCGGGCCGACCAGGCTCATATCGCCGGTGAGCACGTTCAGTAACTGCGGCAGTTCGTCGATGCTGGTCTTGCGCAGAAAGCTCCCGATGGGCGTGATCCGCGGGTCCTTCCTGATCTTGAACACGGGGCCGGCCGCCTCATTCAGCTTTTCCAGTTCTGCCTGCCGTTGCTCTGCGTCAGGCACCATGGTGCGGAATTTGAAAATCTGGAAGATCCGCTTGTTCAGCCCCAGGCGTTTCTGCCGGAAGAACACCGGGCCGGCGGAAGTGGTTTTGATCAGCACCGCGGTGATCAGCAACAGGGGCGACAAACCGATGAGCAGAAGGAACGAAAGCACCAGGTCCATGGTGCGCTTCACTATCGCCGGCCAATCCTCCAGCGCTCCGGTCGACGACATGGTGATCACCGAATCGCCGGCGAAATCCTCCGCCTTGGTGCGCGCCAGCTTGAGATCAAAAATGCTGGAGGGGAAACGAACGATGATTCCCTGCTCTTCGCACATGGCGGCGATGCGCGCCGCCTGGAAATAGCAGGATTTCACGGGCAAGCCCATCACCATTTCATCGACCACGCACTGGCGAAGGATTTCCGGCAGATCATTGAAGCTGCCTGACAGGGGATAACCCGTCTTGCGGAATTCTGCCGAGCCTTCCCACTCTTCATCCACGAAGCCGACGATGCGGTATCCCAGTTCCGGCTTGGCTTCGATCCTGCGGGCGAAGGCGACGGAGCGGCGGTTCGTACCCGCGATCAGCATGCAGCGCAGATTGCGGTGATGGGTACGGAGGCGACCGAGCAAATAGCGCAGCATCAGGCGGCTGACCATTCCCGGACCGGTAACCAGAATCCAGAACACCAGCAGGAAGGTGCTGTTCACCACGTCGATGTGGAACAGAATGGCCATCGTCCCCAACACGATGGTTCCCGCGGTCGTGGCCTTGATGAGATCAAACAATTCGGCGCGCCGCGAGGAAAGACGCTTGGAGTGATAGAGGCCAAAGGCCGAAAAGATCGCGTGCCACAGCGCGAGCAGGCAGAGGAAGAGAACGATATTGCCGATCTTGACCCGCATGGAGAGGAACTGCGTAAAAGAAATGCCACCGTGTTCCCGCAAAACCGGGAGCACGGCCAGCGTAAACGCGCAGACCATCAGGGTCAGGTCAAAAAGCTTGAACAGATTGAGGAGGATTCGTCGACGAACCGTGCCCACAGGAAATCACCTCTGTCTGGTGACAACTCCTACTGAACAGCTAATTAGCAATCGACCGAAAGGACCTAACTGCTTGCCGCGATGGCGGGCATACGCCGGCGCTCAGCGCTCCTGGCCGGCAAAATCGGCCGCACCACGGGATCGTTTCCGGGCCTTCCCATGCTGATGTACTCCAGACCCGCCTTGTGCACCTCTTCCGGTCGGAACAGATTGCGGCCGTCCACCATGACCGGAACCGCCAGCGCCCGGCGGAGTTTTTTCAAATCCAGTTTGCGGAACTCATCCCACTCCGTCAGCAGGAGAACGGCGTGTGCGCCCCGTGCGGCTTCGTAGGCGGACTGGCAATAAGTGACCCGCCCGGGCTCGGCCGGCAGCTCGCGCCGGGTGTTGGCCATGGCTTCGGGATCATACAACCGTACCGACGCGCCCTCGCGCAACAGGCAGTCGATCACCTTGAGACTCGGGGCTTCGCGGATGTCATCCGTTCGTGGCTTGAAGGCCAGCCCCAGCACGGCGATCGATTTTCCCGAGACCACCCAGAGAGCCTTGCGCACTTTGGCCATGAAAAGCTCGATGCGGCCCAGGTTGATGCGCTCCACTTCGCGGAGCAGGGAAGTGTCAGCCCCGTGTTCTTCTCCCAGCAGCAGAAACGCGCGCAGGTCTTTGGGGAAGCAATATCCGCCGAA
>Ga0126383_10001277_pt1 | contig 15542 bp, 14 predicted proteins | sample PanSoiMetPlot_35_FD_96882 | JGI IMG/M metagenome (GOLD analysis project Ga0126383, IMG submission 96882) | Tropical forest soil microbial communities from Panama - MetaG Plot_35 | ecosystem: Environmental > Terrestrial > Soil > Tropical forest > Bulk soil | place: Panama | collected 2016-02-17
AGCGACGAACGCGAGCGCGAACAGAATCCGCTGCGGCCGGATCAGTTGACTCCCGGTGGCCGCGCGAAGAAAAAGCAGGCTCGCACCGACGACGGCTACGAGGCGCCGGCCTCGGGATTCGGGAGTCAATTGCTTCCGTCCCAACTCGGTTTCAAAGGTTTTGGTTCGTTTTTTAGCGGAAAGAAGGAAGAGTCGGCGAAATTCACGGGCGAACCACCGCGGGATTTATTGACCGATCCTCCACCCGGCTATCAAACACCATCTCCGGACCAACCCTATGGCCTTGGTAAGGCGGCAGCTCCGAAGGCAACCGACTATTACACCACACATTCTGAGCCGACTCGATAACCGTGACTGCCTCCGATCTAGCTTTAAGGGGCAGCTGGCGGCGTAATCCGATCTCGTGCTGCGGCACAATCGCAACATATTCAGGTCCAACATCGTGCTTTCCAGAATAAATTTGACGCTCATCGCGCTTGCTTGCGCTTTGGCATCCTCTTCGCTCGCCGCCGATCAGCGTGACCCCGAAATCGCAGACTTCATTCTTGCCAACGGATTGGAGCTTGTGGTCATCCCAGATCATCGTGCACCCGTGGTTACGCATATGGTCTGGTACAAGGTTGGCGCAGCGGATGAGACGGCAGGCAAGTCTGGGTTGGCGCATTTCCTTGAACATCTCATGTTCAAGGGCACTGCTAAAAACCCGGCCGGAAAATTCTCGCAGGTGGTTGCGCGCATCGGCGGGCAGGAGAATGCCTTCACGTCGCAGGACTACACGGGCTATTTCCAGCGCGTGCCAAGCGACGAGCTGAAGACCGTTATGGAATTCGAAGCAGATCGGATGACCGGCTTGCAGCTTACCGACGAGGTCGTTTTGCCCGAGCGCAATGTTATTCTCGAGGAGCAGAACCAGCGCGTTGGAAACAATCCTCGGGCTCGCCTGACCGAGCAAGTCGATGCAGCGCTCTATCTCAATCATCCCTACGGCAAACCGGTGATCGGCTGGCGCCACGAAATGGAAGAGCTGTCGCGTGATGACGCGATCGGATTCTACCGCCGCTTCTACGCCCCCAATAATGCGGTTGTCGTAATTGCCGGCGACGTAGGCCCGACGCAGGCGCGAGCGCTTGCAGAAGAAACCTACGGCAAAATAGCCCGTCACAGTGCCCTGGCGCCGCGGATGCGCGCGCAAGAACCGCCGCCAGTTGCGACTCGCTCGCTCACGCTCGCCGATGCGCGTGTCGAGATGCCGAGCTTGCAACGCGAGTATCTGGTACCATCCTTCACGACTGGCAAGCGAGGCGAGTCCGTAGCCCTTGAAGTGCTCGCGCACATTCTCGGCAGTGGCTCGAACAGCCACCTCTATCTCGGCCTCATTGTCGACAAACAAGTCGCAGTCGCGGCCACCGCGTGGTACGACGCCAGCATGCTGGATATGTCGAAATTCACCATCAACTGCTCACCGCGCCCAAGCGTTACGCTGCCCCAACTTGAGGCGGAAACCGATGCCGTAATCGCTCAACTAATCGATAAAGGCGTAACAGAAGAAGAGCTCGAGCGCACCAAGACCCGGCTAATCGCGGACGCAGTGTATGCCCAGGACAACCAGGCCAGCATGGCTCGCTGGTACGGCACGGCGTTGACCACGGGCGCCTCAGTCAATGATGTGCTGAATTGGCCAGAGCGCGTCCGCGGCGTGACGGCTGATCAGGTACGGGACGCCGCCCGGCAATGGTTGGACAAGAGGCGCTCCGTTACCGGGTATTTGATCAAGGATGTAAGCCCGCAAGCGGAGAAGCGGTCGTGATCCGGCTGGTCGCATCGCTTTTCTGTATCGCCGCGACTCTGGGCGTCGATACCAGTTCGGCAATGACAATCGAAAAGATCGTCAGCCCATCCGGTATCGAAGCTTGGCTGGTACACGAAAAGGCTTTGCCTCTGGTCACGCTTAACTACGCCTTCCATGGTGGCGCCGCTCAGGATGAAGCGGACAAGGCTGGTACCGCCAACCTCGCCGCCGATCTACTCGATGAAGGTGCCGGCGATCTTGACGGCAAGGCCTATCATGAACGCCTGGAAAAATATGCCATCGAGCTCAGCTTCCAGGTAAGCCGCGATTACATCCACGGCTCGCTGCGTTCACTGAACGAGCACCGCGATGACGCGTTCAACTTGCTGCGGGTGGCGCTCGCGAGCCCGCGCTTTGATGCCGATGCGATCGAGCGGGTGCGAGGACAGGTTCTGGCCGCATTGCAACGCGATACCACCAATCCCAACGATCTCGCTAGCCGCCGTTGGTGGCAAACCGCTTTTCCCGATCATCCCTATGGCCGCGAAAGCAAGGGTGCCCTGGAAACAGTGCCTCGTATCGGCGCCGACGACCTCCGCGACTATGTGCGTCGCGTGTTCGCGCGCAACGAACTGAAGATCTCAATCGTCGGCGATGTCGATGCCAAAACAGCTGCCACGCTGATCGATCGCGCATTCGGTGGACTGCCGGAGAAAAACGATCTCAAGCCAGTGGCGAATGCGGCGCCGAGCGGGCTCGGTCGCCGCATCGTGATTAATGTCGATGTGCCGCAGGCCGTGGTGACCTTCGGTGGGCAGGGCGTCTCGCGGCAAGATCCCGAATTTATGGCCGCCTATATTGTCAACCATGTTTTAGGCGGTGGCAGTTTCTCCTCGCGCCTCTATAGAGAAGTGCGCGAAAAACGCGGTCTGGCATACGGCGTGTCGGACAGCCTGGTCTGGTTCAGACGGGCCGCAGTCCTGCTCGGCGGCACCGCCACCCGGGCCGATCGCACCGCCGATGCGCTCGCCGTGATCGAGCAAGAAGTCAAGCGCATGGCCGAGGAGGGGCCAACGCCTGAGGAGCTTGCCGCAGCGAAGTCGTTCCTTAAAGGCTCCTATGCGCTCTCGCTCGACACCTCAGGCAAGATCGCGGCGCAGCTCACCCAAATCCAGATCGACGACCTTGGGATCGACTATATCCAGCGCCGAGCTGCCCTTATCGACGCAGTGACAATCGAAGATGCCAAGCGGGCTGCCAAGCGGCTTTATGGGGGTGGGCTGCTGGTGACGATTGCCGGCAGGCCGAAGGGACTGACGTCGAGCGGAACTACGGAATAACACAGCCGAGTAAGTTTCCGCGTTGCGCCTTCCGCGCGACTCTAGGCAGATACCAGCATGAGCATCGTCCAATCGATCGACATTGTGCGTGGAGAGCACATTGGGTCGCATGGCACAAGTGCGCGCGCTGCATGCTGCGTTGACACGGGCCGACGGCGCGCTCGATTGGCTGCGCGCCCACCACGCCGAAGCAGCCTACCGCTGCTCCGTTTGCCGGAAACTCGCAGCAATCTGGAGAACATCCGCGATACCATGTGCCAGCGACCAGACCTTGGCACAGCTTAGGAGTCGCCGTAGCGGGTATTGCGCGCTCCACCCCAACTGCACTTTAACAGTTCCGATCATCTCGCTTGGGAAGACTGACCGTGCGCCCCTGCGATGCCAAACTAGAGTTTGACGCCTCATGATCCGCATCACCGACACGATCTCCATTGACCAGTCCGAACTCTCAGAATCTTTCGTCCGCGCATCCGGTCCGGGCGGTCAGAAGGTCAACAAGGTGTCGTCGGCAGTGCAGCTTCGTTTCGATGCGCGACATTCACGGTCTCTGCCGAAGGATGTAGCCCTGCGGCTGATGCGTCTGGCGGGCAAGCGCCTGACCAAGGAAGGCATCGTTGTCATTATTGCGCAGCAGCATCGGACTCAGGAACGCAATCGTGAAGACGCGCGCAACCGGCTGTTCACGATGATCCAGCAAGCTGCGGTGAGACCTACGCTACGCCGGCCCACGAAAGTACCCAAGGCTCAGCGCCGCGAAAGGCTAGAAGCCAAAAAACATCGTTCTGGCATCAAAAGCCTTCGGCGAAGCAAGCCGGGCTGGGACTAGGCCTAAGGATAGCGGGGGCAGCTGCCGGTGTTTTCTCGCAGAAAATGCTCCGCGCCGGTAGATTGTGCCCGATTCGATCAGGCGCCTTATATGTCTGTCCGCCAGCTGCCCGAGGCCATCGTCAATCGTATCGCTGCCGGTGAGGTCATCGAGCGGCCCGCGAGCGTCGTGAAGGAGTTGGTGGAGAATGCGCTCGACGCCGGCGCGCGCCGCATCGACGTGCTCACTGACGGCGGAGGCCGCCGGTTGATCCGAGTGACGGACGACGGCGAGGGCATGACCCGTGGCGATCTCGAACTTTCGGTCGACCGCCATGCAACTTCAAAGCTCGAGAGCGACGATCTCCTGTCAATCCGCACATTCGGGTTTCGGGGCGAGGCGCTGCCCTCGATCGGCGCGGCAGCTCGCCTCACGATCGCCGCGCGCCGCGTCGGCGAGCCGCATGCCTGGAGCATTACTGTCGATGCCGGGGAGAAGTCGGCAGTGAAGCCCGCCGCCCTTGGACAAGGGACCACGGTCGAGGTGCGCGACCTGTTTTATGCGACGCCCGCGCGGCTGAAATTTTTGAAAACCGATCGCAGCGAGGCCGAGGCTGTACGCGAGGTGGTGCGGCGGCTGGCCATGAGCCGGCCCGACGTGTCTTTCACACTTGCCGGAGAAGAACGCGCACCAGTGACTTGGCACTCAGCTTCTGAAGGTGATCGGCTTGCACGACTTGGCGACGTCCTCGGATCCGAATTTCGTGCCAATGCGATTACCATTGAAGCAGAACGCGATGGGATTCGCGTTGCCGGTTTTGCCGGGCTGCCAACGCTCTCGCGTGCCAATTCGTTCGGACAATATCTGTTTGTTAATGGGCGGCCGGTCCGCGACAAGCTGTTGTTCGGAGCGGTGCGCGCAGCCTATGCAGACTATCTGCCGCGCGATCGGCATCCCTTGCTCGCACTATTCGTCACCCTCGAACCACGCGAAGTGGACGTGAACGTGCATCCGGCCAAGACTGAGGTGCGATTCCGCGATGCCGGCCTGATCCGTGAGGTGATCGTACGCGCACTTAAAGACGCGCTGACGCGAGAAGGCCAACGTGCTGCAACGACCGGCGGCGTTGCGGCCATCACAACTTTTCGCCCGGCCGCAGCGTCTCGACGCGGCGGTTACAACTGGCGGCGATCCCAAGCACGGCCAACTGGTTTTGCGACGATGTCCGCCAGCACCGTTGTCAGCTTTGCCGAAAGGTCGCAGGCTGCCTTCGATGTTGGCGAGCCCGCGGGGGATGCCGCGATGGCGAACTTCGAACCTACAGCCGATCAAATCGACCGGCCGCTTGGCGCCGCGCGCGCGCAGGTGCATGAGACCTATATTGTGGCGCAGACCCGCGATGGTCTTGTGATCGTTGACCAACATGCAGCGCACGAGCGTATCGTGTACGAGCGCATGAAAGCGGCGATCGAAAAATCCGGCGTCGCGCGGCAGATCCTGCTTATTCCCGAGATCGTCGAGCTCGATGAGGCCGATGTTGCGCGACTTGCCGCCCGCACTGAAGAATTGACGCGATTTGGCCTGGTCATCGAGACATTCGGTCCCGGCGCGGTAGTGGTCCGTGAGACGCCGTCGCTACTAGGGGAGGTCGATGTAAAGGGGCTGCTCAATGATCTCGCCAATCACATTGCAGAATGGGATGATTCATTACCGCTGGAGCGCCGCCTTATGCACGTATCGGCAACCATGGCTTGCTATGGATCGGTTCGCGCGGGACGTCGGCTAAAACCTGAGGAGATGAATGCCCTCCTGCGCGAGATGGAATCGGTGGTTAACTCCGGGCAATGTAATCACGGGCGACCGACTTACGTGGAACTAAAACTTACCGACATCGAGCGATTGTTCGGACGGCAGTAACTGTTGTCGTCGGTTACGGCCCGCAGCGGTAGCGAAAAAACACTATCTGAGTGTCGTCATACTGACGACGCTCCAGCTCTTCGAAGCCCTCCGGCGATCTTAACGCTGCATCGGCTTTTTCCTCCACCACAACCAGCGCATCCGGCTTGAGCCAGGCCCCATCGTGCGCGGAGACAAGCGCTTTCTCTGCCAGAGCCTGGCCGTATGGCGGATCAAGGAAGACCAGCGAAAATGGTTCCAGAGGATGCGCCGGTCCGAGCCTGGTCGCGTCGCGCCTGAAAATTCGCGTCACGCCGCCAAGACCAAGCGACTCGATGTTGTCGCGCAACAGCGCGCGTGCCTCCACGCCCTTTTCGACAAAAAGTGCATAAGCCGCACCGCGCGAAATGGCCTCAATGCCGAGCGCCCCAGTGCCGGCGAACAGGTCAAGCACGCGTGCGCCGGTGGCTGGATCGCCGTAGGAATGCGTGAGGATATTAAATAACGCCTCGCGCAGCCGATCACTGGTGGGACGCACCGCGTCCGATTTCGGACCAGTGAGGGAATGCGAGCGGAGTTTGCCGCCGACCACGCGCATTATTTTGGTCCCGACGGACGCGGCCCGCTGGAGCGGTCGCGGCGGCGCGGGTTTTTCTTAAAGGGCCCGCGTGTCCGTATTGGTCCATCACCCTGAGTCGCCTCACCCCGCCCCGCAGCGGAGGATGATCGGCCAGCCTGCTCGCCCCTCATGCATAACGGCGTTCGCGATGGATGATGGCGCAAGAACGCGCGGGATTCCTCTATCCTCAGCGGCCAATCAAAGTTGGCGCCGGAATCGGCGACGATCTGCTCGCCCAACTTTGTGCGTAGTTCTTCCGTTTCGATTTCCTTCACCGCGCCGTTCTCAAGCTCTCCTAGATCGAAAGGCCCAAACGCGACCCGGATCAGCCGGTTCACTTTCAAGCCGAGATGTTCAAGTACATTGCGCACCTCACGATTCTTGCCCTCGCGAATACTAACGGTTAGCCAGATATTTGCTCCTTGTTCGCGGTCGAGAGTCGCCTCTATAGACCTGTAGCGGACGCCGTCGATCGTGACGCCACCTCGAAGTTTGTCGAGTGTCTCCTGCCGCACGCGCCCGAGTGCCCGTACGCGGTAGCGACGCAACCAGCCGGTTGCCGGCAATTCGAGGATGCGTGCCAATCCGCCGTCGTTGGTGAGCAGCAACAAGCCCTCGGTATTGATGTCTAGCCTGCCGGCACTGATCAGGCGCGGCAGACCTTTGGGAAGTGCCCGGAAAATCGTATCGCGCCCTTGGGGATCGGAATGGGTTGTCACTAACCCGCGCGGCTTGTGGTAGAGGAAAAGCCGTGTGCGCTCGTGCGCACACAACGGCGTGTCATCGACCGAGACGCGATCTGATGGTCCGACATTGAGTGCGGGTGAAGAAATCACTGCGCCATTAACAGACACGCGCCCTGCCGCGATCCAGGCTTCTGCTTCACGTCGCGAGGCAAGACCTGCGCGCGCAATCACTTTGGCAATGCGTTCGCCGGGTTTTTCGGAATGGCTCTTGTCGGACATGCGCGAAGCCGCAATAAGGGTGCGGCCTGATAGCAGAGAATAAGGTGGTAGACGAGCTTGCCGTCATTCATGCAAATCGCCCTTAAAGAAGCCCGCGCGGCAGGCGCGCGAGGCGAGGTGCCTGTTGGCTGCGCCATTGTGCGGGACGGAAACGTAGTGGCGCGGGCTGGCAACCGCGCCATCGTAGACCGGGATCCAACTGCGCACGCTGAGCTCATCGCCATTCGGGCAGCGGCAGCTGCGCTTGGAAGCCAGCGGCTCACGGAGTGCGACCTTTATGTCACGCTGGAGCCATGCGCAATGTGCGCGACGGCGATGTCGTTTGCACGCATTCGCAGGCTCTATTTCGGCGCCCCCGATCCCAAGGGCGGGGCAGTCGAACATGGCGTGCGTTTCTTTGCCGCGCCCACGTGCCATCATCGGCCCGAGGTCTATGGTGGCATCAACGAAAGCGAAAGCGCAGCCATCCTGAAAAACTTCTTTCAGGCGCGGCGATGACTTCAAAAGTGATTGCTGCAGCTAGGCCAACTTGCCGATTCGGGGCCTGCCTTGCAATAGGCGGCACCGCGGGCTCGCAATCGTCAGCCTGTTGCTCAGCGCCGGCTCCTGTGATGTCCCGGTCTTCGGCATGACCTTAAAGTCAATATTGTTTTCCGCGAGGATGCTACCTCCAATCTAGGCGCGCACGTCTCAATTATACACATCGGTTGAATTTATTGTGTCGGGACGTGTCAGGCCTGCTGCGCGAAGTCCCAGGCCTTGTCGGCAAGTGGTCGGATCATTTCGGCTTTGGCGGGAGCGAATTCGCTTGTCGCAGTACCATCCCGAACGCGGCCGATGATGCCCTGCAAGATGGCGGCGATGCGAAAGAAATTATACGCAAGATAGACGGATAGGTGGGAGCGCGGGTCGAGGCCGGTACGAGCGACGTAGGTATCGACATAGGCACTCATCGACGGAATGCCTAGGAGACGCAGGTCGTGGCCGACGAGAGTAGCAGTACCCGCTGTGCTGTCGGAATACGGCATGTGCCACGCCATCAAATGATAGCTGAAGTCAGCTAGCGGATCGCCGAGCGTCGACAATTCCCAATCGAGCACCGCGAGGACCTTCGGCTGGTCGCGCGCCACGATCAGATTGTCGAGCCGGTAGTCGCCATGCACCAGCCGCACCGGTCCGCCTTTCGGAATATGCTTAGGCAACCAGTCGATCAATCGTTCCATCGCATCGATCTTTTCGGTTTCTGACGCGCGATATTGCTTCGACCAGCGTTCAACCTGGCGCGCGATATAGTTCTCGCCCTTGCCGAAATCGCCGAGACCTACACGGAAGGGATCGAGTGTGTGCAGCCGAGCGATCGTCGCATTCATCGAATCATAGATCGCTGCGCGCTCAGCCGGATTGGAGTCCGGCATTTGCGGTTCCCAGAAAACGCGGCCGTCGACAAAACCCATCAAGTAAAAAGCCGTGCCAGCGATACTCTCGTCGGCGCAATAGGCGAGGGGCTCTGCGACAGGGAAGCCCACTGCGTGGAGTGCCCGAATCACGCGATATTCGCGGTCGACGGCATGCGCCGACGGAAGCAGTTTGCCGGGCGGCTTGCGGCGCAGCACGTAGCGCTGCGCGGGCGTCTCCACCAGATAGGTTGGATTCGACTGGCCGCCCTTGAATTGCTTGACGATCAGCGGCCCCGCAAAACGCTTGACCTGCGTTGCGAGATAATGCTCAAGGCGCGTGTTATCGAGACGCAGCGCCGGCACCGCATCCTTGGTGCCCGAAAAAGCCTGCTGGCGGTCAATTGATGTCATTGTCTGACTCATTTGCGCGCTGCAAACGTAATCGGCGCATCGGCGTAGATCTTATACTGTTGTGATTTCGTCTTGGCCTTGTCCTCCTCGTTCACATATTGAATCGAGCTTTTCCCATGAAGCTCACGCGGCAGGATCATCACGCGAACAAAGCGGCTGGACTTATCGGGTGCCGCTTGCGCGAATACCTCGTCAGCACCGGACTCGTGCCAAGCACCTCCCGGCCCAAACGAGGTCGAACGGCTGTGCGTGTCGATGCGTATGCCGCCTTCGATCAAGCAGCGGATGCCGGGCCCCTGGTGACGATGCAGATAGGCGCAGCCTCCAGGCGGAAAGGCGACACTATCGCCACGCATTAGTAGCTTGCCCTTCGGCAGTGTCTCGAGAAAAGCGGTCAGCTTCTCATGCGTGATCATGCCCGGGGCGTTAGCTGTGATGCTACCCTGATCGCCGCGTGCGAGCTCCCAACGCCAGCATGTGACGCCGGCCTCGCCCGGCTTAACGCTGACCGCGGTCTCGCCCTGCCACGCTTCGCCCTCGCTCAGCACTTGATCGCCGATTGCAGCGGAGCCCCACACAACAAAAATGAAGCGAGCGGCTGGCGGCAACCGGAACCGGACTTTATCGGCGTTGGAAAGCACATCCTCGTAAAGCCGCAACACGGGGTGCATTTATCCACCTCCTGCCGACCGTTTTGGCGAAATAACCCGCTTCCCTCGCGGGACGAGTGAAGGCTACTTCTCCCGCTCAATTGCGCGCCACCCTATGTCGCGACGACAAAACCCATCGAGCCAATGGATACGGTCGATGGCCGCATAGACGCGACTTCGCGCCTCGCGAACAGTTTTTCCGCACGCGCAGACATTGAGGACGCGCCCGCCATTAGCGAGAATTCGATTGCCATCAGCCTTGGTGCCGGCATGGAAAATTTCCACACCGTCGATCTGTGCCGCCATGTCCAAGCCTTCAATGACTGACCCTTTATTGTAATTACCCGGATAGCCCTTCGCTGCCATCACAACTGTAAGCGCCACGTCCGGATGCCAGCGCAAATCAAAATTCCTCAGCTGTCCATCGTGTGCGGCCAGCAGCGCCGGCAACAGATCCGACATCATCCGCAGCATCAGGACCTGGCATTCTGGGTCACCGAAGCGAACATTGTATTCGATCAGCTTCGGGCCATCCTTGGTAATCATCAATCCAGCAAACAGCACGCCCTTGTATGGCGCGCCGGCTCGCTTGAGAGCGCGCACAGTGGGGTGGATGATCTCGTCCATCACGCGCCGATTCACATCGTCGGTTATAATCGGCGCCGGCGAATATGCGCCCATGCCGCCGGTGTTCGGCCCCTTGTCGCCGTCGCCGACGCGCTTATGGTCTTGCGCGGACGCAAGCTGCATCGCGGTCTCCCCGTCGCAGAGCGCGAAGAACGAAGCTTCTTCACCAACCAGACGTTCTTCGATCACGATTTCCCAAGCAGGGGCGCCGAGGCCGCCACCAAACATCATATCGATGGCCTCTTCGGCTTCTTGTATTGTTTCCGCAACCACGACGCCTTTGCCCGCGGCAAGTCCATCAGTCTTTACGACGATTGGGGCGCCCTTTTTGCGCACGTAATCCTTCGCCGCGCTCGCGCCTTTGAAGCGTTCGTAAGCAGCCGTTGGAATGTTGTTGGCCTTGCACAGGTCCTTGGTGAAACCCTTCGAGCCTTCCAGTCGCGCTGCCCATTTAGTCGGACCGAAAGCCTTGATACCGGCGGCTTCCAGATTATCGACAATGCCGGCGCACAGCGGCACCTCGGGTCCGACCACGATCAGGTCGATTTTTTTGTCTTTAGCGAATGCGATCACTGCCTTGTGGTTGGCAGGGTCGAGCGCCACGCATTCGGCCTCGCGCGCGATGCCCGCATTGCCGGGTGCGCAGTAAAGCTTGTCGGTCAGCGGACTGGCGGCGATTTTCCAGACCAGTGCGTGCTCGCGTCCGCCGGAACCGATGATGAGGATGTTCATAGGACGCGTGGGCGGCCTTTAGTGGATCGTTGCCATTGGTGTAGCATGGCTCGTTGCGCCTGCAAGAGATTCGACCCGCTATGGCAGAGCCCGCACTCGATAACGTTGTGGAATGGACCGTCTCGGAGCTCTCGGCGGCGCTCAGGCGCACAGTCGAGGATGCCTACGGCTATGTCCGAGTCCGCGGAGAGATTTCTGGTTTTAAGGGTCCGCATTCGTCGGGCCATGTCTATTTTGCCCTCAAGGACGAGAATGCCTGCCTCGAGGCTGTAATCTGGAAAGCCACCTATGGCCGCATGCGCGTCAAGCCCGAGGAAGGACTCGAAGTCATTGTCACGGGCAGGTTAACGACATACCCCGGACGTTCGAAGTATCAAATCGTCATCGATGCTCTCGAGCCCGCCGGCATCGGCGCGCTGATGAAGCTTCTAGAGGAACGCAAGAAAAAACTTGCGGCCGAAGGGTTGTTTAATGAAGAGCGTAAGCGGCTTCTACCGTTCCTGCCTGAGGTGATCGGTGTCGTTACGTCGCCAACCGGCGTGGTGATTCGCGATATTTTGCATCGACTTGAAGACCGTTTTCCCCGGCGTGTACTGGTGTGGCCGGTTCGGGTGCAGGGCGAAACCTCGGCGGCGGAAGTCGCCAATGCTATCTGCAGGTTCAACGAACTGCCGGACCGCGGGCCTTTGCCGCGACCCGCTTTGATCATAGTCGCGCGCGGTGGCGGCTCGCTCGAGGATCTGTGGTCGTTCAACGAAGAGATCGTCGTGCGGGCGGCAGCATCCAGCATCATCCCACTTATCTCTGCTGTCGGACACGAGACCGACGTGACGTTAATCGATTTTGCCGCTGATCGACGCGCGCCCACGCCTACTGCCGCTGCGGAAATGGCGGTGCCGGTGCGCGCGGAGCTGATGATTACACTTGCTGATCTTGGCGCACGCAAGCTCGCCTGCTGGCGGCGCAACATCGAACGACATCGCAAAGAACTTCGCTTGCTTACACGCGGGCTGCCGGCCCTCGATGATCTCCTGGCCACTCCGCGCCAGCGGCTTGACGCCTGCACTGGCCGTTTGCGACGCGCGCTTAGTGCCAATGCCCAAATCCACCACACGCATTTAACGCGTGTGGCGTCGCGTCTGTCTCCGCGGCTTTTGTCGCACCGCGTAGACCGCTGCAACGAACAGACGGCTGGTTTCAGCGAAAGGGCGCGACGCGCCTTCCGGATTATCCAGGACCGTCGCGTGCAACGGCTGCGCAGCGCCGGGCAATTGCTTGCGGCCTATTCCTATCGTGGCGTGCTCGCCCGGGGCTTCGCACTCGTCCGCGATGGGGAGGGACATCCGCTACGCTCTTCGACCGCCATTGGTGCGGGCATGCGCCTCGATATCGAATTTGCCGATGGCCGTGTAGGCGCGACCGCCGACGGCGAGCGCGTCCTAGCGTCCGCGAAAAGCAAGACGCGCGGGCGCGGCAGTAGCGAGGGTCCTGGGGGACAGGGCAACCTGTTCGACTCATAGGGGCACATTCGAGGGTTTCACTCGCAGAGCCGAACGATTATGTTTGGCTAAAATCCGAATCCGGAATTGGAGGCCGCTTTGCTTAACCGCTACGATCGCCCTTCGCCGATGAATGGCGAGGCAGAGGTAAAATACCTCGACGGCGATTTCCGCGTGGTACGCCCGGGCGCGTTTGTGCGCTGCGCAGTGACAGGCCTGCCTATTCCGCTTGAGGAGCTGAAGTACTGGAGCGTTGATCTGCAGGAGGCTTATGCGACCCCGGAGGCGGTTCTACAGCGCCATCGTCGATCGAACGCGGTCAAAAAAACAGCCGATTAGCGTCTGAGCTTCAATGTCACGAGCCGGCGCAGTTCATCGGCTTCCTCCACCAACATAGTTACGGCCAACTTATGGGCTCGCGAGGCGAGTACCTCGAGCAGCGGGTCGCCCGCCATTCGCGCGTGATCCTTTTCGGTGGTAAGGAGAGCAAGCCCGCTGTGCTCGGCCTGCATAATAAGTTCTGCCGCTTCTTCCGCTGTATATCGGTGATGATCGTCAAATGCATGGCGCTGCGTCACGGCGATACCAGCCTTGACTGCGGTTGCAAAGAACTTTTCGGGGTCACCAATACCTGCGAAGGCCAGCACGCGGCGTCCCTTAAGCAACGCTGGCGTACCTGGGTCGGGCACGAGACGACCATGGAATACGGGAAGCGCGCGTGCGCGGCATTGCTCTGTCACACTGTCGGCATAGGCATCGTCACCCACCACCAGCAGTCCATCCGTCTGAGCGATCTGTGCGGCTAACGAGGCTCGCAGCGGTCCGGCAGGAAATATGTAACTGTTGCCGACGCCGCGTCGCGCGTCTACCACGGCGAGGGTGAAGTCCTTCTTCAACGAAGGATTCTGCAATCCATCGTCCATGATGACGAGGTCAGCGCCTTGCGCGCGGGCAAAAGCGGCACCGGCGACCCGGTCCCGTGCAACGACGACGGATGCGACTTGCGCGATCAGAAGCGCCTCATCGCCAACCTGGGCGGCAACATCTTTATGAGCATCCACAAGCTTGGGCCCCACGACATTTCCTCTGTAGCCGCGACTGAGACAAAATGGGTGGTGGCCGGCACCCGCGAACATTCCTGCAAGCATCATTACCGTCGGTGTCTTCCCTGCGCCGCCAAGCGTGAAATTGCCTACGCATATGACTGGCACTTCGGCCTGTGTCCCTTTCACTGACATACGTCTCGCTGCGATCGTGCCATAGACGGACCCCAGCGGGGCGAGCATGCCTGCGGTTAAACCGGGCTTGCGCCACCAAAACGCCGGTTCACGCATGGTGGGCCCGCTGGCGCAATTGGAGTTGCATCAGGTAAGGATCGAGAGACACCAATGTGCGATCCAGTGCGCCACCTAATTTGCCCACTACGACGTTGGCTGTTTCGCTGACACGCGCGCAAGCATTGGGGTCGGCAAGCCAAGCGGCAAAATGTGCCGTGAGACGATCAACGTCTTCAATCAATTCGCCGGCATGGGCATTGTCGAGGGCGGCGTAAATCTCGCTAAAATTCCATACGTGTGGACCGTGCAGGATTGCGGCGCGTAGCTTGGCTGCCTCGACCGGATTTTGGCCGCCGTGTCTGACTAAAGAGCCGCCAATGAACACGGCGGATGCCAGCCGGTAAACGAGACCTAGCTCCCCCACCGTGTCCACGACATAAATCTGCGTCGCGCGCGTAGGCAATTCGCCGCGGGAGCGCAGAGTTGCGCTCAAGCCTGCGCCAGCCGCTATCTCGGCGATGCTAGGGCCCCGATTGGGATGACGCGGCGCGATCAAGGTCAGCAAATCCGGGAAATTCGGAGACAGGCGGGTGTGTGCTTCGATGATTACTCCCTCTTCGCCTGCATGAGTGGAAGCGGCTGCAATGACCGGTCGGCCGCCAATTGCGTCTTGCAGCATTGCGAGCGCGGTCGGATCGGCGGGCGGCGCGGGTACGTCAAGCTTGAGGTTGCCTGTGGTCACCACGTTTGATGCGCCCAATTCTGCTAAGCGCGCGGCGTCTGACGAGGTGCCGGCCAGACAAAGATCGAGACGCCGAAGCAGACTGGCGATGGAATTCGGTACCCGACGCCAACGCTTGAATGAATGTTCCGACAGCCGGGCATTGATCAGAACCATCGGGATGCCGCGCGCCGATGCCTCTACCATCATGTTTGGCCAAAGCTCGGATTCCACAAACAATGCGAGATCAGGTTGCCAATGATCGAGAAAACGGCGCACGAAGCGGGAAATATCAAGCGGCATGAATTGATGAATCACTCCGCGGTGGAGGCGCTGTTCGGCGAGACCGCCCGAGGTAACCGTTCCCGTTGTAATAAGCATGTCCATGCCGCGCGCACGGATTCGATCGATTAAAGGCAGGACACTTGCAAGCTCACCGACGCTGGCGCCGTGCAGCCAAACAAGAGGACCTTCCGGCCGTACAATGCGACTTTCACCTCGGCGCTCGGACAGGCGCTGACGATGTTCCTTGCCGCGCTTGAGACGTCGTGCAAGGAGAATAGGGGTGAACGGTCCAGCAGCCGCGGACAACAGCCGATAAATCCGCAAACCAGCCGGCAATTTGCCGCTCAAAGTTCGCTGCTCCCCGTTTTGTCTGCAATCTCGTAAGCGCGTATCGTAAGGCGATTGAGTTCGTCTTCGACCCGTTTTCTCGCCGCCTCCAGCGCCTCACGGTCAGCATCGGCACGCACAAAGATCGCCTCACTCGCGACCACGGCTATTCGGCTGAATGGCAAGTTGATCACCGTGCGAT
>Ga0126383_10001279_pt1 | contig 15522 bp, 7 predicted proteins | sample PanSoiMetPlot_35_FD_96882 | JGI IMG/M metagenome (GOLD analysis project Ga0126383, IMG submission 96882) | Tropical forest soil microbial communities from Panama - MetaG Plot_35 | ecosystem: Environmental > Terrestrial > Soil > Tropical forest > Bulk soil | place: Panama | collected 2016-02-17
GAACTGGAGGCGGCGCGCACTCACGTGGAGAGTTGCTGGATCTGCCGCAGCCGGCTGGGTGCGGTGCAGGACGAGATTGACCGCTTTCTCGAAGTCCGGAAAAGCCTCTTGCCGGAGCCTCCAGCCTTCAGTGAAACGCGCGTCGAGCAGTTCCGGCAAAGACTTCTGCGGCACGCGGAGCAAGGGGAAACTTCGCGCGTGTCCGCTGCCGGGCGCGCCCTGGAGCGTTTCCGGGCCGCGGTCGGCGAGCATCGCAAGGCGGTGATCGCTTCCGCGCTGGCTGCCTGCCTGCTTGTGGCCATGTTCAGCGATGTGTTGAACACGCGGGTTTCTGCCGACACGGTACTGGCGCGCACCGAGAATTATGAGACGCAACATCATCCCGCCCGGGGCCAGGTGAGCAAGGTCTCTATCCGCGTTGAGAAGATCGACCGCCACGGTTCGGCGAGCCCACTGGGAACCATTCTCGTGGTACACGACTCGGAGACGCCGGCGACCTATTGGCAGGCACAGTCCGCCTCGGGATCGTTCGAGAATACCGCAAGCCACGATACCCCGATCACGGCGAGCGTGTTGCGCGCGGTGCTACCGGGTGGTGCCGAGGACGCGGCGCTCATCGAATACCTCGACCAGCAACGCTGGTTGCCGGACTTTGCGGTGGAAGGATTGCGGCGGCTGGTCAGTTCCCGCGGAAGTTCCGAGGCGGCAGTCAAGCGGTCGGGAGATGCTCTCGAAGTGGTTTATCCGTTCGCGCCGGGACACGCCTCGGGCATCAGCCAGGCGCGCTTGCTGGTGAGCGCGCGTGATTATGCACCCATCTCTCTCAGCCTTGTCCGCTCGGCGGAAAGCGCGGCACAGGAATATCGCTTCACCCGGACCTCGCTCACCGCCGAACCGCGCGGCCTGGAACTGGCCCACCTGATCCTACAGCCCGGCACCTCGCTTCCCCCGACTCACTCTGTCTCCGAACCCGGCCTTGCTGCAGCACGCTTTCGCCGCGCGCTACCCCTGACTTACGCAAATTCGCATGCCAGTCTGGAAGAGGTCGCAGCCGCCCAGGCGCTTCACCGGGTGGATTCGTGCCTGGGTGAGGAGATTTACCTGTTCCCCATGTCGGATGGATCGTTGCTGGTGCAGGGGTTGGTCGACAGTGGGAGCCGGCGGGATGCGATCCGCCAATCTTTGAGAGCGGTATCCGGCCCCCTGCAGATAGAGGTCTTCGTGCCCCGGGAGTTGAAGAACGGCTCCGAACTGTATGCCCCCCCCGACCGCATTGTCGAGGGAGGGGACGCGGCTGATAGTGCTGCGGTCAGCTCATCGACCACCCTGGCCGATCTTTCGAGCGCCAGCATGCCGTTGCACGACCGGATTTATAAGCATTTGTCGAAAGCGGGGGTGCCCGCAGACGTCACCGAGAAAGAAGTCGCGATTTTCTCGAACGAGATTGTGACCCACGCCCGGCAGACCTTCCTTCACGCCTGGGCCCTGAAAAAACTGGACCGCGAGTTTTCCGCCGAGCGCACGGCGGGGCTCCCCGCTTCCGCCCTGAGGGAGGTGGAACGGATGCGCGAGGATCATAGGCGTTGGATCGCCAACCTGGCGGCACGGCAGACGGAGATGCTTTCTGCCATTGCCGACCTCCCTGCCGCGGCGAACATGACCGACGCCGCCAGGGCGGGCAGCGACGGCGATACCCTGCTGCGCCTGGCGCGGGAACAGAACGATCTGGTCCGCTCGCTGTTTACAGCATCCCATGGCCACCCGGAAGCGTCGGAGAGCCTTTCGCGGCTGATCCTGGTACTGCGCAGAATGGGCAGCTAGCCGTTTCGGCAAGGACGCATCGTTTCTCCCCCCTCTCTTCCTCCTCCACATGCGATTTATGGTGTCTACTACTGTGTGTAGTAGACGGCCGTGCATGCTATTCTTTTGCGCATTGGCCGCTCACCTTCGGGCACTTCCGCGGGAGTCGAGGAGATCCCGGCCACACGCTTCCTTGAGCAAAGCGAACCTAGCGTTTCTCGTGATTCTGTCGGCATCCCTCGCGTTCCCGCCGGGGGCCCACGCCCAGCGAGCATCCCTGTCAGGCTCGGTGACGGATCAGAGCGGAAGCGTGGTTTCCGGAGTCAAGATCACGTTGCTGAACGTGGATCAGGGCCTGAAGCGGGAAACCAACACAAACGAAAGCGGCTACTTCACGGTCCCGTTGCTTCAACCGGGGCATTATGTCATCACCGCACAGAAAGACGGATTTGCGGTCTCCGAGATCACCGACATCGTTCTGCACGTCGGCGATGTGCGCGGCATCCAGGTGAAGCTGCAGGTCAGCGCCGCCCCGATTGAGGTTCAGGTTTCGGCGACCAACCAGGGTGTGGAAACGGTCAACACCTCGCTGGGACAAGTGGTGACCGGCGACGTAATTCGCAACGCCCCCCTGAACGGACGCGATATTCGCAGCCTGGCGCTGCTCCAGGCGGGCGTCACCAACGCCGATCCCGACTTCCTTGGACCGGGAACCTTCACCATCAATGGCAATCGCGCCGACTCGGTCAACTATCTGCTGGACGGCGGGTTGAACAACGATCTCATTGACAATCGCGCGGTGTACGTGCCCAACCCCGACACCGTCGCCGAGTTCCGCATTCTGACCAGCAACTACCCAGCCGAATACGGACGCAACGCCGGCGGCGTCATCACCGTGGCAACCCAGTCAGGAACGAACAAGTATCACGGAACAGCTTTCAATTTCCTGCGCAACGACTTTCTCGCGGCCAACAGCTACTTCAACAAGCAGAACGGACTGCCGCGGAACGACCTCAAGCGCAATCAGTTCGGAGGAACGCTCGGCGGACCACTGACGGTTCCCTTCCTGGTCAACGGCAAGGACCGTTTTTTCTTCTTCCTGGGATACCAGGGCGAGCGGCTCAGCGAGGATCTGACCGAGCACAACGTGCAGACCTTCACTCCGGCGGAACTGGGCGGCGATTTTTCGGGAGCCGGTCCCAACGGCGGTCCCGACCTGAGCGTGGCGGCCTTTCTTACGGCAAATCCCTTTTTCCTCCTGAATCCGGCCGCCTGCGCCAGCGATCTGACAATGGCGGCCTGCGCCAGGATTGATCCCAGCAAAATCAACAGCGTTGCGCGGAACTACATCAACGCGCACTTGATTCCGACTTCGCCCACTGGCCTGCTGAGTTCGCAACAGCCGTTTCAGTCGCAGCGCGATGAGCTCACCACGAAGCTGGATTTCGAGCTGAATACCCGGGACAAGCTGGCCGTCACGCTGGGAGGAGACCGGACCCACCAGCTCACGCCTTTCGATTACGCCAATGTTCCCGGCTTCCCCGATTATTCCGACTTCCACGATTACTTTCTGAACTTGGCGTACACGCACATCTTCTCCCCCAACCTGCTGAACGAACTGAAGGCGACGGCCGTGCGCACCAGCAACAACGCGGCAAATCCCGCGGCCCAGCTTCCCACCCCGGCGCACCTGGGAGTCGGCATTACCCCCGACTTGGCGACCGGCCCGACCAACCTGCTGTTCGACACCGGACTGACTCTGGGCTTCAGCACCATCGGGCCGCAGAGAATCGATGACAACACCTTTAGCTATTCCGATACCTTGTCGTGGAGCAAGGGCAGGCACAACTTCAAGTTCGGCGGCGGTGTTTCGGCATTTCAGAACAACACCTTCGTGGCCTTTGTCGCGAACGGGCAATTCGTCTTTCTCGGAGCCAACGGCCTGTTTTCGGGGAATTCGTTCGCCGACTTCCTGCTCGGCCTGCCCCTGCAGTACACGCAGAATTCGGCTGCACCCTCCAACATTCGCAGCAAGTTCACTTACGGTTTCGCGCAGGACGAGTGGCGCGTACGCAAGAATCTGGTGCTCAGCCTGGGATTGCGTTATGAGTACAGCACCCCGAAATCCGACACCTTGGGGCGTACGTTCTCGATCATTCCCGGGGAACACTCGCTGAGATTTCCCAACGCTCCCCCGGGGATGGTCTTTCCCGCGGATCCCGGAGCGCCGCGCGGCGTGAACTATCCTGACCGGAATGATTGGGCGCCGCGCGTCGGCTTCGCTTGGGATCCGCTAGGCAATGGCCGCACCAGCGTGCGCGGAGCTTTCGGCGTCTTCTACGACATACTGAAGGCGGAAGACAATCTGCAGTTCAACGGAAAGCCGCCGTTCTATGCCAGCGCGGGCTTCGGATTTCCACCACTGGCGGGAAATCCTACCGCCGAGGTGAATTACCTGACGCAGCCGTTCACCGCGGCCATGGTCCCCAATCCCTTTCCTTCCCGGGTCCCGCCCACGAATCTCGATTTCGCCGCCGCCGGCTACTTGCCCATCGGCTCTTCGGGCAGCATCTTCATCGTCGACCCTCACCTGCGGACACCTTACACCTTGCAATACCACCTGACGGTGCAGCGTCAGCTGGCCGGAAACATGGTGTTTCAAGCCAGCTACGTGGGCAGCGGTTCCCGCAAACTGACGGCTCTGACCGACATCAATCCGTTTGTGCTGGGAAGTTTCAACCGCAGGTTGAACCTGACCCCCAGTACCAGCCCCTGTGGCGTGTCGCAGCCATTTCTGTGCTACGCCAATCTGTACGAGTTCCGCAATGCCACCGTGGGCAGTTACAACAGCATGCTATTGAGCTTGCAGAAGCAGTTCTCGGGGTCGAGCCTATTCGGCCATTCCTACTTCACGCTCGCCTACACTTACTCCCACAACATCGATAACGCCTCCGGCTTCCAGAACCGGAACACCGTCGTGCCCTACTACCACCCCGACTTCTTTCGCGCCGCGTCGGACATGGATGTCCGCCAGCGGATCGTCTTCAGCGGCGGCTGGGAGGTTCCCTTCGACCGGGCCTGGCAGAATGGCCCGAAACGGCTGACCCAGGGGTGGAGCCTGTTCCCCATCGTGAGCTGGCACACCGGATTTCCGCTCGACGTTTTCGCCAACCTGCCCAGCGCCTTCGAGTTCAACAGCCCGGGACCGTCCGGTGCCGGCGACGGAGGACTGGTGCGCGCCAATCTGGTGAAACCGGTGCGGATCTTTGATCCGCGGAGCGTTCAGACTTTCACAGAGAACATCGGCAACCACAGCACGGGCAACTTCTGGTTTGATCCCACCAGCTTTTCCAACACCAACCTGCCGAGCGACGTCGTCGCCGTGACGGCTCCCGAGACACGCACCTACGGAAGCCTGCCACGCAATTTCTTCCGTGGACCGGGCGGCTCCAACATCGATCTCGCCATCTCCAAGAGCACTCCCATCCGGGAGAAGGTGCGCATGGAGTTGCGAGCCGACTTCTTCAACCTGCTGAACCACGCCCAATTCGCCAACCCCGACACCAACATCAATAGCCCCACCTTCGGGCGTCTGCTTTATACCTACCAGCCGCGCATCATCCAACTGGCGCTGCGGTTGAGTTTCTGAGGAACGTGGGGCGCGAAGCGTGACGCGGCAAGCTGCCAGGCGCTTGAACCGCTAAAGGACGCAAAGATCCCAAACAGGCGGGAAAATTTGCGTGGGGGCTCATTGAGTCCCCACGCACACGAAGATGACCGGGCTTAGTTATCCGTCAGCCGGCTCTTGAGTGTAATGGTTACGTTGCGCTCGGAGTTCAGCCTGGTTGTGGTTTCCCAGTTGATGTCCTGCAACGGGATCGCGCCGTTGCTGCCGCTGGGAAGCGTGTAGGAGAGAGAACCGTTATCCACCGAGTAGTTGGTTACGGCGTATACCGATCCCGAATTCACGGCGAATAAAGTCAGCTGTGGTCCCGAGCTGCCCACAGCCGGAGTAGCCGCCGCTGTGGTTCTCTGCCCATAGTAATGCCACGCCGGCATGGGCGATTGCGCCGCAGCCTCGGTCGCTGCAGGAGCCTTGGCGACGGCCAGCGTCGCCGTGGGCACGGGCGCTGCCGAAACCGTCGCTTGCTCGGCGGCCGACGCCGCAGCAGGGGCGGGGTTCACCGGTTCGTGCACCGTGGTCAGCAGCGGGCGGGCGCCGCTTTGGGGAGAAACGACGCTGGTCGGTCGCGTGTAGGCGCTGGGCGCGTACGCGTCCGAAGCAGGTTGTCCGAAGCGCTGCCACGCCGCGAGGGCAGTTTGCGGAATAACCACGTCATCCATCAGGCGCATGCTGACCGCAGTCTCGCCCTTGAGGGTAGGACGCGGTCCACGAGCCGGAAGCATGATGACCTTCCACGGCCACAGCGGGGGAATCATCCATTCGACCACATCGCGCTTGGGGTGACCTTTGCCGTTGATCTTCCCTTCCTTGTCGACTTTGTAACCCCGCACCCCAATTACCTTGCCAGGGAGCGACACATCGTCGTTGGGCAGCCCGATGCGATCGAACACCAGTTTCAGATTGCCCTTGCCGACAAAGTGTCCGGGATTTTTGGCCGATTCCACATGTCCCACGATGTAGGTGCCGCGGGGAAATGTAGAGTGGCCGAATTCGGTAAGGGCGCGGGGATGACAGAGAATCGGATCACCCACGTCCACGGTGGCGGAAGAAAGGTTGGGCTCGTCGAGCGTGCACTGCATGATGGTTCCGGCCGGGATAACGATGTCCCGCGCCGAGGAACTTCCCGGCAGGACGAGCAGGGTTAAGGGTAACGTCAAAAACCACAAGGCAGACCGCATCTTGACCTCCCAGAGGTTCACGTTCTTCGGCACCCGACCCGGAATTACCCACGGGCAATCACGGGACTGGGCCGAGTCCACGGGGGACTTCCCAATTGACCTGCGAAGCGGATGGGAGCCATCCGCTCTTCTTGACTCTCTCGCGGGGACGAGAGAGCTCAGAACCTGTTCGTTCGACGTTACCGAAAATGGGATGGAGCATGCCTGGCCGGCGCTCCATCCCATCCACGGGTCTGCCTCTGTCGCAAGAGGTCGAAGTCAGCGACCGCGTCCACCGGAGTGGGGAGAGCCGCCTCCGTGGTTTGATCCGCTAGACCCGTGGGAACTGGAACCTCCGCCACCGTGGTATCCCCCGCCATAGGAGCCGTAGCTGCTGCCGGAGGAACGCCCTCCGACGATGGGCTGCCTCATATCGAGAGGCGGGCGGGAATTTCCGCGCGACGGTTGAGAGTAAGACGGCCCACTGTAACCCCGGCCCCCGGCGCTCGGCGCTGCGCTATGGGATGACGGGAAGCGGTTGGATTCAATGCCACCGCCATAGTTCGGTTGCGAGCTGCGCGATGGGAGCGAGTTCCCACCGAAACTTCCGCGGTTCGCGGGCTGCGAACTGCCCGATGAACCGAAGGAGCGGTAGTCGCCGGTGTTACCGCCGCGCGAGTAAGACTCGGGCGGACGCGGAACTGACCGGTTTCCGAAGCTTCCCGAGGAACTCGGCGAGGTCGAAGGACGCGCAACATTACGTGATCCCGAGTTGCCAAAGTTGCCGTTGTTGCCGCTGCTGCGCGGCTGCGAGCCCGACTCGGAGAAGCGGTGCCATCCGGACTGATCCGGATTCGCGGGCCGCGCTGCGTTTTGGCTCTGCGGCGGACGGGGAACGTTCCGTCCACCAAAGGAGCTTTGGTTGGACTGCGGACGGTTTTCCGCAGCGCCAGCCTGGTTGCTGTGGTTCTGCGCCTGCGGCGACCCAAAGCGGGTAAAACCGTCGTTCGACGTACCCGCATTGCGGTTGCCGGAAACTGCCGGGCTCGGTTTGGCCGTCTGGTTCCGCGACCCGCCTGCGGGAATGTCGCTCACGGTGGGACGGATCGAACCGGATCCGTTCTGCGCTCGCAAGGTCTCGCCGCTCTTTACCGGCGAGAAGTGACTGTTCGTCTGAATCGACTGCTGCACCTGCGATGCTTGGCGATCAAACGATTGCACATTCGCCGGACGCGCGTTGCCGAAGAAGTGCTGCTGTCCCCCGCGAATCGTCGAAGAACTGGCCGGACGATTCGATGGCGACAGGCTTTCGCGCGACGGCACCACCGGCAGATTGCCTGTCATTAAGTGCCCTTCACGAAACGCTGGTGTACCAACTGCACGCGGCGCGATGCGTCCCGTACCGAAGCTTCCCGCGGGCAGCGATGAAACGCCGGCGCGAATACGATCGTTTGTCCCCGCCTGACGCAGGTTGGAGATGCCGTCCTGGCGCAGCGGAGCCAAGCCGCCCCACTCGCGGCCACGATTGTTGTAGATGTTCGTGATGTTGGTGATGTTCACGGTGTTGAAGCTATTGCGATATCCGCCCCACCAGGGATAGCAGAAGTCGCCCGGGCCCAGTGGCAACCAGCCAAAGGATCCGAAGCCGAAGCCCGCCGAGACGCCGAATCCACCGCCGAATCCGAAGAAGGACACGTAGGCCGGCGCCCACACCGGACGATAGTACGGAGTGGCTACAACCGGCCCCGGCCACCACGCCCACGCGTTGTCGTAATAGAACCAGCGGCCGTAGTGATAGGGCGCCCAACCCCAAGGCTCCACCGGTACCCAGGTCCAGCCATAATACGGTTCCCAGACCCAGCGTCCATCGCGGTACGGCGCCCAGTCAGGACCCTGCGCCGGCACCCATACCGGGCCGTAGTCAGGAGCGTTCTTCCACTGGCCGTAGGCATCGAGATCCTCGCTGCCGGTGTAATAGCGGTCGGTGTGATTCCAGGATTTTGCGCTGGCAATGCGGTCGTTGCGATCGTTCACCCAGGAATCCCAGTCATCGAGCGGAGGAGCATCGGCCATCTTGTAGGCCGTGTCATCGCCCGTGCCATGGATGGTGATGATCTGTCCCTGACCCACGCGGGTGCTGCCCTGCGGCGTCGAAACCTCGATGTTCCCGCGGCGAACGATTACTTCCGTTTCCTCGTTGGAGTTTACGATCACCCGGAAACTGCTGCCGTCGCGGTCGGGATGAATGGCAACGTTGGGGGTATCCAGTTCGGCGGCGGCTTCGCTGCCCTTCAACACGTCGTAATTGGCGATGCCTTCACCGAGCTGCACTTGAACTTGATTGCGGGTGATACTGGCGATCGTGGCCTGCGCGTGATCGCCCAGACGAAGAAGGTTGGCGTAGTCGAGTTGCACTTCTGCGCGCGCATTGTCTCCCGTTGAAACCTTGTCACCGCTGACGACGGGAGCGTTCAGGACGGCCGCTGTCCACTCGCCCGAGTCACCGCGCTGCGTGGACACGTCGCCCTGAGCCAGACTGATGCGCGCGACGCCAGGAGAAACATCGACCTGGGCCGTGGTGCCGATTCCGCCGCATACGGCGAAAATCAGAATCACCAAGCTCAAACTCAGTCTGTTTTTCACGGGTCACCTCCCACTTGCATGAGACCCCGACTGCGGGTTTCACAGCCTGGGTAAAGGCAACTGCCGTGCCACAGTGGCAGGAATTAAGAAGTTCCAGTAACCGTTTGTTTTTGAACTAGTTACAGCGATCTCGATATGCTTGCCGGGGGCCTTTCAGGATAACGCCTCTGGTGGGCTTCGGCCAGGGTGGTGGTTTTCAGCCAGTTGCAACCGGTGGTCCATCGAGCTTCGCACGAGCGGACGTGCGAGGCGACCGTCCCCACAGCTGTCCTTATTTACTTAACTTATTCTTTTATTCTTTTTCGCCTTCGTCGGGGATACCGATTTTGGAGAGGCGGTAGCGCAAGGCGTTGCGCGAAAGGCCAAGCAGGCGGGCGGCCCGGCTCTTGTTGTTGTTGGCGCGACGCAAGGCTTCGCGGATCATCTCGTCTTCCCACTGCTCCATGGTCATGCCGGGAGGCAGGAAGTTGTCTGCAGGGGCGGCAGATTTTGTGCGCACGCTATCGAGATGAATATCCGCCGCCTCGAGCAGCGGTCCCTTGGCCAGGGCGCAGGCGCGTTCCATCACGTTCTGCAGTTCGCGCACGTTCCCCGGCCAATAGTAATCCACGAGAAGGCGCATGGCTTCGGGAGTGATGCCGGTGATCTCGCGCCCGGAGTCGGCGGCAAACCGCTTGATGAACAGCTGGGTCAGTTCGGGGATATCTTCGCGGCGTTCGCGCAGCGGCGCGATGTCGATGGGCACCACATTGAGGCGGTAGTACAAGTCTTCGCGGAAGGTTCCCTCTTCGAGCGCGGCACGCAGGTCGCGGTTGGTGGCCGCGATCAGCCGCACATCAACTCTGATGACGCGCGTTCCCCCCAGGCGCTCGAACTCGCGCTCCTGAAGCACGCGCAGCAGTTTCACCTGAGTGGCCGGAGGCACGTCGCCAATCTCATCGAGAAAAATCGTGCCTTTGTCGGCGAGTTCGAACTTGCCCGGCTTGCTGGCGGTGGCGCCGGTGAAGGCTCCCTTTTCGTAGCCAAAGAGTTCGCTCTCGAGCAGGTTCTCGGGGATGGCGGTGCTGTTGATCTTGATGAACGGCCCGGAGGCGCGGCGAGACTTCTCGTGGATGGCGCGGGCGATCAGGTCTTTGCCCACGCCGCTCTCGCCTCCCAGGAGAACGGTGGAGTTGGTGGGCGCGATCCGCTCCACGGTGGCCAGCACTTCCTGCATCTTTGCGCTTTGCGCGACCACGTTGGGATGCTGGTAGCGCTTGCCGAGCGCCTCGCGCAGCGAGCGGTTCTCCTGGCGCAGTTGCTGCACGTCGAGTTCCTTGCGCACCACCAGGCGCATTTCGCTCAGCGAGAAGGGCTTGAGGACGTAGTCGCTGGCACCGCGCTTCATCGCTTCGACGGCGGTTTCTACGCTGCCATAAGCAGTCATCACCACGACGGGAACCGCCGGACTCGAGTCCTTCACTGAATGCAGAAATTCCAGGCCACCCATGCCCGGCAGTTTCAGGTCGGTCAGGACCAAATCTACGGTCTCGTGACGGAGAATCTGGAGCGCGGTTTCGGCATCCTCGGCAGAGAGCGTGCTGAAGCCGTCTTCTCCGAGATTCAGTTCGAGCAGGCGGCGCATCTTGGCTTCGTCTTCGACGATGAGGATGGTGGGCATGGTCAAGTGGCGGCAACCTCGTTTTCCACGGTCGCGCTCGCCGCCGGGAAATACAGGACAAAACGCGTGCCGTTTCCCGCAGCTGGTTCGACGCGAATCGACCCGTGATGCTCATCCATGATCTTGGAAACAATGGAGAGGCCAAGGCCGACGCCGGTTTTCTTGGTGGTGAAGAAGGGATTGAAAATCTGTTCGCGCAGTTCTTCCGGAATGCCCGGGCCGCTGTCGTCGAGCCGCACTTCAATCACATTGCGGCCCTCGGACCACGCCTTCGAGATCTCCACCTGGAGTTCGCCGCCGTTTTCTCCCATGGCTTCGTAGGCATTCTGGATGAGGTTGACGAACACCTGTTCGCAGAGGCCTTCATCAATCATCGCCGGGGGGAGACCGGGGACGTAATTCTTCATCACCCGGACCGGGCCGCCCTTCCATTGTTCGGCAACCGATTTCAAGACGCGATCCATCACGGCAGTGACTTCCTGGGGATGGGTGTGGGCATGCAGCGGCCGGGCAAAATCGAGAAAGCGGGTCACCAGGGCGCTCAGCCGGTTCACTTCGCTCGAGATGTATCCTGCGAGCTCGGAAGAGAGGGGATCGGAGTTGGCAAGCTTCTCGTTGAGCATCTCCGACGAGCCTTTGATGACGCCGAGGGGATTACGGATTTCGTGAGCCAGCCCAGCTGACATTTGTCCCAGGGCCGCGAGCCGCTCGGAGCGTCGCGCCTCTGCTTGCGCTTTCTCCAGCTGACGATTGCTTTCGGCAAGTTCTTCGGCCAGCCGCTGGTAGCGTTCGGTCTGGCGGCGGCTCTTGGTGGCAAACTGGTTGATGATGACCGCAGCCAGAAAGAAGAACAGAATGCGTAGCGCCAATTCCGCCACGCTCTCACGAGTCAGTTCGTACTGTTGCATCGCGGGATATAGGTAAGCAGAGTATGCCGCGGATGCGATGGCTGTCCAAATCAACGTTCCCAGCGCCTCGAAGTGCAGCGCAGCGGTGAAGACGGGCAGGTAGTAGATCGGGTAGTAGCTGCTGTTGATGCTGAGTTCGCCGGTGTGGTCAATCAGGAGAGTGGCGAGAAGGATCTTGAGCAGGACAACGTAACCCCAGCCGCGGCGGCGAGGGAAAAGATTCGCCAGTTTACCTTCGAAGAGCTGCAAGACGGCAATGGCCAGCAGGACCAGCTGTTTGTGGTACTCCTTGACGGGCGGGAGTAAGGCAAGTCCGACGAGGAAGAGCATCCAGACCAGATCCATCCAGCTCGTCTTTAAATGCTTTGCTTCCGCCATATCAGGATGCGTGTGTTCTTTGTCGAGAGCATAGCAGAGAAACGCGGCCGAGACTGAGACCCGGGTCCGGAACCGATGGATACCGGATTTCGCTCGCGGAACAAGACTGCGTCTTAACTAGCGAGTCCTGGGGGCGACGAAACCCCGTCGCTCTCGGTTAGAATCGAACATCGCCCGCAGCCGCGCCCAACGCTCCGGGGGACAAATGGGAGCACGCCGGCCACTGCGTGGCCCGTTTGAAACATCGGGAATGGAAAAAGCCACGATCTGCCCTGTCGGAAATAAATCCTGCTTATGTCGGCGATAAATTTAAATTGCAGCGTGATTTCCGGACGCGTGTGATAAGAACAATGCACCGGGCTTTGGCGGCACGGTGCGCCACAGCCGAGGCCGGAGGATGTCGCGTTGTAAGCGAAACGCGGCCTGGTCCGAGGCGTTTGCGAGTGCTTCGTTAGAACAGTCCTCCCCTGAGAATCAGTCTGAAGGAGCCAGGGATGTTCGCGCTTCCGCGACAAGGGAAAAGACTGTCCTTAAGTCAGAAGCTCTCCAGGCTCGTGGATCGGCTGCAGGATCCCGAGTGGCGACACTATGGACAACTGCTCATCGCCGGCAAGGCCGCGGGCATTGGCGTGGTCTTGCTTCTGACCACGGTGACATCCGGGCTGTTCTTCGCCAAGGTTTATGCCGCGGAGACGGGGGTGAAAGCCGCAGACGTTGTGAATCCGGTCAACACCATGTGGACGCTGATTGCGGCGTTCCTGGTGTTCGGCATGCAAGTGGGATTCATGATGCTGGAGGCGGGCTTCTGCCGTTCGCGCGAGACGGTGAACGTGCTGATGGAGGGCATCGTCGACACCTGTTTGTGCGGGCTGCTGTTCTATGCCTTCGGCTTCTCGTTCATGTTCAGCCATGGCAATGGATTCATCGGCTACCACTGGTTCTTTCTGAAAGATGTGCCCGCAACCTACGAGGCGACAGGAGTCTCCTTTCTTGCCTTCTGGCTCTTCCAGTTCGCATTTGCCGACACCTGTTCGACGATTACCTCGGGGGCCATGATCGGGCGCACGGGATTTGTGGGTGACCTGCTCTACAGCGTGGTGGTTTCGGGATTCATTTATCCCATCATCGGCCACTGGGCCTGGGGGCCGGATGGCTTCCTCGCACTGATGGGGAGTGCGGGACACTGGCTGCCCGCGCTGGGGACAGGCTTCCACGATTTCGCCGGCTCGACCGTGGTGCACACGATTGGTGGCATGGTGGCGCTCGCAGGATCGATCATTCTCGGTCCTCGTCTGGGGCGGAGGTTCAAGCGGGATAGCGGCGGGCCGATGTTGCCCCACGACCTGACGATAGCCGCCAGCGGCGGACTGCTGTTGTGGTTTGGCTGGTACGGTTTCAATCCGGGAAGCACCCTGTCAGCAATGGATTTTGAGGGCATTGGCCGCGTGGCCACCAACACGACGCTGGCCGCGTGCGCCGCCGGACTGACAGCGATGATCTACGCCTACTTCCCGAATCGAAAGTGGGACGTGAGTTTCACCATCAATGGGTTCCTGGCGGGACTGGTGGCCATCACTTGCCCTTGCTACTGGGTAAGTCCCACCGGAGCGATTCTGCTCGGCGGGGTAGCGGGAGTTCTGGTGGTGGCGGGGGTGGAGTTGCTGGAGTGGCTGCGGATCGATGATCCGATTGGCGCGGTTCCGGTTCACGGAATGTGCGGAATCTGGGGAACGCTCGCGCTGGGCCTGCTCGCGTGCGGCAAGTATGGAGCGACAGGACCGGTTGCGCCCGACAACTCGGTCGCGCTGAAGGGCCTGCTCTACGGTGGTGGGACACAATTATTGGCGGCACAGGCGCTGGGTAGTTTTATCATCACCACGAGCACATTGGCGGTGGCCCTGGCCGTGATGTACCTGGTGAATGCGACCGGAACCCTGCGCGTGTCACGCGAGGGAGAGCTTTACGGTCTGGATCTCCATGAGCACGGCATTTCTGCCTATCCGGAGTACGTGATTTCCTCCGCCGGCACGTTCTCGCGGAGCGACCATCCCCCGCTGAGTTTGCCGGGGGAGAAATTACATCTCGCTCCGGTAGCCGTTCCCGAGAGGTAGAAATGCGGCTCGCCGCGGCTCACAATTTGAGCGACCGTCTGCATCAGCGATGACCAAAGTCGAGGCAGTGATTCAGACTTCGAAGCTCGAAAGCGTGAAGGCAGCGCTACACGAGATCGGGATCGAGGGCATGACCGTACTGGAGGCCCGAGGCCACGGGCGCCAAAAGGGACACACGGAGTTTTATCGCGGGCGGGAATACACGGTCGATTTGATCCCCAAGATCAAACTGGAGATGGTGGTGGCCGATGGCATGGTGGAAAAAGTTGTGCAGGCGATCACGACTTCGGCGCGCACGGGCAAGATTGGCGATGGCAAGATTTTTCTTTCACGAGTGGACGAGGTCATTCGTATTCGTAATGACGAGCGCGGAGAGGATGCGCTGTGACCCGGCTCGCCGGCGGGTAACGGGCATCCGTGCCCGCGCTCTGGGCCGGACGCTGGGTACGGCATGACCGCGGCGGCCTCATCGAGCGCGCTGCGGGACCGCTACAGCGAAGAATCGGCGCGAATCGCCCAGGAATTCGCAGCTACAGGCGGCGGACGCGCCGCAGTTGCTCGGCGCACGGCGCTGGTCGAAAGCATCCTGCGGGACCTGTGGAAAGAAATCATCTCCCGCGATGAGCGGGGCCCGGGCAAGTTCGCCATTGCCGCTCTCGGCGGCCTTGGGCGGGGATGGCTCTTTCCCCACTCTGACATTGATCTGCTTTTCCTGCACGCTGACCGGGAATCGGAAGCGCGGTTCAAGCATGCCATTCGCCAGTTTTCGCAGGGACTTTGGGATCTTCGCTGGAAGTTGAGTCCGGCGACGCGGCTGCTCAGTGAGTGTGGACGCTTCGACGCGGCCAACGTCGAGTTCACCATTTCCCTTCTCGATTGCCGCTATCTCGCGGGCGATCAGGATCTGTTCCTCGAGTTGCACGATCGGGTGATTCCCCAGCTCGTATCCAGCGAAATGCAGGGCCTGGTCGAAAGCCTGGCCGACGTGACACGCGGCCGTTTCGACCGGTATGGGAACACGGTGTTCCATCTTGAGCCCAACGTGAAGGACACGCCTGGAGGGTTGCGCGACTGCAATCTGGCTCTATGGCTGTGCCTGCTGTCCGCGATAGATCAACTGCGCGATTGGCCGGATGCGAGCCCGCTGTTGCCGGTTTCCACACGCCGGCAGTTCGAGCCC
>Ga0126383_10001280_pt1 | contig 15520 bp, 11 predicted proteins | sample PanSoiMetPlot_35_FD_96882 | JGI IMG/M metagenome (GOLD analysis project Ga0126383, IMG submission 96882) | Tropical forest soil microbial communities from Panama - MetaG Plot_35 | ecosystem: Environmental > Terrestrial > Soil > Tropical forest > Bulk soil | place: Panama | collected 2016-02-17
GCGACCACCGCCAGGTCCAGCGGATCCCGGACGATGTAGCAGCGCGGGGCGAGGAAGCTCGTGCAGTCGTTACGGAGCTGCCAGTTCCCGATGAGCACGTAGGCGGCGAGGACCAGGCACGCGGACCCGGTGGCCAGGCCGTCCAGCCCGTCGGTGAGGTTGACCGCGTTGGACGTGCCCGCGATCAGGAAGACGATCCACAGCACGAACGGCGCCAGCCCCAGGGTGGGGCCGAAGTCCCGCAGGAACGACAGGTGCGCGTCGGCGGGGGTGATGTCGTATCCGTCGGCGAACCCCTGCTGCAGCACCAGCAGGGCGAACACCGCGCCGACCACCGCCTGCCCGGCCAGCTTCGCGCTGCTGCGCAGGCCCAGGCTCCGTTGCTTGTAGATCTTGATGAAGTCGTCGATGAAGCCGACAAAGCCGAGCCCGGCCATCAGCATCATGACCAGCAGCCCGGACACCGAGGGCACCTGCCCGGTGGCCACGTTCCCGACGAAGTACCCGACCACCGAGGCGATGACGATGACCGTCCCGCCCATGGTGGGCGTGCCCCGCTTGGTGACGTGCGCCGCCGGGCCCTCTTCCCTGATCAGCTGCCCGTATCCGCGCCGGGAGAAGATCTTGATCGCCAGCGGGGTGCCCAGCAGCGCCAGCAGCAGGGAGACCCCGCCAGCCACCAGGATGGTCTTCACTGGGCTGCCTCCCCAGTGAGCGCGAAAGCCACGCGTTCCAGGCCAACGGCCCGGGACGCTTTGACCAGTACCACGTCCCCGGGGGCCAGGAGGTTCCCGAGCGCCGCCACCGCGCCGCCGGCGTCCGGCACGCTGATCAGCTCGCCGCGCCAGGACCGCTCGGCCTTGGCACCGGTCAGCATCGGCGCGGCGTCCTCGCCCACCACGATGAGCCCGGCCACGCCCGCGCGCGCGGCGAGCGCACCGGCTTCCTCGTGCCGCTGCCGGGACTCATCGCCCAGCTCGTTCATGGGCCCGAGCACGGCGAACGCCCGCCGTCCCCGCGCCACCACCGCCAGCGTCTGCAGGGCCGCCGCTATCGCCTCCGGATTGGCGTTGTACGCGTCGTTGATGATGGTGACCCCGTCGGCGCGCTCGGTGACCTCCATCCGCCACTTGCTGCGCGGTGTCGCCGCGGACAGGCCCTCGGCCACGTCCGGGACGGGCATGCCGAGCTCGCCTGCGAGCGCGGCGGCGGCCAGGGCGTTCACCACGTTGTGCGCGCCCAGCAGGCGCAGCCGTACCGGGGCGCTGCCGGCGGGGGTCACCAGGGTGAAGCTGGCCCGGCCGTCACCGCCCAGCGTGACCCCCTCGGCGCGCACTACCGCGCCGGGCCGTAGGCCGAACGTCACCACCCTGGCGGCGGTCCGTTCCGCCATGGCCAGCACCCGCGGGTCGTCGGCGTTCAGCAGCGCCACCCCGTCCGCGGGCAGGGCGGCGGGCAGCTCCCCCTTGGCCCGGGCAACTTCGGCCAGCCCGCCGAACTCGCCGGTGTGGGCGTGCCCGACGCACAGCACGGCACCGAGGCGGGGCGGGGCGATCCGGCACAGCCACGCGATGTCCCCCGCCTTGCGCGCGGACAACTCCAGCACCAGGTACCGGGTGTCCGCGGTGGCCTGCAGCACGGTCAGCGGGTGGCCGATCTCGTTGTTGTAGGACCCCTGCGGCGCGACGGTCGGGCCCAGCCGCTCGACGAGCTGGGCGGCCAGGTCCTTGGTGGTGGTCTTGCCGACGGACCCGGTGATGCCGGCGATGGTCAGGCCGGGCAGGGCGGCGGCGGCCGCCCGGGCGAGGGCGGCCAGCGCGCCGGGCACGTCGGGGGTGATCAGCGCGGGCACGCCGACCGGGCGGCTGGCGAGCACCGCCGGCGCGCCGGCACCGATGGCGGCGGCGGCGTAGTCGTGCCCGTCCACGTGCTCCCCGGGCAGGGCCGCGAACAGGGATCCGGGCCTGGCCTTGCGCGAGTCGATGACGACCGAATCGGCCACGGCACCGGGGTCGGTCCCGGCATCGAGGCCCGCCCCGGTGATTTCCGCGATCGTGGCCAGGGGCAGCGGGATCACAAGATCCCCTCGCCCCGCCTGCCGCGGCGCAGCCGGGCGATCGCGCCCGCGGCGACCTCACGGTCGTCGAACGGGATCACCTGCTGCCCGATGTACTGCCCGCGTTCATGTCCCTTGCCAGCCACCACTATGACGTCTCCCTTGTCGGCCATGGCGACGGCCAAGCCGATGGCGGCGGCCCGGTCGGGCTCGACGATGATCCGCGCCCGCTCCGGCTCGCCGACGGTGAGCACCCCGTCCAGCATTTCCGCGAGTATCGCCAGGGGGTCCTCCGAGCGGGGGTTGTCACTGGTCAGGATGGCCAGGTCGGCCAGGCGCGCGGCGGCGGCGCCCATCAGCGGCCGCTTGGCGGTGTCCCGGTCGCCGCCGCAGCCCAAGACGATGGCCAGGCGGCCGCCGGTGACTGGGCGCAGCGCCCGGAGCACCGCCTCCACGGCTCCCGGCTTGTGAGAATAGTCAACGAGCACGGTGAAATCCTGGCCAGCGTCAACTCGCTCCAGGCGCCCCGGCACCCCGGGGCAGGCGGCCACCCCGGCCACCGCCGTGGCCAGGTGCACGCCCGCCTCGACCAGCGCGACCACCGCGCCGAGGGCGTTGGCCACGTTGTAGGGCCCGGGCAGGGCCACGCTGGCATCCGCCTCGACCCCGCCGGGGCCGACGATGCGGAACGTGCTGCCGTCGGTCCCGCAGCGCACGTCGGCGGCCCGCCAGTCCGCACCCGGGTCGCCGTCGGCGGAGAAGGTCACGACCGGGATGCGCGCGCCGTCGGCGAGGAGCCGGCCGTGCTCGTCGTCGATGCTCACCACCCCCACCCGCGCGTAGGCGGGCGAGAACAGGGTGGACTTCGCGGCGAAGTACTTCTCCAGGTCGCCGTGGAAGTCCAGGTGGTCCTGGGACAGGTTGGTGAAGACGGCCACCTCGTAGGAGGTGCCCGACACCCGGCCGAGCGCCAGCGCGTGGCTGGACACCTCCATCGCCGCCGCGGTGACACCGCGCTCGGCCATGGTGGCGAACAGGGCCTGCAGGTCGGTCGCCTCCGGGGTGGTGAGCATGCTCTGCTCGGTGGCACCGGCTATCCGGGTCTCCACCCCGCCGATCAGGCCGGTCAGGTGACCGGCCCGGCGCAGCGCGGATTCCAGCAGGTAGGTGGTGGTGGTCTTGCCGCTGGTCCCGGTCACGCCGATCAGCAGCAGCCGGGCCGAGGGGTGGCGGTAGACCCACGCCGCCACCTCGCCGAGCCGTGCCCTGGGGTCGGCGACGACGAATACGGGCACCCCGCAGGCGCGGGCGGGCTCCCGGCCAGCCGGATCGGTGAGCACGGCGACCGCGCCGGCCGACACCGCGTCCTGGCAGAACCTGGCGCCGTGGTGGTTGCCGCCGGGCAGCGCCGCGTACAGGTCGCCCGGCCGCACCCGGCGCGAGTCGTGGGTCACCCCGCGGACGAGCAGCGGGCCATCGGGGCCGGTGAAGGGGTCCGGGCCGGGCCCGGCCATGACGACCCCGAGCAGCGCGGCGAGCCCGGACAGGGGGCGCCCCTGCGCGCTGAGGGGATGCAGATCCGCGGGCACGCGCAGAGGCTACCGCTGTCACCGTGCGGTGAGCGGCACGTCCGGGCGCTTGGCGCCGTCCGGGGGGATCTTCAGCGACGCGAGCGCGAACTTCATTACCTGGTAGAAGGCCGGGCCGGCCACGTAGTTGCCGAAGTAGTCGCCCTTCTTGGGGTTCTGGATGTTCACCGCCACCACGAGCCTGGGGTTGCTGGCCGGCGCGATGCCGATGTAGCTCGATCCGTACCGGCACAGGCAGCGCTTCTTGGGATCCCAGACCTCGGCGGTCCCGGTCTTGGCCGCGACCGAGTAGCCGGGGATCTCGCCCCAGGGCTGGGCGGCGAGGGTGGCGTCCAGGTAGGGGACCTGCTGCAGGATCCCGATGAGCTCGGACGCGGTGGCGGGCCGGATCACCCGCTGGCGGTGCGGGCGCGGCGCCGGGGTGAAGTGCCCGCCGGGCGCGGTGGTGCCCGCCACGATGCTCGGCGACACCCGGATCCCGTGGTTGGCGATGGTCGCGTAGACGCCGGCCATCTGCACGGCGGTGGCCGCCACGCCCTGGCCGAACGCCAGGGTGTACCGCTCGCTCCCCCACCACTGGGACAGCGGCGGCAACTGCCCGGCGCTGGCGGCGGGCAGCGGCAGGCCGGTGGGCACCCCGACGCCGAACTTGTGGAAGTAGTCGTACTGCACCCGCGGGGGGACGCGCTGCGCGACCTGCACCATGCCGACGTTGCTCGAGTGGGCCACGACGCCGGCCAGGGTGAGCCGCTCGGTGGGGTGCCACTCCGCGTCGTGGAAGTTGAACCCGCCGACGTTGATCTGCTCCGGCACGGTGTAACGGGTCAGCGGCGTCTGACCGTGCTCCAGCGCCGCCGCCGCGGTGATCACCTTGGCGGTGCTGCCCGGCGGGAAGATCCCGGCGACCGGCAGGTCCACCGTGTCCGCCAGGTTGGTCACGTTGCCGGGCTGGAAGGTCGGGTACTGGGCCAGGGCGAGGATCTGCCCGGTCTGCGGCTGCATGACCACGATCGTGCAGGTGTCCGCCCTGGTCACCCGGACCCGCTGGGCGCAGGCCTGCTGCGCCGCCCACTGCACCGGGGCGAGGATCGTCAGCCGCACGCCGCTGCCGGGCACCACGGAGCGGCCCTTGTCCGAGGCGAAGGGGATGGGCTGCCCGGTGACCCCGGTCTCCACCTGCTGTTTGCCGTCACGGCCCGCCAGCCGTGAGTTGAAGGACTGTTCGATGCCTGCCTGGCCGCTGAGGTCGCCCACGTTGTTGGTGTTGGTGAAGCCCACGACGTTGGCGGCCAGGTTCCCGTTGGGATAGGACCGGACGTAGGTGGGCGTGATGTTGATGCCGGCCAGGTGGCGGGCGGTCATGAGCGCTTCGATCTGGTTGCCCACCGGGACGGGCACCCCCCGGGCCAGCACCACGTAGTCCCGCGACGTGGGGTGGTTGAGGTAGTTCAGGATCGTGGCCTCGGACAGGTGCAGCGGGCCCGCCAGCAGGCCGGCGACCTGCTGGCGCACGGCTGCGGTGGCCGCGGGGGTCTTCCCGCTGATCTGCGGCGGGTCAGCGGTCACCGTGACCCGTTGCACCGTCAAGGCCAGGATCGTGCCGTCCGCCGCGGTGATGGCGCCCCGCTCGGCGGGGATCGAGATGACCTGGAGCCGGTACTGCGCGGCGTGCCTGCTGATGGTGGCGCCTTCCAGACCCTGCAACTGGATGAGCCTGCCTGCCACGAGGGAGAGCGCGAACCCGATGCACAGCAGGCTGGCGTGCAGCCGCCGGGTGGGGCTGGCCCGGCGCAGTTTCGGCCGGCGCACCTCGGTGCGGCGCACGCCAGCGCGGCGAGCGGCCGGCCGGGCACCGGGGCGGGGCGCACCGGACCGGCTGGGCAGTGGGCGCCGCCCGCCGGGAGGTGGCCCGCTGGGGTCCCGGTCACCGGGCCCCGGCTGCCCGGCACGGGGCGCACGCCCCCCCGATGGCGGCCCGTGGGGGCGGGCGGCGCCGGGCCCGGGATCGCCGCCCGGGCCGCCCCCGCCGGGCTGCCGGACGGTCCCCCGCCCGGCATCGTGGGCACGCCCGGTGCCCGGGCGGCGCGAGCCGGATGCCACCGGCGGCCGTCCCGGGCCGCGCGGCCGGTCCCGGCCGTCCCTGCCACCGCCGGGTGCGGTCACGGCGTATACCCGGGAACCGTGGGGATCCCGGGCAGGTAGCTGGGCTGGCTCTGCAGCCGTCCGGTGCTGAGGTTGAGGAAGTGCAGCCGCGGCTGTACCACCATGCCCAGGGCGGCGGCGCGCTGCGCCAGCGAGTTAGGCGACTGCTCGGCCGCGACCTCAGCCTGGAGCGCCTGCACCTGCTGGGCGCGGGGGACGTTGCCCTGCTGCAGGGCGGTGATCTGGAAGGCGCCCGCGGCCAGCACCGTGTTGATCATGAGCAGGCAGAGCAATCCGCCGCCGAGCAGCCCCACGATGAGGAAGACGAACCTGGTGCGCGACTCCGGCGCGGTCCGCTGGCCCGGCACGGACCGCGCGGTGCGCGGGCTGGCTGGCGGGTAGCCTCCCGGCCTGGGGCCGCCGCGGCGCGGGACGGGCGGGGCGGTTGCCGGGCGCGCCGCAGCCGCCCGCCCGCCAGCCGGGCGGGGTCCCGCCGGCCGGCCGCGGGCCGGGCGCGGCCCGGCGGCCCGTCGCCCGGCCGGGCGTGCCTCGGCCGGCGCCCCGGCAAGGCGTGCCTCGGCAGAACGTGCCCCGGGAGGGCGCGCTTCGGAAGGCCGTGCCCTCGCCGGGCGCGCCTCGGTCTGGCGGGGCTGCCTTCGCTCCGTCACCTGCGTGTGCCCGTTCACCGCGTTGCCCCTGCTCTCATCGGTCGTTGCCCCCGTCCCCGCTTACGCGGCGTCCCTGATCCTCATCGCTGCCCGCAGCCGGGCAGAAGCGGCCCGCGGATTGGCTGCCACCTCGGCCGCGGAGGGTCGCTCCGCGCCCCTGGTGAGCAGCCGCAACTGCGGCCCGGCGGCCGCCAGCGTCACCGGGAGGCCCCGTGGGGTGGTGTCCACCGCGCGGGCCGCCAGCGTCCGCTTGACCACCCGGTCCTCCAGCGAGTGGTAGGCCAGCACGACGATGCGGCCGCCGAGCGCGAGCGCGTCCAGCGCCGCTGGCAGGGCCCGCTCCAGCGCGTCAAGCTCCCCGTTCACCTCGATCCGCAGTGCCTGGAAGGTGCGCTTGGCGGGGTGGCCGCCGCTGCGGCGGGCGGGGGCGGGGATCGAGGCGCGGACGATCTCGGTCAGTTGCGTGGTCGAGGTGAGCGGCGCGCGTGACCGCTCCCGCACCACGGCGTCGGCGATCTGCCGGGCGAATTTCTCCTCGCCGTAGTCGCGCAGCACCCGGCGCAGCCGGGTGGCCGGATAGGTGTTGAGGACCTCGGCGGCCGTCAGCGACTGGCTTTGGTCCATCCGCATGTCCAGCGGGGCGTCGTAGGAGTAGGCGAATCCCCGCTCCGGCTCGTCGAGTTGCGGCGAGGACACCCCGAGGTCGAACAGGAACCCGTCCGCGGCGTCGTGCCCCCGATCGTTCAGCACCTCGGCCACCTGGTCGTAGACGGCGCGGATGACCGTGACCCGGTCCCGGTACCTGGCGAGCAGGCGGCGCGATTCCTCGACCGCGGCGGCATCGGTGTCCAGCCCGATCAGCACCAGCCCCGGATGGGCGTCCAGCAGCGCCCTGGCGTGCCCGGCGCGGCCGAGGGTGGCATCCACGAGCACCGCCCCGGTCCGGTCCAGGGCCGGCGCGAGGAGCGTGAGCACGCGGTCAAGGAGCACTGGCCGGTGACCGGCTGGCGGTGTGCCCATCGGCGCCCCTCTCCGAAGTCTTGTGCGCCACCACCGGCTGGGTGGTGCGCCGTGTCATGCGTGCCCGGCCAGATCTCCATCCGCGCGACCGGTACGGCGTCGGCACCGCCTGGCGCCGGGGAAGTGACGTCAGCCGGCAGGCCGCCCTGCCGCGGGTGGAGACCTCGCCGTGCACGACTGGTGCCGGCATCGGCGCCAGTCACAAGACGCCGGGCAGCACCTCCTCCGACGCAGCAGAGAACGCGTCCTCCTGATCCGCCAGGTAGGCCGTCCACGCTGCGTTGTCCCATATCTCCAGGCGTGTGTTGGCACCGATCACGACGCACTCCCGCTGTAGCCCCGCGTAGTCACGCAGCCCCTGCGGGATCGTCACCCGGCCCTGCTTGTCCGGGACCTCATCCGAGGCGCTGGCAAAGAGCACCCGGCTGTAGTCGCGCACCGCCTTGGCCGTGACCGGAGCCGAGCGCAGGGCCTCGGTGATCCGCGCGAACTCCTCCGCGGGAAACACGTAAAGGCAGCGCTCCTGGCCCTTGGTGATCACAACCCCGTCGGCGAGGTCTTCGCGGTATTTCGCCGGCAGGAACATTCGCCCCTTGTCGTCCAGGCGTGGCGAGTGAGTGCCGAGAAACATCGGCGCCCACCTCCACTCCCCGCACCGCCGGGCCCGCCCAGGCAAAAAAGCCCATACAACCCCACTGCGCTCCACTGTACTCCACAATCCCCCACGGTCAATGCCGATTGCCCCCCACAGCGCCCCACTCGCTCCCCCCCGCTTGGGCCGTACGCGGCCGCGACGAGCCGGGCGGGCCGGCCGTGCCGGGCCCGCCAAGCCGCGCCGAGCGGGGCAAGGCCAGCTAGTGCGGGCCGGAAACGCAGGGCAGCACCAGAGCGCAGGCACGGTTAGACGGCAAGGAGCGGGGAAGTCCCGGGCAGGCCAAAGGGGGCGCGCCGGCCGGGCGGGGCGCCGCCTGAACCTGGCCGCGGCTTCGCGCGTATTCCCCAACAGGACGTACTGTCTGTTAGCACGGTCGGTCGGGCACCGTGGGCGGGCGGTGCGCCAGAAGCCCGGCACACCGGGTGAGCAGCCGAGGGAGAGCGCGAAGTGGTTCTTGATACCGGGAAAGGCAGCAGCCGCACCCTTGACGAGCTGGTAAGGGTGGCGCACGGCGTCGGTGCGGCCGTGGAGTCGGTCATCGAGGGCAAGTCCGAGGCGATCCGGCTCGCCCTGACCGTCCTGCTCGCCGAGGGGCATCTCCTGATCGAAGACGTTCCCGGAGTGGGCAAGACCATGCTGGCCAAGGCGCTGGCCCGGTCCACCGGCTGCTCCGTCCGCCGCATCCAGTTCACCCCCGACCTGCTGCCCAGCGACATCACCGGGGTGAGCGCCTACAACCAGGAGCGCCGCGAGTTCGAGTTCAAGCCCGGGCCGGTGTTCGCGAACATCGTGGTCGGCGACGAGATCAACCGGGCCTCGCCCAAGACGCAGTCCGCGCTGCTGGAGTGCATGGAGGAGCGGCAGGTGACGGTCGACGGCCGGACCTACCCGCTCACCGCGCCCTTCATGGTGATCGCCACCCAGAACCCGATCGAGATGGAGGGCACCTACCCGCTGCCCGAGGCGCAACGGGACCGCTTCACGGCCCGGATCTCGATGGGTTACCCGAGTGCCGAGTCCGAGCTGGCGATGCTCGAGGCCCACGGGTCGTCCTCGCCGCTGGACGCCCTGGAACCGGTGGCCCAGGCCGAGGACATCAGGGAACTCATCGCCGCCGTGCGCACGGTGCACGTGGCCCAGCCGTTGAAGGAGTACGTGATCAGGCTGGTCGCCGCGACCCGCTCATCCCCCGAGCTACGGCTGGGCGCCTCGCCCCGGGCCACGCTCCACCTGCTGCGCGCGGGCCGGGCCCGGGCCGCCCTGGACGGCCGCGACTTCGTCATCCCCGACGACATGCAGGCGCTGGCCCTCCCGGTGCTGGCCCACCGCCTGCTGCCGAGCGCCGAGGCGGTGGTCACCCAGCAGCCGCCGGAGCGGGTGATGTCCGCCATCGTCGAGCACCTGCCGCTGCCCCAGCTGCGCTGACCGGCACCGGGGCGATCCCCCGGAAGGGGATCGTAACTAGCATGGAGACCAGCCCGTCCGTAAGTTGAGAAAAGCAGGGTCGAGGAAGGGCGCCGCATGCGGTCGATGTTGGCCGGGTTCACCACCCGCGGCAGGGCGTTTGTCGCCGCCGGCGCGGCCGCGGGCGTGCTCGGCCTCGGCCTTGGCCAGCGGACCCTGCTGAGCATCGGCGGCGTGCTGATCATCCTGCCGGTGCTGTCGGTGCTGGCCGCGAGCCGGACCAGGTACCGGATCACCTGGGCCAGGGCGATCACGCCGGCCCGGGTGCCGGCCGGTCACACCGCCTCGGTGTCCATCCAGCTCAACAACGTGTCCCGGCTGCCCACCGGGCTCCTGCTGGCCGAGGACACCGTGCCCTACTCGATCGGCAGCAGGCCCCGGTTCATCCTGGACCGGATCGAGCCGGGCGGCTCGCGGTGGCTGAGCTACCCCATCCAGCCCGATCACCGGGGCAAGTTCGCCATCGGCCCGCTGCACGTGCGGGTCGCGGACGCGTTCGGCCTGGCGAAGGTGGGCAGCACCGCGGCACCGCCGGCCACCCTGGTGGTGACCCCGGCGGTCACCACCCTGCCGCACACCGCGCTGGCCGGCTCCTGGCTCGGCGAGGGCGACGCCCGCGCCAGCACGGCCGCGGCCGCGGGGGAGGACGACGTCGTGCCGCGCGCCTACCGGGACGGTGACGAGCTTCGCCGGGTGCACTGGCGGTCCACCGCGCGGTACGGGGAGCTCATGGTCCGCCGGGAGGAGCAGCGCTGGCGGAACCGCGCGGTGCTGTTCCTCGACACCCGCCTGACCGCCCACGGCGGCCGCGGGCCGGCCTCGTCCTTCGAGTACGCGGTCAGCGCCGCCGCGTCGATCGGGGTGCACCTGGCGCGCGAGGAGATGGACACCGAGTTCGTCACCGACGCGGGCAAAGCGGCGGCGCCCGGCTCGTTCGAGGACGTGCTGCTGGACACGCTCGCCGTCATCCGCCCCTCCCGCAACGCCTCGCTCAGTTCCGGGCTGGCGCAGCTGCCCGCGGACACCAGCGGCCTGCTGATCGTGATCGCCGGGCACCTGACCGCCGGCCAGGCGCGCGAGCTTGTCGCCGCGCGGCGGGCGTCCGGGCCGGCCATGGCCTTGCTGCTCGCCGTGTCCAGCTGGACCGCCGACCGGCCGGGCCCGGCCGCCGCGGGCGAAACCGACGAGGCAGCGAGCGTGCTCACGGCGGCTGGGTGGCGGGTGGCCACGGCGACCGCCGACATGCCGTTGAGCGTTGCCTGGGATGTGCTGAACCGCAGCCACCGGGCCCGCGGCGCGCCCGCGCCCGCCGGAGCGCCCCCCGGAGCCGCCCGCGAAGCGGGAGCGCCCGGAGCGGCCGGCCCGGCAACGGGAGCGGCACCGCCCGCGGGAGCAGGAGCGAACCGGTGAACACTCGCCTGACCCTGGCCGCCGCGGTCGCGACGGTGCTGGCATCGATCGCCCTCTACCCGCTGCTGGACAGCGGGGGGTGGTTCTGGACGGGCATCGGCGCGGCCATCGTGGTCGCCGCGGTCGGCGCCGCGACCCGGCGCCGGGCGATCCCCGCGGTCCTGTGCTTCCTCGCCGCGGTTGGCGCGCTGTTCCTCTACCTCAACGTCGTGTTCGCCGGCCGGCAGTCCTGGGCCGGCCTGGCGCCCACCGGTGCCTCCCTGCAACACCTGCGGTCGCTGCTCAAGCAGGCCAGTGTCGAGACCTCCAAGTACTCGCCGCCGGTCCCGGCCCGCCCCGGGATCGTGCTGCTGACCGTGGCCGGGATCGGCTTCGTGGCCGTGCTGACCGATCTGCTCGCGGTGCGGCTGCACCGGCCCGCGATCGCGGGGCTGCCCCTGCTCGTGCTGTTCTGTGTGCCGCTGACCACCGATGCCCGCCCCGGTGCGGTGGGCGGGACGCTGGTGTTCTGCGCGGGCATGGTGGGCTACCTGGGACTGCTCTCGGCCGACGGCCGGCACCGGCTGCGGCTGTGGGGGCGGCTTATCCACCCGTGGCAAGACGACGCCGACAGCCAGGGCCCCGATGTCCGGCCGCTCGCCGCCGCGGGCCGCCGGATCGGCTCTGCCGCCGTGGTGCTCGCGCTGGCGCTGCCCCTGCTGGTGCCGGGCCTCAAGGCACACCGGTTGTTCGCCACCGACGGCAACGGGAAGGGCGGTGGCTCGGGCTCGCACAGCCGGCTCACCCTCCCCAAGCCCCTGGACCTGCTGAACACCGACCTGCACGAGTTGAGACCGGTGCCCGTCCTGACCTACCGCACCACCGACTCGGCGCCGCCGTACCTGCAGGTTTACGTACTCAGCAACCTCACCACCAACGCGTGGACGATGGGGCCGCCGCCAGCCACGGCGGACCTGTCCCGCCGCAGCCTCCCCACGGTGCCGGGCCTGGCCAAGACCACGCCCGGGCCCGTGCTGCAGGAGACGATCACCCTGGGCACGAACCTGGCGGCGGGCGGGAACATCAGCTACCTGCCGCTGCCGTACCCGGCACGCCAGGTGCGGGTCGGCGGCGACTGGCGGGTCGACCCGCGCACGCTGTCGGTGCTGTCGTCCAGCGCTCAGCTGGCCGGGCTGCATTATTCCGTGGTCGCCAAGGACGTGAACCCCTCACCGGATCAGTTGCGGGCGGCTCAAGCCCCGGACACCGCATTCAGCGATGAGGTGTTCGTCCCGCAGGTCTACCGGACCAACAAGAAGCTGCAGCGCCTGGTGGACCGCATCACCGCGGGCCGGACCACGGACTACGGCAAGGCGGTGGCGATACAGCAGTGGTTCACCAGCCCCGGCCGCTTCACGTACTCGCTGCAGGTGGACCAGACGCAAAGCGCGTCCGCCCTGATCAACTTCCTGACCAAGTCCAAGAAGGGGTACTGCCAGCAGTTCGCTTTCGCCATGGCGGTGCTCGCGCGCCTGGAGGGCATTCCGGCCCGCGTCGTCGTGGGTTACACCCAGGGCAGCTTCATCGGCAACAACTCCTGGCAGGTGAAGACCAGCGACGCCCACGCCTGGCCCGAGCTCTTCTTCCCCGGGGCAGGCTGGCTGCGCTTCGAGCCGACTCCGCCGAACACCGTCGGGCTGGCCGGCCAGGCGACGGCATCGGCTCCGCCCTACTCGATCCCGCTGGCGAACACGCCCGGCGGGACCAACTCGGTGACCGGCTTCCGGACGCCGGGCGGCCCCGTTCCGACGGCGACCTCCCCCGCCGGCAACAAGGTGGGCCTGAGCAAACTGAAGAAGACCGCACCCACCGGCGCGGCCGGGGCCGGGGGGAACCGGCGGCACGGCACGGCGCCCATCGTGCCGGTGGCCCTTGGCCTGCTCGCGGTGGCGCTGATCGCACCGGCCACGACGCGGGCGGTTGCCCGCCGGTGGCGGTGGTGGCGGGCGCGTGACGACGTCAGCCGGGCCCATGTCGCCTGGCATGAGCTGCGCAATGACCTGACCGATCACCGGATCGCCTACCGGGCCAGCGAGTCACCGCGCGCCCTCAGCCGGCGGATCGCCAAGTCGCTCGGCCTGGCGGGCGCCGAACGCGACGCCCTGGAGCGGATCGCGCTGGCCGAGGAGCGGGCCAGTTACGCGGTCCGCCCGGCCGACTCCGCCCGGCTCCGGGCGGACGAGGCGCTCGTGCGCAGCGCTGTCGCACGCACGTGCCCGGCGTCGGGGCGGCTCCTGGCCGTCATCGCGCCGCCGTCTTCGCTGATCCCGGTGCGGGCGGCCGCACAGCAACTCCTCGACGTGTTCGGCTGGATAGAGCTGGCGACCACCAGGGTCCGCCGCCGCCTCGCCCGGCGGGGCGCCAAGCCGCCGCTGCCGGGCGACCGGTCCGTGCCCGCCTGAACCCGCGCCCGCCTGAGCTAGCCAACTCCAGGCCGGGCGGCTCCCTCCGCCGCAACGGGCTGGCCCGCTCGCCTTGCCGAGGGGTCGCTACCTGCCGCCCTCCTGGCGGCGCCGCCAGCGTTCCTCGAGGCGTTCCATGAAGCTAAGCCCCGACTTGTCCCGGCGTCCCCGGGGCGCGGCGCGGCGGCCGCGCGGCCTGCGGGAGCCGCGGGCCTGGCGCTGCGGCCGGCCGGCACCCGGCGGGCGGGCCACGACCCCGACGCCCTTGCCGCTGACGATCCCGCCCATGTGCCGCCAACTGGTCAGTGCCCACATCGCACAGGCCAGCATGACCAGGAACCCGCCGACGCCGACGAATATGATCTTCGAAATCACACCGGCCAGGAGCAGGCCCACGCCTATCACGAACCCGATCGCAGCCTCGACCACCCGGCGCTTGTAATGGACGCGAGGGTCCTGCGACCGCACGGACTGGGCCAGCTTCGGATAATCGGTATAGAGCGCCTGCTCGATCTGCTCGAGCTGACGCTGCTCGTGCTCAGAGAGCGGCACTGCGCCTCCCATGAACCTCTCGCCCGGGGACAGGTGCGAAGACCGTGGCCTCATGGCGTGCGTATCCCTCCACAATACGAGGGCAGCCAGGCAGGGGAAAGAGTAGCCGGAGGCAAAGCGAGGGTTGGGTTCGCGGACCGGCCACGCGGCCCGGGCTGGCGCCGGATTTGAGCAGGATGGCCCGGTATGTCCTGCCGGGCGCGGGCCACCGGTGCCGGCCGCCTGTGTGCAAGATCACGCGCTCTCCCAGCCGCGCAGCGGGCCGCCGCGTTCGGTATCGCGGACCAGCACCGCCGGGCGCACCGTCCCCGGCCCGAACCGGCCAGCGATCTTGTCCACGGCCTGCTCGGCGTCCCGCCAGGAGGCTGGCTCCTCGCCGAAGGCGAGCTGGGTCGCGGTCGCACCGGCGGGGATCAGCCCGGTCGCCCGCACCCCGACCAGGCGCAGCCGGGCTCGCGTATCGAGCCCGGACCCGGCGTACAGCGCGCACGCCGTGCGGTAGATCTGCTGGGCCACGTCGGTCGGCTCGGGCAGCGTCTTGGACCGGGTGATCGTCTTGAAGTTGGCCAGGCGCAGCTTCACCACCACGGTCCTGGCCGTCCAGGCGCCGGCCCGCAGTCCGCGCGCCGTCCGCTCGGAGAGCCGAAGCAGCTCCCGGCGGATCAGCACCGGGTCGTCCACGTCTGCGGCGAAGGTCTCCTCCGCGCCGATGCTCTTGTCCGGCACCCGGGACATCACCGGCCGCGGGTCCCGTCCCCAGGCCAGGGCGGCCAGGTGCGCGCCGGCCGCGGTGCCTAGTTCCCGCTGCAGCGTGGCGACCGGCGTGCGCGCGATATCGCCCACGGTGCGCAGGCCGAACCGGGCAAGCACCTCACCGGTCTTGTCTCCGACCCCCCACAGCGCCGCGACCGGCAGCGGGTGCAGGAACTGGAGAACCTCCCCGGCCGGGACCACCCGCAGCCCGTCGGGCTTGCTAATCGTCGAGGCGAGCTTGGCGATGAACTTGGTGGTGGCCACGCCGACCGAGCAGGTCAGGCCGTACTGCTCGCGAACGCTGGCCCGGATCAGCCTGGCGATGTCGGCCGGCGGGCCGAGCCGCCGGATGGCGCCGGCGACGTCCAGGAACGCCTCGTCCAGGGACAGCGGCTCGACCTCGGGGGTCACCTCGCGGAACAGGGTCATGATCTCCCGCGACACCGCGGCGTAGACCCGGTGCCGGGGCGGCACGAACAGGGCCTGCGGGCACAGCCGGCGCGCCCGGTTCACCGGCATCGCCGACCGCACTCCGAACGCGCGCGCCTCGTAGGTGGCGGACAGCACCACGCCACGGCCGCCGACGGCGCCCACAATCACCGGTTTCCCGGCGAGTTCGGGCTGGTCACGGACCTCCACGCTGGCGAAGAAGGCATCCATGTCCACGTGCAGGATGTAGCAGCCCGTATCGTCCGGGTGCTCGCCCCGGGCCGCTGTCACCGTGACGTCACCGCTCACCGGTATCCCAGCACGTGGAACTGGGCGGCGAA
>Ga0126383_10001282_pt1 | contig 15506 bp, 14 predicted proteins | sample PanSoiMetPlot_35_FD_96882 | JGI IMG/M metagenome (GOLD analysis project Ga0126383, IMG submission 96882) | Tropical forest soil microbial communities from Panama - MetaG Plot_35 | ecosystem: Environmental > Terrestrial > Soil > Tropical forest > Bulk soil | place: Panama | collected 2016-02-17
ATTCGCGGGGAATCTTTGTCCTGGTCCAGGAACAGGGCCATGGCGATGAACACATCCTCGAAACCAAACAGGAATCTCACCGCGGAAGTCAGAGGCGGTTCGATATGCAGCACCACTTCGTAATACATCCAGCCGAGGTTCGCCAAGCCCCACATCGAAATGCCCATCCCGACGAGCACCCAGAACGGGCGGCTCAAGCCACGTCCGCGGCGCGACGCCGCGAATGCCGTGACGGCAGCAAAACCGCACGCCAGAATTTCCAAAAGGTTGGCGAGAAAGGATCCTGTGGTGGAGGTGCCGAGCGTTGCCGCTTCGACGAGATGCAGCGAGACAATGACCGAAGCAAGGATCAGGGACTTTCGGGGCATCCTTTGTCGTACTTTCGCGTTCCGGTTTGAATTTCTTGCTTGACTATTTTATGGGAACGTCTGCAAGCCCTTGCGCAAGCGTTGCGTAGGTGTGCCCTTGCGGATACGGGGTTGTAAATCGGTTTAGGCGCAAAGTACTCGGATGTGGGCCTGCGTACCTTGCCGAAGCTAGCGGCCTTCGAACGGGTAGCGGTCCTGAGATTGCACTGCGGCAGCTACCTTCCGGCGCAAGTCAATCGTATTCACCGGCGCGCGCTTGGCAAAGCGCTTCAGCACCGCCATCTGCGTTGTCAGCATGTCGCCATCGTGCACTGCGGCAATCGCACGCTTTGCCTCATGCTCTACCCGTTCGGCAGCGTCGTTGATGAAGACTCTTGCGGCATCACTCATGGTTTTCGATGCGGCCTCGCCTTTGGTAGCCGCCGCTTTTTGCGCCCGCAGCAGGCACGATTCCATCGCGTAGATTTCCATGACCACGTTCGAGAGCGCGCCAATCAGTTCCTGTTCATCGGCAAGTTTTTCGCGGAATTTCTGCACCGCGCCTCCCGCGGCTTGCAAAAACATCTTCTTCGCATTGGCCACCACGCGTGATTCGTCAGCGAGCACGCCTTCTGGTGCTTCTTCAAAGGATGGCCCTGCAAGAATCTCATCCGCCAGCTTCATCGCCGCTGGAATCAGAGCCAACTGCCCGCCCATCGCCCGCTTCATCAGCATCTGGACAATCAGCATGCGGTTGATTTCGTTCGTGCCTTCGAAGATGCGGTTGATGCGTGAATCGCGATACGCGCGGCAGACGGGATACTCTTCATGGAAGCCGTAGCCGCCAAAAATCTGCACTGCTTCGTCCACCACGAAGTCGAGCATCTCGCTGCCGTAAACCTTCGCGATGGAGCTTTCAATCGCATACTCCTCAAGCACTTTCATCGTGTTTTGAATTTTATCGCCCGAGCCTGCCGCCGCGGTCATCGCCCCTTCGATGTTTCCTGCAGAGCGGTACACCATCGACTCCACCGCGAGAATCTGGATGGCCATATCCGCCAATTTTTCCTTCATCATTCCGAAGTCGCCGATCTGTTTGCCAAATGCCTTCCGCTCTTTCGAATACTTCGACGCCGTCGCCAGCACGTTTTTCGCACCACCAACGCACGATGCGCCCAAGGTGAACCGCCCCGCATTGAGAATGTTGAACGCCACGATGTGTCCGCGCCCGATTTCGTGCAGCACGTTTTCTTTCGGTACTTTGCAGTTTTCCAGGAAAATCGGCGTCGTCGAGCTGCCATGAATCCCCATCTTGTGCTCTTCGTTGCCCGGCTTGAATCCCGGAAAGGTCCGCTCCACGATGAACGCCGTGAACTTTTCGCCGCCGACTTTCGCGAACACGATGTACACGTCCGCGAACCCGCCGTTGGTGATCCACATCTTCTGCCCGTTCAGGATGTAGTGCGTGCCTTCGGCGTTCAGTTCCGCGCGTGTCAGCGAATTCTGCGCGTCCGAACCCGCTTGCGGCTCAGAGAGGCAGTACGCGCCAATCCATTCGCCAGTCGCCAGCTTTGGCAAATAGTTTTTCTTCTGCGCTTCCGTGCCAAAGTACACGATGGGCAGCGTCCCGATGCCGGCGTGCGCGCCGTGCGTCACAGCGAACCCGCCGTAAATCGAAAGCTTCTCCGTCAGTACCGTTGTCGCAATCTTGTCGAGCCCTGCGCCGCCATATTCTTCCGGCACGCCGCCGCCCATCAAGCCCACTTCGCCGCCCTTCTTCACCAAACTCGGCATCAGCCCCGGCTTCTTGTTTTCCAGGTCCTTCACCAGCGGCAAAACTTCTTTGACAACGAATTCTTCCGCCGTTTGCCCGATCAGCTTCTGATCGTCGCTGAGATCGGCAGGAGTAAGTACGTCGCTCGCTTGCGGCGATTCCAGGAGGAAGCTGCCTCCTTTTGCTGCAGGCTTGGTCAGAGTCGCTGTGGCCATCGTGGTTTCTCCTAGCGGGATTTCTGTGCTACTGCGTTTTACTTAAACAGGCGAGCGGGAGCGCACAACGCAACAGACTCATCTCACTCTTCTCATCTTACTCCGGCCCCACAACCCCGTAAACACCGTTAAGTTTCGCGTGTCCTAGGTATGAAGGGATGTTTCTCTCGGCGTGACGCGGCCCTCTCCTCCTGCTATCCTCTTATCCCCAATTCGTTTCTGAGGTGGATCTCGTGCGTAAATGTATCTTGTTTGTTGTTTCGCTGATTTTTGTTGCGGCTGCCGTCGCTCAGCAAACCTCTCCCGCCTCGCACTTCGACGGCAACTCCTGGTGGGCGCATGTCAAATTTCTCGCCGATGATTCGCTCGAAGGCCGCAACACTGGCAGCGAAGGCCTCCGCAAAGCGCAAGCCTACGCGGTCGAACAGCTTCAGAAGGCAGGCCTCGAGCCCGCGGGCACAAACGGTTTTTACCAATCCATCCGTTTCACGCAATTCCAGGTGGACGAATCGAAGTCTTCCCTTGCCCTCGTTGCCAACGGCAAATCCGAACCTCTCTCCTTCACTGAGGACGCCTTCATCGGTTCGCGTTCCACTCGTTCCAACGTTCATGTCGGAACGCATCTTGTGTTCATCGGCTACGGCCTGAAAATCCCGGAAAAGAATCTCGATGAACTCGCCGGCCTCGATCTGGTTGGCAAAGTTGTTGTCTATCTCGCCGGCTCTCCGGCCGCCATTCCCTCTGCGCCGGCTTCGCACTACCAAACTCCCGCAGAGCAATGGAAATCTCTCCACGCTGCCGGCGCCATCGGGGCTATCAGGATTCTCAATCCCGCCTCGATGGACATACCCTGGTCGCGCATTTCCGCAAACCACAACGAGCCCACCATGGACCTTTCCGATCCTGAGTTCAACGAAACACAAGCGCAGCAACTTGGTGTCACCTTCAATCCCGCATCCGCGGAGAAACTCTTCGCCGGTTCCGGCCACACTTTTGCCGAAGTCGCTGCGCTCGGCAAAGACCGCAAGCCGCTCCCGCACTTTCCTTTGGCGGTTGGGCTTCAGGCCAGCGCTTTTATCGAGACCACTCCCGTCGAATCCACTAACGTGGTCGCCAAGCTTCCCGGCTCCGACTCCACCCTGAAAAATGACTTTGTCGTGCTCTCGGCGCACATTGATCACGTCGGCATCGGCGCGCCCATCAACGGCGACCGCATTTACAACGGCGCGATGGACGACGGCTCAGGCAGCGCAGCCGTGCTGGATGTGGCGGCAAGCTTGAAAGCGCATCCTGAGGAAATAAAGCGCTCGATCCTATTTCTTCTTGTTACCGCGGAAGAAAAAGGGCTCCTCGGGTCCAAATATTTCGCCGCACATCCCACCGTTGCGCTCAAGTCCATCGTCGCCGACATCAACATGGACATGTTTCTCCCCATCGTTCCGCTGAAAATCCTAACCATTCAGGGCATCGACGAATCCGATCTCGGCGCACACGCATCAGCTATCGCGCAGTCCATGGGCATCAAGCCCATCGCGGATCCTGAGCCGCTGCGCAATCGCTTCATTCGCAGCGATCAGTACAGTTTCATCAAGAAAGGTGTTCCTTCGGTCAAAGTGGACGTCGGCTTCGAGCTGGGCACGCCCGAACAGAAAATCTTCAAAGACTGGCTCACCAACCGCTACCACGCGCCTTCCGACGACGCGAACCAGCCCGTCGATTTGCAAACCGCCGCTGGCTACGAGGAATTCACCCGCCGCCTGCTGCTTGAAACCGCAAACGCCGCCGAGCGACCGCAGTGGAACAAAGACTCCTTCTTCCGCCGCTACGCCACCCCTTAGCACAGACTCGCGGCTTGGCTTGGCTTGGCATCCTGAGCGCAGCGAAGGATCTCAACCGGTCCAGCGGCTCACTGCTTAGATTCGCAGAAAGTTCCGGTTGAACGCATAAGAGAGGCCAGGCGACTTACTTACCTGAACGCTGCCCCGCTGCCGGATTCATTTCCGAAAGCTGCTGGATGCCCGACCGGCGCAGCGCAAACAGAATCCCCCAGCCAATCGCCCCGGACGCGATGGCCCAAATCAAAATCGCCACCAGCACCTGCACAATCGCGAATTGCTCAGGCCGAATGGGGCCCACCGGCGGATTTGCGTGAGGAATCGACATCGAGATGGCCCTTGCTTTCTCAATCGCTAACATCACGGCTGCCAGAATTACTACCATCAGCCCCACCGTGGCTTTGGGAAACCGGAATTCAGATCGCATCGCAAACCTCCTCTTGAAAGAAAACGTCCCGTTGTCGTAAGAGCCTGTGATGCTGTAGAAGTGCTCCCGCATTGCGCCGTACAACAGTCCGCCGCTCTCGTGAACGCCGGACGCAAGCATTGCAAATGCGCCCTTTCTTTGATTTTCCGCTTGCACTTCCAGGAGAACGCCCATCATCTCGTCGCCAAACTCGCAGCGGTACGGGGCGGGATAGAGGTGCAGCAACACGCGGTAGAGCGCGAGCATGAGTTACGTCTCCTTCCGCGCCACACGCGGCGCCGCCACGCGCGTGAGGTGCTTCAGCCGCGCCACTTCCATTTGCAGGTTTCGACGCCCCGCCGCCGTCAGCCGGTAAGTTTGCTTGCCCCGCGAGCTGTCCTGTTCCTTGATGCGCTCAATCCACTTCTCATCCAGCAAACGGGCCAGCGCGCCGTACAATGTGCCGGTGCTGAGACGCACGTGACCCTCGCTCATCCGCTCGGTATCCTGCAGGATCGCGTAGCCATGGCGCGGCTGTTCGGCCAGGCTCAGCAGGATGAGCAGGACCGGCTCGCTAACCTCCATATATGTCCTCTTACGACATGTCGTCAGCCGCCATATTGCCTCATACTTAGACACCAGTCAAGCGAAAAGTGTTGCAGGTGAGACGGGCTGAGACAGCCCCGTGGTCTAGTTAAGAACCTTTTTGGCCGCCTCGCCCTCAAACAGAATCATCAGGAGACGAGAGATACCTTTTTGCTGGTTTACGAAAACAACTTTCCTCACTTCATGATTGGAACGACCTGGAATCCAAAGAATCCCGTCTGCGCTGAGGTTTTCCGTTTGTTTGTCGAACGAAACACGGATTTGCGATTGGTCTAGCGCAACGACCAATATCGGTGAAAAGGCGTTCCATTTCGAAGAGGCCTTCGGATCGAGAATTTCTGAAAAGACCTTGATCTCCTCCGTCCTGAAGGATGAAACCATTTTTGTTCCTTCGTGCGAAGATTCCCGGCAATCTGTTGGGGCATTTGGCACTACTTCGTCGCACCAATTGTGTGGCTCACCTTGAGGTTTCAGTAGCTCGATGGTGATGTTGCGGAAAGGGGTGTCGGCGAGATTGCGTGCTATGTGGGCAAAGCCGCCGCGGGTGAAGTGCGTTTCGCCATCTTTGAATTGAAGATGGATTTCGGGCTTGTTGACGATCGCGTTGACGACGTCGGAAGGGCCAAGCGAAACGTAAATGTAGTCGTAGTCGTGCTGGTGAAGCTGCGTTGCTTCGTGTGGCGGAACTTCCACGTAATACACGCGAACATATTCATTTTCGATTTTCAGGTGATGGTTCGACTCTCCAGGCACATTGCCGTGGGCGAGCGGCACCGGCTCTTGCGCCCGCGCGCTTGCGGAAAAACTGAGAAGCAGCAATGCTGAACAGAAGATTGACTTCATGAACGTTGGTGCCTGATTTCCAGCATAGCCCCCTCCAAAGAAGTGCCGGCTCGAAGTCGCCGCTACAAAATGAAACCGGCTTGCGCCGTCCTTGCGATGGCCGTGACTGCAATCGACAGGCGCAGACCGAAGTCTGTGCCGCAGAAACAAGCTGGCGAGGTAAACTCGCCTGTACAAAGTCAAAAGCACGGGTCTAAAGACCGGCCACTACAAATTCTTTACAGGCGTTCGAGGACGCCGGCGGCGCCCATGCCACCGCCGATGCACATGGTCACCATGCCATAACGCGCGTTACGGCGCTGCAATTCGCGGATGACCGTGGCGGTGAGTTTTGCGCCCGTGCAGCCCAGCGGGTGGCCGAGCGCGATCGCTCCGCCGTTGGGATTGACGCGCGCGGGATCGAGTCCCGCTTGCCGAATGACGGCTAGCGACTGCGCAGCGAAGGCTTCGTTGAGCTCGATAACGGCGATATCGTTCAGCGAGAGTCCAGCGAGCTTCAGCGCTTTGGGAATGGCGGCCACGGGGCCAATGCCGAATTCTTCGGGAAGCACGCCGGCAGTCGCGTAAGCGACGAAGCGCGCGAGCGGCTTCACACCGAGCGATTTTGCTCGCACATCCGACATCACGACTGCGGCCGCGGCGCCATCGCTCATCTGCGAACTGTTTCCTGCCGTGACGGTGCCCTTGATGTGAAAAGCAGGCTTCAGTTTGGCTAGCGCGTCGAGAGAAGTGTCAGCGCGGGGACCTTCGTCCGTGCCGAAAATAAACGTCTGAGTCGTTGGCTTGACCGACCCAGACTTCGCTTTGGAAGACGCGCCGTTTCCGTTAGGCAGCGAGGTGATTTTCACTTCGACGGGAAAAGTTTCGTCCTTGAAATTTCCCGCGGCGATGCCCGCGAGCGCCTTCTTGTGCGAATTCAATGAAAACTCGTCGGCCTTCTCGCGGGTAATGCCGAACTTGCGCGCGATATTTTCCGTGCCGAGGCCCATACTGACGTAGGTGTCGGGAGAATGGTCAACAAGCCAGGGATTGGGCGAGATCTTGTTGCCACCCATGGGTACCAAGGACATGGACTCGGTACCGCCGGCCACGATGACGTGCGACGAACCACCGCGAATGCGCTCGGCGGCCAGTGCAATCGCCTGCAAGCCGGAAGAGCAGAAGCGGTTGATGGTCATCGCGGACGTTTCCACGGGCAGGCCGGCGCGGAGCGCGGCGATGCGCGCCACATTCATGCCCTGCTCGCCTTCGGGCATGGCGCATCCGAGAATCACGTCGTCAATTTCCTTGGCCTCAAGGCCGGGAACGCGCGCGAGCGCTTCCTTGATAGCCAGCGCCGCGAGGTCGTCGGGGCGCGTAGCGCGCAGCGAACCTTTAAAAGCGCGGCCCACGGGAGTGCGGACGGATGAAACAATCACGGCTTCAGGCATGGTTACCTCGGGTGTCGCCAGAAATCAGAGAGCACAGATTAGAGAAGGCCTCAAGCTCGCAGGTTACGTCGAGCCGAACTCCAGTCTGAGCCACAAGTTCATTGTTGGACGAGCACCTAGAAAAAGCAACCGCAGTGGCGACCGTAGTCATGGCCTCTCTCTGGCTCTTTGTGAGTGGAATCCTCACTTGGTCTTCATGGGGATGCCCTTGCGGGCGATGAAGATGGTGCCGGGGGGCGCGACATCAAATTGTTTGGAGTAATTGCCCTGATTGACGGCGATGCCGACGCGGCCCCTCGAGTCAACATATAGCAGAGGCTCGCCGACGGGAACCTCCATGAAAGTCTTGGCGTAGGCCAAGGTGACGGGCTTCTTGTTGATGAGCAACGGAACTTTGTCGCCGAAGCGGTAAGCGAGCTTTTTGAATTCGTCGCCGGGAATGTCGGTGATGAGGGAACCGAAGGGGTCGTCAAGGCCGATGATGTCGCCCGCGATGCCCTTGTCAGTGACGGTCGCAACCTTGGGATTCAGGCGGACGAGCTGGGGAACTGGCGGGCCAACGAGAGCGAAGTCGCCGCCAGCAGCAAGATGGGCAGCGACGGGCGAGAAGATGTCGCGGCCATGGAAAGTGGAGGAAATGGGGGCCTGAATCATCCAGTCGGTATTTGTGATTTCGCGGGCGGAATCGAGACCGTCACGGTCGATCACTGGTGTAATGAGGCCATTGTCGGGAAGAACGAAGTACTGGCCTTTCTTGGATTTGACGACGATGGCTTTACGCGAGGTGCCGACGCCAGGGTCGACAACCACGAGAAATACGGTGCCTGCTGGATAGTAGGGCGTGACTCCTTGCAGCAGACGCGCTCCTTCTTCGATGGAGTAGGGCGTCACCTGGTGGGTGATGTCCATGATGCGGGCGTCCGGCACGATGCCGAGGACCACCGCTTTGCAGATAGCGACGGCGTCGTTGGCGACGCCAAAATCGGTCATGAAGACAATCGTTGGGTGGGGAATGGGCTGCCCGGGAATTGGCGCGTCGTTTTTGTCTGGCCAGAACCTGGAGCAAGCGGCAGTTAGAACAGCAATCGCCAACAAAGGTAAAGCAATCCGAGGAACCCTAGGAATCATCCTCTCTCTCCGGGGACTTGGGATGATTTTGTGCGTGAGCCAGTGTATTCCGTCCCGTTGACATTCGGCAAGGTACGGTCTAAAAGGGACGCGCGGTGGCGGCTCCATCCTTAAGCACACAGCAGAGGGAGGAAATCATGGAAGGCCTCATTTACGCGATTGTGGTAGGTCTGATCGCCGGGTGGCTGGCAGGACAAGTGATGAAGGGTGGCGGATACGGGATTTTCGTGGACATCATTCTTGGTATCGTCGGTGGGATTGTGGGACGGTGGATCTTTGGATTACTGGGCCTTCATGCCGGCGGAATGATTGGATCGATCGTCGTTTCGTTTGTCGGCGCGGTGATCCTGGTATGGATCTCGCGTCTATTCAAGAAGAAATAGCAGTGAACATTTTGGCCCGGCGCATCTGAAAAGAGCACGTAGCCGCAGGCGGACTCGAAGTAGCTTCTGACTAATTGATCGCGCGAAGCTGTAGCCAAGTCCCTTGCTCCGCGATGGTTTTGTCACCCTCCTGCGAAGCTCCAAGCTGGGCTTCGACTCGGGCGCGTTCGCGCAAAGCGGCAGCGCGAGCGATGCCGCGAACCGATTCGTTCATGCCTGCGAGCGGCTTGGCAAGAAAAGTGGAAAGAGACTTCAGCTGCTCGAGTTCAGCTTGCGGATCCGCCGCGAGCATGGCTTGAGCTAGCCCGACCTGAAATCCCTAACCGCGGCCCATCCGAACTCTCAGCAGGCCTACCCATGGTTGCCCTTGAACCGGACCTGGAGTTTTTTCTTGGCGGGCAGTGATATGCCTGAAATGGCGAAATCACTACCAAGGGTGGGAGGTAACTGATCCCTGTACGGCAGGTCAGGTTATCCACAAGTGGTACAGGGAAAATCAGGCGAAAATAGGGGCGAAAGTCGGCCCTCAATTAAGTGGTTATTTTACAGCAAGATACAAGATTATAAAGCACACAGAGCCGGTACTAGTAGTCTGGTTTAGAGCACAGAATGTGACTTCTGTACCATCGATTTTGGCGCTTCACGAGGTGTCTAATGGTACAGGTCATGCAAACATGCCATTTGAGGCAGGTTGCAGCATCCAATGTATGCGGTCATGCTACGAAACCTTGGGGACAGGATAAAGCTCATGAGCGGCGGTAGTCAGATTAAATTAGGGAATCGGGACAAGGGCCGGAAATGGATGTGGTGGGTGCTGACCAGCATCGCCGCGCTGCAGGTGTATTTCGTGCGCGAATTGCTGGCGGCCTTTGCGCTCTTTGCTATGGGGTTCCTGGCAATTGCGGGAGCTGTTGTAACCCTCTACGTGTTGCATCGGGCTTGGGCAGTGACGGTAGACCGCATTGCCGATAGCAGGCATCCTGTCATGGTTGCTGTGCGGCACGGCTTCGACACGATTGAGGATGTGGCGCGCCGGCCCTTCCGGCGTCCCGGTTCCGCTCAGCCAGCGAACTAAGCTATTGAATTTCTGGTCTCAGCCAGAGCACACGCAGAACGGTTGCTCCTGCCTCCTTCAGAAGTAACGGAAGTTCTGCAATCAGAAAAACAAAGAAGGCCAGCCGCCTTAGAGAGAGCGGCCGGCCTTCTCCTTTTTTGGCCATGCCAGTTAAACCTAGCTAATGTGTAAATGGATCGGTGTCCGGAGCAGGTAGGATCTCCGGGCCTTCTGTATTTGCCTGATTTGCGGAGCCATTGCCTCCTTCGTGAGCTTCTTGCAGCGACTTCCCGTTGTCCTTGGTGAGGCTATCCAGTGTGGCTTTCGAGTGCTCGTCCACAGCGCTAACGGCGGCAACCAGGCAGGAATAAAGAAACGCTTTCATACTCTTGCGGAATTGATCGGTAGAACGTTCGGCGGCACGAGTAACTTCTCCTTCCAAAGCCTGTCGGCGGGCCTCGCATGCCGCGCGGTTCTCGGCGTCGAGGGAAGAGAGGGCAGACGCGGCGCGCTCCTTCGTCTCTTCAAGAATAGCATCCATTTGCGAGTCGGCCTGGCGCTGGAGGGCGGCAAGAGTGGAGTTGACCGAGCCTTGCACAAGCGCTTGCGCTTCCGTTGAACGCGCGTCCAATTTCAACAAGGCTTCTTGCATAATGGAATGTGTGCTTTCCAAGAAGCGCCCGAAACGTCGGTCGACGGTTCGAGCCGCAGCGCCGTCAAACTCCGAAGTGGCGCGCGCAACAGCTTCGTTGAGCCGCGCGTGAACCTGGGGCTCCAATTCGCTGTTCATCTTTCCCAGAAATTCCTGGCACCGTTCCAGTTCACGTTTCAGTTCCGCAGCCTGTTGTGCAAGCTTCCGCGTTAACTCCTCGACCTGGCTGCGATACTTCTCCATTTCTTCTTTCCAATGCAACGCAATCACCGAAGCCGTTACCGCCGCGATGTCGTCTTTTGTGGCCAGGCCGGTCGTAGCCGCCTCCACGCGCGCGGGGAAAAGTTCCTGAATTTCGCGAATGCTGGCTTGCCGGATGTCATCAATCGAGGCCACGGCACTGCGCACAGCATCATCCAGTTGCTTTGCGACAGCGGTTTGCGCCGCTTTTTCCGCAGCTAGCTGCAGCTTTCCCTGAAGCGCGTTGATGAGCCCGTCGGGAGTAATGACGATGCGCTGTGGCTTCGGAGCTTCAGTAAGAAGGGGGGGTGGAAGCTTTGAGGCGACGGGCGAGGGAGAGGGAAAGGTAGCGACTTCGGCCAACTTGTGTTCGAGCACCGGAGGTAGGTCTATCGATTCCTGAAACTCCGGCGCTTCGTCGTCAACCGTCGGAGTCTCGGGTTCGGCAACGGTAGCGACGGTGTATTGGGGCATCGAAGCTATCATTTCCCCAAAACGCAACCAGTCTTCGGGCGGCGTGATGATGCCCCACACATTCGCAGGGTTTTCCAGTTCCACGCCCACCTGCTGCAATTCGCGCGTGCTTTGCGACGCGTGCACGGAGCGGACCCTAGCGCGAATCGCCGGCGGCTTGGGCTCGACGTTCAAACCGACGACTTGGAGCGTCACCCAGGTCCCCACGCCATAATCGTGCCGGGAAGGATAGCGGCAGCCATGCAGGTTGACGCTTGTGGAGACAGTTCTCTCAACAAACGGTTCGCCCAGGCGGTTCTGGCCGAAGACAATGAGCGGAACCGACCGCTCGATGCGCGTGCTGCGCCGCGATTCTTCTTTGACGAAGTTATCAGGGGTTCTCGCAAGAGACGATTGGCTCACGTCTTCTCCGTGAAACGCGCTCTGGATTTCCCATGGTGTTGGAGCGGCTCGATTCACCCGGGGGAGTTCTGCCGCGCCGTGGCCCCTAGTGCGCTGATGTTAGCCGAAGCCCTCTTCGTTGTCGAATGATTCCCGCGTTTGTCACGGTGGCGAATCGCCGCCAGGCCGAAGCGCTTTGCCAGGAGACGAATCGAAAGGTCTTTGATAGGCTTGCGGCTCCGAGGGAGGAAAATCCCATGCGCCGCTTTGTTGTTTTCGTTTTCTTGAGCCTGCTCATCCCTGCTTTCGCTGCGGGACAGACGCCGCACCGCATCGCCATTCGGGCGGGCAAGGTGATCGATGGAAAAAGCGACAAGCCCATCGAGAACGCGGTGATTGTCGTGGAAGGTGACAAGATCGTTTCCGTCTCATCAGGCGGGAGCGCGCCAACCGGTGCGGAGGTCATTGATCTCTCCAAGGCGACGGTTCTGCCTGGTTTCATCGACGTCCACACGCACGTTCTTTTGCAGGGGGACGTCACTGCCGCGGAATACGACGAACAACTGTTGAAGGAATCGATTCCCTACCGCGCGATTCTTGCGGCGCGCAATGCCCAGGTTGCCCTGTCTCACGGATTCACAGCCATGCGCGACCTGGAGACCGAGGGCGCGATGTACGCGGACGTAGATGTGAAGACCGCGATCGCGAACGGCGAAGTTCCTGGCCCGCGCATGCAGGTGGCCACGCGAGCGATGACGCCGACCGGTATGTATCCGCTGCTCGGCTATTCGTGGGAACTGAGAGTGCCTACCGGCGTGCAATACGTTGACGGCGTGGAAGGCGCCCGGAAAGCGGTGCGCGAACAGGTTATGTATGGCGCGGACTGGATCAAGTACTACTCCGACCGCCGCTACCATTTTGAAGCGGATGGCGTGCTGCACAGCATGGTGAACTTCACAGATGAGGAAGCGAAGGCGATTGTTGACGAAGCACACCGTATAGGAAAGAAAGTGGCGGCTCATGCTATCGGAAGCGACGGCATTGCGGCAGCGTTGCGCGCCGGTGTAGACACCATCGAGCATGGCGACGGTCTGACGAACGCGCTGATGGATGAAATGGTGCGCAAAGGAGTCTATTGGGTGCCAACGCTGACGGTGGGTTTGTACGTGGCGCCGGGCCGAGGTGGGAATTGGCAGAAGATGGCGGATTTACAGAAAGAGAATTTCGCGAAGGCTGTCCAAAAAGGGGTAAAAGTCGCGCTCGGTACGGACGCCGGTGGCTTCGACTGGAAGAAAGTGAACCAAGCCAAAGAGTTTGAATACTATGTGCAATATGGCATGACGCCGATGCAGGCGATTCGCACCGGCACGACGGTGGCTGCGGAGTTGCTTGGCTGGAGCGACAAGGCCGGAACCGTCGAAACAGGAAAATGGGCCGACCTTGTTGCGGTTTCCGGCGACCCCCTGAAGGACATCACGGAGCTGCAAAGAGTGAAATTTGTGATGAAAGGCGGGGCGGTCTACAAGAACGAACTGCACTGAAGCGCCAGGCATCAGGGCCCACGATTTTCAATAGAACGCGATGCCGCCATCCACGTTAATGGATTGTCCGGTGATAGCGCTGGATTGATCGGAACACAGGAACAGCGCGGCGCGGGCAATTTCATCGGCAGTTTGTGCACGACCTTGCAGCAAACTATTCAGAAAGCCCGCCAATTGTTCTTCCTCGCTAACGCCCAGCCGCTTCGCCAGATCGGCGCCCAGTTCTTTTGACATTTGCGTTTCCGTGACCGGCCCCGGACAAATCGCGTTCACGCGCACTCCCTTTCGCGCCGCCTCTGCCGCGGTTACGCGCGTTAGCCCAAGCATTCCGGCCTTGGCCGCGGCATAGGCCGAACCCCACGAGTAGGCGGCTTTCGCAGAAATGCTGGAGACATTCAGGATCACCCCGGAGCCGCGCGCGTACATTTCCGGCAGCACCAGCTTCGACAACAAAAACGCCGCGCGGAGATGCGCGGCGATGACTCTGTCGAATTCCCCGAGCGGATACTCTTCCACGGGTAGAACCGGGCCGTAGTGCCCCGCATTGTTCACCAGGATGTCGATTCTGCCGAATTTTTCGCGGGCGGCTGCAACAACGTGCGCGCAGGCGGCCTCTTGCGTCAAATCGGCCATCGCATATTCGGCGCGCCCGCCGCTCTCTGAGATTTCGTTCGCGACGGCGGCAAGTTCTTTTTCTGTGCGCGCGATGAGAAACACCGGAGCGCCTTCTTCCGCAAACAGGCGCGCGATAGCCCGGCCGATGCCTCGGCCTGAGCCGGTGATGAGCGCGACCTGCTTTTGGAGCAACATGGCGAGAAATGAGAATAGAGGGAACAGAGAGATGCGGCAAGGCGAAAGCGCGCTAAGGCTGCCGTTCTGTCCCTTGCCTACACCAGATGCTGTCCTGAAAACTGTCCCAGCGTTCAGGTGTAATCCACGTTTGATTGCATTAATCTGTGGATTACGAGTTTCGTAAGGATGGCATCCAATTCCTTGCACGTGGGAAGGCCGTTCTCCCCAGAGTTTTCGGCGACTTCCAGCCCAGGCCTTTTAGTTGAGTGGAGGTGCTGCCGTGCGCCGTAACTTTCTCGGATTTGCTATTGCCGTTTTTGCCGTGATTGGTGCGACTATGACGCTCGCAGCCTGCGGCGGCTACTCGGCTTCGGGCGGCGGCTCCGCTCCCTACATCAGCGCGCAGCCCGCCAATCAAACCGTCAGCGCCGGTCAGACTGCCACCTTCAGCGTTGTCGCTTCGGGAGCTGCCCCTCTTGCATATCAATGGCAGATGAACGGTGCGGACATTTCCGGCGCGACCTCCGCGAGCTATACAACACCGGTCACGATCACGGCGAACAGCGGTGAGCAATTTCGTGTGATGGTCAGCAATTCCGCGGGAAACGTCACGAGCAATTCCGCGACGCTGACGGTGAATCCCGGCACCACGAACTCGAGCGTGGACGTGGTGACCTATCACTACGACAATGGTCGCTCGGGACAGAATCTTAACGAGACTGCGTTGACTCTGACGAATGTGAATTCCACGAAATTCGGAAAGCTCGGTGAATTTGCCGTGGACGGCAAAGTGGATGGCCAGCCGCTTTATTTATCCCAGGTGAACATCGGCGCACAAAAGAAAAATGTCCTGTATGTGGTCACCGAGCACGGCTCTGTCTACGCGTTTGATGCCGATTCCATTAACGGAATGACTTCCGCATTCCTCTGGAAAACCTCGACGCTAGGCAGTGGCGAGACCACCAGCGATGCCCGTGGCTGCGGCCAGGTTTCGCCGGAAATTGGCATCACTGCCACCCCGGTCATCGACCGCACTCGCAACGCCATCTATGTCATCGCCATGTCAAAGAATTCTGGCGGCAATTACTTTCAACGCATTCATGCGCTGGACCTTTCTACGGGAGCGGAACTCTTCGGCGGGCCCAAGACCATTACGGCCGCCTATCCCGGCACGGGCGACAACAGCTCTGGCGGAAACGTAGTATTTGATCCGAAGCAATACAAAGAGCGCCCGGGCCTGCTTCAAATCGGCGGCACTATTTACACCACCTGGTCGTCCCACTGCGACATTCGCCCCTACACTTCGTGGGTCATGGCTTTCAGCGCGGACACCCTGGCGCAAACCAGCGTTTTGAACCTGGTGCCCAACGGGAATGAGGGCGGCATCTGGATGGCCGGCACGGCG
>Ga0126383_10001283_pt1 | contig 15505 bp, 18 predicted proteins | sample PanSoiMetPlot_35_FD_96882 | JGI IMG/M metagenome (GOLD analysis project Ga0126383, IMG submission 96882) | Tropical forest soil microbial communities from Panama - MetaG Plot_35 | ecosystem: Environmental > Terrestrial > Soil > Tropical forest > Bulk soil | place: Panama | collected 2016-02-17
CACGCCGTTCCACAAGCAGAACCTGGTCAGCTGGCTGGCGGTACGCAACGATGCGCCCAACTACGGCCAGATGGTGTCTTACGTGCTGTCGAAGGACAAGGTGATCCTGGGGCCGGCACAGATCGCCAGCCGCATCCAGCAGACGCCGGAGGTCTCCCGCGACCTCACGCTGCTGAACCAGCAGGGGTCGAGCGTGATCCAGGGCAACCTGCTTGTGGTGCCGGTCGGCGATGCGTTCCTCTACTTCGAGCCCTGGTATCTGAAGTCGACGACGACCAGCCAGAGCCTGCCCGAGCTGAAGAAGGTGATCCTGACGGACGCTTCGACATCAGGTAGCGTCGCGTACCAGAGTTCGCTGGACCAGGCTTTGACACAGATCGTGGGCGAGCCGGTGACGACCGGTACCGGCGGGCAGGTCGCTCCAGCGCCTGGCACAATCACAGCGCCCGCACCCAGCACGGCACCCGCGGTGGCCGACCTCGTCAACCAGGCCATCCAGCATTACACGGCGGCGCAGAACGCCCTCAAGCAAGGCGACCTGGGGACCTACCAGAGGGAGATGGACCAGGTCGGGCAGCTCCTGCAGCAGATCTCGTCAATTCAGAAGGGGGGACCGGCGCCGTCGCCCTCGCCGTCGCCATCGCCGCGAGGTTAGCCGGACACCGCCGTTCAGAAGGGGTCCGCGAGATGTGGTGGCGGCGGTCCGCGGCCAGTACAATATGGAGCAGTTGGCGCCCACTGTGATCGCAACCGCGGATCTACCGGCGCGTCTGCGCCGGCCCGTCAAGCAGCGTTCACGGCTGTTGCGGCGTTCAGGGCGTCCACATACACGTGTCGCATTCGCCCATCCTGCCGAGCTGGAATTCGCCCGCTTCCTGGACTACCACCGCATCCGGTGGGCCTACGAGCCTGTCGCGTTTCCCGTCGCCTGGGAGAACGGCAAGGTCTCTGAGATGTTTGCGCCAGACTTCTATCTGCCCGAGCACGACCTATACGTCGAGATCACGACGATGCGGCAGAGCCTGGTCACGCCGAAGAATCGCAAGGTGCGAAAGCTCCGGGAGCTCTACCCGGACGTCAACGTCAAGCTGATCTACCGCAAGGACTATGAGCAACTGCTGGCACTGGCCGGTTACGCGCGGACCGACCTGCAGCACCTGCGCAAGGACCAGATCCAGCAGATCTTGATCTCACCTGTCGAGCTGGAGACGCGTGTGCGCGCGCTCGGACGCAAGATCTCGCGCGAATACCGCGGTGAGTCGCTGGTCCTGGTCGGGGTGCTCAAGGGCATCACCTTTTTCATGGCCGACCTGGCCCGGCAGATCAGCGTACCGATGGCGATCGACTACGTCAGTGTGGCTCGGTACGGCCGCGGTCGCCGCCGGGTGACTTTCGAGCGGGACATCGACTACCCGATCGAGGGCAGGCACGTTTTGCTGGTGGAGGACGTGATAAACACGGGCCTGACCCTCGACTACACGCTCGGAGTTCTGCGCGAACGCCGGCCCGCTTCGCTGGAGGTGGTCACGCTGCTGGACCGTCCGTCACGGCGCATCGCTGCGCTCTCTGCCAGGTACACCGGCTTCCAGATTCCCAACGACTACGTCGTCGGCTACGGCCTCGGCTACCGTGAGCTGTACCGGAACCTGCCGTTCATCTGCACACTGAAGCCGTCCGTCTATGCCGCCGACGGCGACTACGCAGCTGACGGCCAAAGCCATGTCGACGCGTTGGCGCCGTCATCCCCAATCCTGGAACTGCGCGCCGGCTCACAGGGAGGCGGCGGGTAGCCCAGGCCTCGCCCCAAGGGAGGGGGTCCGCAGGGGGAACCCTGGTTCCCCCTGCGACGGCGAGGCGGCTTGTTTTGCCCCAGCCGACCTTCCTGTTTAGCCTGAAGTTCCCTATGCGTTTTTCGGCTTCCACCCCCCGCCATCGCCAGGGCTTCTACCTACTCGACGTTCGGTATCCTCAGGTTCACCGTACTCAACCGGGTGGGGCGACGACCAAGGTAAGGCGCGTGCGACGGGCGGTCAACCAGCGAAATGGTGTTCGCCGCCAGGCAACGTTTTCCGGGTTTTGGAGGCAGGCTCATGCGTGAAGCGGTCATCGTCGAGGGGGTCCGAACGCCGTTCGGCAAGCGGAATGGCAAGCTCAAGGACTTCCACCCAGTCGTACTGGGCTCCATGGTTCTCAAGGAGCTTGTCAACCGGGCCGGCATTGAGCCGGGCCAGGTCGATGACGTGGTCTTCGGCTGTGTCGGCCAGGTCGGCGAGCAGAGCCTGAACATCGGCCGCAACGCCTGGCTCGCGGCCGGCTTTCCCGTCGAGACCCCGGCCACGACCGTCGACCGCCAGTGCGGCTCCAGCCAGCAGGCGATTCACTTCGCCGCCAATCTGATCCAGAGCGGAGTCGCCGACATCACGATCGCCGGCGGCGTGGAGAGCATGTCTCGCGTGCCCATGGGCTCCAGCGTCGCACAGGGCCCCGGCCACCCCTTCCCGCCCGAGCTGCTCGAGCTGTACGACCTGGTTCCACAGGGCATCTCTGCCGAGCTCGTCGCGCGCAAGTACGGCATCAGCCGCCGGGAGATGGACGAGTACGGCGTGCGGAGCCACCTGCGGGCGGCCGAGGCGACGCAGCAGGGCTACCTGGCCTCTCAGCTCATGCCCATCGAAGGGGCGGGGGGCAACGGGCCCACTGAAACACTTACCGCCGACGAAGGAATCCGGCCGAACGCGACTTACGAGGCGGCCGCAGCTCTCCAGCCGGCCTTCAACCCCGACCACTCGATAACAGCCGCCAACTCGAGCCAGATCACAGACGGCGCTGCCGGCGTTCTGCTGATGAGCGCCGAGAAGGCGAAGGAGCTTGGCATCAAGCCGCGGGCCAGGATCATCGCCCAGAAAGTGGTCGGCTGCGACCCTGTCCTGATGCTCGAGGGGCCCATCCCCGGCACAGCCGCGGTGCTGAAGCAAGCTGGACTGGAGCTGACCGACATCGACCTGTTCGAGATCAACGAGGCGTTCGCCTCGGTCGTGCTGGCCTGGGCCAAGGCAACCGGCGCGGACCTGGAGAGGACCAACGTGAACGGTGGCGCGATCGCCATCGGACATCCGCTCGGCGCCTCAGGCGCGCGGCTGATGAACCACCTGCTGTATGAGCTCGAGCGCCGCGACCTTCGCTACGGCCTTGAGGCGATGTGCTGCGGCGGCGGCCTCGGCACGGCAACCATCATCGACCGGGAGGTGTAGGAGTGTCCACCTTCGCAGGAGTCGACCAGGTGCGGCCGTACAAGATCTGGGACGGCGCGGTGGCTCGCGCAGTAAATGGCGACCACATCACCCTGGCGGTCGTCGATCTGGATGCCGGCGTGGCGGTTCCCGAGCACCACCACTCGAACGAGCAGCTCGGCATCGTGCTGAAGGGCGCGATCACGATGGTCATCGCCGGCGAGCGCAAGACGCTGGCTGTGGGAGAGACGTACGTCATCCCGGGTGACGTCCCCCATGCCGCCGAGGCCGGTCCGGACGGAGCAACCGTCATCGACGTCTTCACGCCCACCCGGGACGACTGGGAGCGCGTCGAGCGACTCCAACCGAGCGCCGGAGCGTGGCCGAGCTGAGCCCCTCCGCCACGGCCGACGATCAACTGGTGGTGCACGTCGCGAGCGAGCTCGGGGTCGCGCCTGACCGGCTCGACGGCCTGGACCAGGACCTGGTCGAGGCGATCGGAAGCCGCCTGCAGGAGCTTCACGAGGCCGCGGCCGTGGACGAGATGACGGGTGCGCTTCGCAGGGCCGCCGGTCTTGCCGCTCTGATACGCGAGGTCCGCCGCGCCCGGCGCTTCGACGACCGCAAGCTCGTGGTCGTCTTCCTGGACGTCGACAACCTCAAGGCGGTCAACGACAGTCGCGGGCACGCGGCCGGGGACTCAGTCCTTCGCCAGGTGGTGGCTGCCCTGCGCAAGAGGCTCCGCGCATACGACCTCGTCATCCGCTGGGGCGGAGACGAGTTCGTCTGCAGCCTGCCGGGCGCCGGCCTGGACGCCGCCCAGCGGGCTCTGGACGACGTCCGCAGCGACCTGGCGGCACGAACTGGTTCTACGTTCACCGCAGGCTTCACGGAGCTGGGCGCGGACAGCGATGCCGAGGCCGTCGTAGCCCGAGCCGACGACGACCTCTATGAGCGCAGGGGGCGCGAGAGGTGGGGACTGTCGAGGCAGAACCGCCAGGGCACGTCCGCCCACACGTTCGCGTATCCGACACCCACCCGCGGAGTGCGGGCAACGGCGCCGGGAGTAGGCCGGAAGCCGTCGTCGATCACGTAGAGGGCAGGTGGCTGCAGCGGCGCACCGTTCAGGGACCGGTCGATGTCGAGCGCTTTGCAGACCAGGCCCGGGCCTGAGCACCGGCCGACCCCCGGACCCGGCTCCAGTGCGCGCACGAGCACTGCCTGGGGACAGCCTTCGGGCCGGGTCACGAAGTTGAGACAGTTGTGCATGCCGTAGATCAGGTAGACATAAGCGCGTCCTGGCGGCCCGTACATGACCGTGGTCCGGGGTGTGTGGCCGCGCCAGGAGTGGGCGGCGCGGTCCTCAGGCCCACAATAGGCTTCGACCTCGATCAGCCGGCCCCAGCGCAGGATGCCGTCGTTTTCGCGGACCAGCAGCTTACCGATGAGGTCCTGCGCGACCTCCAGCGTGTCGCGGGCGAAGAAGCCAGGCCCGAGCACCCGCCCGGCCGGCCGTGATCTGTCGGCCAACACGTGTGACTATATGAGGTGGTGCGCGCTCGTCGTGCGGACCACCGAAATCATCTATGAGGAGCTCAACGACCATGGCCACCGCCACCATGACCTCGCTCGACAAGATCGAGGAAATCCTGGGCGACGAAGCCGGCACCCTGCTCGAGCACCGTTGTCAGACCATCGCCAGGGAGCACCTGCACCTCCCCGGACCGGACTTCGTAGACCGGGTATGGACGCCCAGCGACCGCAGCCCGCGCGTGCTTCGCAGCCTCCAGACGCTGTTCGACGGAGGACGCCTCGCCGGCACCGGCTACCTGTCGATCCTGCCCGTCGACCAGGGCATCGAACACTCCGCCGGAGCATCGTTTGCGCCCAATCCCGCGTACTTCGATGGCGAGAATATCGTCCGGCTGGCGATCGAGGGCGGCTGCAACGCCGTCGCCTCGACATTCGGCGTTCTGGGCTCGGTCGCGCGGAGGTACGCCCACCGGATCCCATTCATCTGCAAGATCAACCACAACGAGTTCCTGACGTACCCCAACAAGTACGACCAGATCCTGTTCGGCACTGTGCGCGAGGCGTGGGAGCTGGGCGCCGTGGCGCTGGGAGCCACCGTCTATTTCGGCTCGGAGCAGTCGAGCCGGCAGCTGGTCGAGATCGCACAGGTGTTCCACGAAGCGCACTCGCTGGGCATGGCAACCGTGCTCTGGTGCTACCTCCGGAATCCGGCGTTCACTCAGAACGGCGTCAACTACGAGCTGGCCGCCGACCTGACGGCGCAGGCAAACCACCTCGGGGTGACTATCGAGGCGGACATCATCAAGCAAAAGCTGCCGGAGACCAACGGCGGCTTCACAGCGCTCAAGTTCGGGAGGACGTCGAGGCTGGTCTACGAGCAGCTGACGACCGACAATCCGATCGACCTCACGCGCTACCAGGTCGTGAACTGCTACATGGGGCGCGCCGGCCTGATCAACTCGGGAGGTGCTTCAGCCGGAGACACGGACCTCAAAGAGGCGGTCAGGACGGCGGTCATCAACAAACGGGCCGGAGGCACGGGCCTGATCTCGGGGCGAAAGGCCTTTCAGCGGCCGACGGCTGAGGGCATCGCGCTGCTGAATGCGATCCAGGACGTCTACCTGAACCCGGGCGTGACCGTCGCATAGGCCTCAGAGGGGGCCGGAGACCTGGCAACCGCCAGGTCTCCGGCCATCGGGGGGTAGATTGCAAGCGCAGCCCGGGCCACCGATCGTCGAGTCTCGAACCCCCGCTCGATCTCCTTAAGGGAGCTCTTCGCCGGCCGCCCGGGCACCCCTGTCCACTATATACGAACATGCGTTTGTAGCGCAAGCTCTACGCTTCGATCTCATGAGACTCGCCTTCCTCGGCACCGGCTCCGCCTTCTCGCTCGAGCGCTACAACGGCGCGGTGGTCGTCGACGGCCGCCTCCTGCTCGACGCGGGCGCTCCCCTACTGCCCCATATGCACCGCCTCGGCATCGACCCAGGCGCCATCGAGGCGATCTTCCTGACCCACTTTCATGGCGACCACATCCTGGGACTCCCGCCCTTCATGTTCTACAGAGGCCTTCAGCCCACCGTGCCCTTGACCGTGGTGGGCCCTCCCGGTGTGGAGGAAAAAGTCGCGTGCCTGCTGAAGTTCGCCTGGGGGGATGAGTGGCCCGAGCACGCCCGGAGCATGGACCTGTCCTACCAGGAGGCCGGTAGAACCGGCGAGGCCGGTGGGATCCATTACGAGACCGTCAAGCTCGACCATGGCGACCTCGACTGCCGCGGCTACCGACTCCACCTCGAGGGCAGGGTCCTCGCCTACGCCGGGGACACCACCGCCACCCCGCCGCTCGATGACCTCGTGAGGGACGCGGACGTAGCGATCACCGAGGCCACCGGTCCCGGGCGCATAGATGTCCACACCAGCTGGGAGGAGGCGCAGGCGCTCGCGGCGCGCCATCCTGGGACCCGCTTCCTGTTCAACCATCTCTTCGCCGGGACGACGCCCGGTGCAGCCGAGGACCTCGCCACCGTCGATGTCTGAAATCTGAACTGAGGCGTTGACTGTCCCGCGCAGCGCAAACGACAATAGCTCAACGCCCTGTTGCCATCTTCTCGACCACCTCGGGCGTGAGACTTCGTATTCCGTGACGTACGTAACGCAGAGGTATGCTGGGTTTGGACGACAGGCGGCGAGAAGATTGGGAGCGAGTCAAACGCTCAGTCGGCACCGGGTATCTTGTCCGCTGGGATCAACACGACCCCGAGGCGGTCGAGCAGGAAGTCGGCCCGGTGACGTGGCAGCAAACCGAGGAGCACGAGCTGGTACAGGGCTGGTTCGGCTGATGCCCATCAGCGCGCCAGTGTGAAGGGCCGTCACCTGGGTGCCACGGCGCTCGGGCTCCTGACGGGCACCACTGGCTGCGCCATCCTCGTACTCGTCGGCTACGTCCTGTATCTCCGGCTGTGGGGTGACTCGCTTCTCGCCCTGGGTCTGATAATCGCCCTCTCGGCCATGGCCGGCCTGTACGCGGGCTGGATCCTTGGCATGCTGGTCTTCTCGGCGATAAGAGGGGCCGATGACGGCAGCGGCGAACCTGTATGAGGCCGCCGCGCGACCCTGGCTCGACGCGCCCACTGCTCGACAAACTGGGCGTCAAGCCCGGGATGCGAGTGGTGCTGGTCGGGTTCGAAGACTTAGCGTTCCGGGCAGAGCTGGCTGAGCGCGGAGCCGTGGTGGAGTCAGAGCCGCCATCTGGCGTCGACATGGTCTTCTACCGAGTCACCGAGCCGGCCGAGCTTGGCGGAATTCGGGAGCTCAGACACCTGATCCATGACCGAGGCGCAATCTGGGTCCTGAGGAACAAGGGCCCCGATCGCACGGTTCGCGATGTGGACGTCATCGACGCAGGGAGGGCATTCGATCTCATAGACAACAAGATCGCGAGTTTTTCGGATACTGTCGCTGCCATGCGATTGGTAGTGCCATTGAACCGCCGGACTAAGTGAGGGAGGTCGGGATGAGGAGGGCAGTAATACCGCTGCTTTTCGCGTTGGTTCTCAGCGCCTGCGGAGGCGGTGGAGGCGGGACCAGCACCACGCCTACGGGTACGCCCAAGACCGGCGGCACACTGAAGGTCGGCCAGGAGACCGAGATCGTCACCCTCGACCCAAATGCCTCAGGACTCCTGGTCGAGCGCGAGATCTACTACAACATGTACGACTCACTGCTGGGGATCGACGCCAAGCTCAACTTCGTCCCCCAGCTGGCGAAGTCCTGGCAGTTCCCCGACGACAAGACCCTGGTCTTCAACCTCCGCAGCGACGTCAAGTTCCACGACGGAACCCCCTTCAACTCCGAAGCCGTCAAGTTCAACATCGATCGGTACATGAACGACCCCAAATCGGTGCGCAAGAGCGATCTGGCTTCGGTCGACTCCGTCGAGGCGAAGGACCCGACCACGGCGGTGTTTCACCTGAAGCGGCCCGATGGCACTCTGCTGGCGCAGCTGGTCGACCGCGCGGGCATGATGCTTAGCCCGACCGCGATCAAGCAGGCCGGCGCCAACCTGTCGGTGAGCCCGATCGGAGCCGGTTCAGGGCCGTTCGAGTTCGTCGAGTGGAAGCGTGACGACCATCTGACGCTGAAGCGCAACCCGAACTACTGGCGCAAGGACAAAGACGGCCACCAGCTGCCCTACCTGGACCAGATCGCCTACCGGCCGATCATCGACCTCAACTCCCTCCTCGCCGCACTCAAGACGGGAGACGTCGACTTCGTCCGCACCGTCGCCGGCAAGGACGTGGATGGAGTCAAGGCGGATTCCACCCTGGTCTACCGCGACGTGCCGACCCTGGGTTTCAACGCAATATGGCTCAACCACTCCGTTCCGCCGTTCAACGACCCAGCCAAGGCGAAGGCCGTGGCGCTGGCGATCGACCGTGCTCAGATCCTGAAGACCGTCCTCTTCAACGTCGGAGTGGTCTCGTATGGACCGGTTTCGCCCGCGAGCTGGGGCTTCGATCCGTCTCAGAAGATCTATGACAAGCCCGACCCGGACAAGGCCAAGACAACGGCCACCGGCTTCTCATTCACACTGAAGACGGCGAACAACCAGGACTCCATCCAGACCGCGACCCTCATTCAGGCGCAGCTGGCCAAGGCTGGCATCACCGTGAACGTTCTGCCCGAGGAATTCGGCAGGCAGACGACTGAGACCCGAGCGCACCAGTTCGAGGCGGCGCTGCAGGGTTGGTCGGGCCGAATCGACCCTGACGGCAATACCTTTTCCTTCTATCACACGGGTGGGAGCTTCAACGACGGCCTCTACTCAAATCCGCAGGTAGACCAGCTTCTGGAGCAGGCGCGTGCATCGACCGACCGGGCGAAGCGCAAGCAGCTGTACGCAGACCTGCAAAGGCTCCTGGTGGGAGACGTCGCCGAGGTGTACCTCACACACGGGACCGTTGCGCAGATCAGCACCAACAAGATCCGTAACTTCACGCTGATCCCCGACGGCATGAATCGTTTCGCGGAGGTCTGGAAGAGCTAGCACAGACCCTTCGAAAGCGTGTTCGAGTACCTGGTCCGGCGCCTCGCGCTCATGGTCCCTACGGCCTTTCTCGTAACCGTGGGCGTGTTCTTGCTGATCCACCTGACGCCTGGGGACCCGGCTGTGATCATCCTGGCAGAGTCCTATACGCCGGAAGCGGCGGCCCAGCTGCACAAGGACCTGGGTCTGGACAAGCCTCTGCCGGAGCAGTACGCGCGATACATGGGCCGGCTCGCCCACGGCGATCTGGGCCGCTCCCTGCGCAACAAGCTGCCGGTTACCCAGGCGATCGGCGAACGGCTGCCAGCCACCCTCGAGCTCGGCCTGGCAGCGTTGTGCTGGTCGCTCCTTGTCGCCATTCCGCTTGGCACGATCGCTGCACTGAGGCGCGGCCGCACGGTGGATGTGATCGCCTCCGGGGTGACAGTGGCCGGTATCTCCATGCCCAACTTCGTCCTGGGGATCCTGCTGATCCTCATCTTCGGTCTGGTCCTCCGCGCCTTGCCGGTGGGCGGTTTCGCGGCGCTGAGTGACTCAATCCCTGACAACTTGAGCCGGCTGATACTGCCGGCGATCGCGCTCGGCACCTTCGGCGCGGCGGCCAACATGCGCTTCACGCGCTCGTCGATGATCGAGGTGCTGAACCAGGACTACATTCGTACGGCACGCGCGAAGGGCGCAAGCAGGTTGCGGGTCGTCAACCACCACGCGCTCAAGAACGCTTTGATACCCGTCGTGACCGTGGTCGGCCTCCAGATTGGAGCCATTCTCGAAGGCGCGCTCGTCACCGAGACCGTCTTCAGCTGGCCAGGCGTCGGCAAGCTCGCCGTGGACAGCATCTTCGGGAAGGACTTCCCGGTCGTCCAGGGCATCGTTCTCATGTCGGCTCTCTCGTTCATGCTCGCCAACCTGCTCGTCGACGTCCTGTATGCCTGGCTCGACCCGAGGATCTCGTACGCGTGAGCACTGCTGCCCCTGCTTACACCGGCGTCGATGAGCTGCCCGTCGCGCTCGAAGAGCAGGGCCCGCCCAGGCTCAGACGGCTGCTGCTCGATCACCCCAGGATCATCGTGGGACTGCTCCTCCTGCTCCTCCTGGCGGTGACGGCGCTTGTCGCACCCTGGGTCGCACCCCGGAACCCACTCGCGGTAGATCCGGACAACGCGCGCCTCGGTCCCGGCCTTGCGCATCTGTTCGGCACCGACGAGCTCGGACGGGACGTGTTGTCGCGAGTCATCTGGGGCGGGCGCATTTCGCTGCCGGTGGCGTTCGTTGCCGTTGCGGTGGGTCTCACTGTCGGGGGTGCGATCGGCCTCGCAGCCGGCTACCGCGGCGGTGCCGCCGACCTGCTCCTCATGCGGCTGATCGACGGCATCCTCGCCTTCCCCGCCCTCATCCTGGCGATCGCACTGGTGGCTGCGCTGGGACCCAGCCTCAAGAACGCGATGATCGCGATCGGGATCGTGCAGGTGCCGGTTTACGCGCGTCTGACCCGAGCGCAGGTGCTGCAGCTGAAGGGCCTCGACTTCATAACCGCGTCGCGGGCGCTCGGGGCCTCGGCAACCCGGATCATCGGCCGCCACATGTTGCCGAACCTGTTGAACCCTCTGATCGTTCAGGTCACTCTGTCGGCGGCGGCGGCGATGCTCGCGGAAGCCACGCTCTCGTTCCTCGGTCTGTCGGCGCCGCCGCCGACGCCCGACTGGGGGTTCATGATCAACACGGGGCAGCGCTACCTCATCAACGGTGACTGGTGGCTGACGCTCGGTCCCGGGGCGGCGATCTGCATCGCTGTGTTCGGCTTCAACTGGTTGGGCGACGCACTGCGCGACGCCCTCGACCCCCGGCTGCGTCGATAGCGGGCCCCTCACTACCATGTCTGCCGTGGAAGTTCTCGGCCCCAAGGGCCCGGCTCCCTACGGCGGCATTGACATGCTGACCTGGGCGCGCAATCAGCTGGAGATCGCGGATCAGATCGTGGACAACCCCGGCGGCGGACTGCTGTTCGCCACCCAGTCGATCGGACAGGTCCGCTCGGCGCTCGCGGAGGCAGATGGCGTGCGCTGGCGGGAGGTGACGGAGCTGCTGGAGCAGGCTGAGGACAGGGCTGTCCGCCGCGAGTTCGGCCCCGCTCGCGAGCTCATCAGCCAGGCGCGCAGCCGACTCGATCAGGCCTGAGCGAGTGCCTTCCGGACAACGGCCCAGCGGGGCGTGTCGCGGTAGGTCTCGAAGCCAGCGTCGAGGTACATCTGGAGCGGCCCACGATACTCCTGGGCATCGCCGCCACCCTGCTTGAGGGGATAGGCCTCGGCGAAGGCAAAGCCCTCGCGGGCAAGGGAGTCACAGGCTGCGTCGAGCAGGCGCCGGGCGACCCCGTGGCGGCGGTACTGCGACGCAATCACGAAGCACACGATCGCCCCTATGCGCTCGGGGTCTTCGCTGCGAAAGTGACGGTTGTGGTCCAGGCCGATCATCGACGTCCGCGATCCGGCGTTGCACCAGCCCACCGGCCTGCCGTCGACGTAGGCGAGCAGGCCCCGGGCGGTGCCGCCGCGGATGCGTGCCTCCTGATCACGCCGGTTGTCGGCACCCGTCCGCCGGGTCCACTCTTCGGCTGCTACGTGCTTTTCCATGCAGTAGCAGTCCGACCAGCCGGGATTGTCGGCGAAGGCGTCCTTGTCGAAGAAGCTCAGGAAGTCGTCCACCGTTTCGGGCGTCAGATCCTTGATCACGACCGCTCCCACATGGTCGAGGCGTGCCAGCCGCGCAATCACGTTGCGATCGACGACGTTGCTGAGCGCGCGCAGGTTGGTGAGGACTCCTTCGTTCTGCGCGTACAGCCGATAGGTCGTGGTTTCGGACTCGAAGCCGTCCACCGTCACGCCCACCAGAGACCGATCCCCTGTTACCGGCTCGACTTCCCACGTGATCCGGTGGGGCGGATCGTCACGAAACTCCGGACTGAAGAGCAGCCTGGAGCTGAGACGGAGACGTCGCGGAGGCTCGGCTTCGAGAACCGTGCCGGACTGAGCCGCCTCGCCGTCCGTGCCGCGGTAGGCGTACTCCGTTCCAGGCCTGAGGTCGGTATCGATCGCCAGACCGAAGTAGTAGCGCCGCGTCAGCTGTGGATTGGTCAGGCCCTCCCAGACCTGCTCCGGGGTCGCGGCCATCTCGAGCTGCGCACTGAGAACCAGGTCGCTCAACCGCGCCATGCTAGCGCACCTGCCGCCTGGCCGACCGCAGCCAGCCAGGATCCGTCCCCGGCCGCATCGCGGGCCAGCCAGTGCTCGACACCCCACAACAGGACCGTGGAACAGCCGGCCTCCCAAAGGCCCTCGACCGTGTCCGCCACGTCATCCGGCCGGCAGCTCCCCTGCCGGTGGCCGTGAGGCGGCTGCGGCTCCCAGGGTTCGGCCTGAGCCTCCAGGACCCAGGCCCGCTTGCCTTCGGCCGCGGCACGAGCGGCCCAGCGCGCGGCGTTGCTCTTCCAGTGTCGGGACCTCGTCAGGCCCCGCCGGCCGAAGCGCCGGTACCCGATGCGCCGGTAGACGTCGAGGCCGAGGACGTCATCACGGCGGAGAAGGGTCAACGCCTCCGCCTCCGGACGCCGCGCATCGGAGCCGAGAAGCCGTCCGGGGTCCATTCCGTGCCGGATGGAGGCGGCGTCCAGCCAGGTGTTGAAGCGTGAGAAGACGTTGAGCGCTATCGGGCGCCGTGGATCCAGTGCGCGGACGGTGGCGATCTCCTCGGCGACGAACTCAGGGCCGATCCACCAGCGCCGTGGGCCGGAGGGATTGAGCGGCTCGTTCTCGACCTGCCAGACAGCGATCTCAGCCTGACGGCGATAACGCTCTACGGTGGCCGCCACAAACTCCACAGTCTGCCGCCTCAGGTCCGCGCTGGCCGCGGCCACATCGCTACGAGTCGCAGCAGCAGGCTGCAGCCGCCCAGGTATGTAGAACTCGGGCCAGCCCTGCGCTTTCATTCCCACCGTGAGAATCAGCTCGGGGCCTGCTCGAGCGGCCTCGCTCACCAGCCAGTCCAGGTCGTCGTAGCCGTTGCTGTCGACGTCGTCCCAGAATGCGGACAGGCGGATCGGATCGAGACCTAGTCCGAGGACGCGCTTGAATGCCGGTCGCCAATCCAGCCCGGCGTGCCTGGCCCGCCCCGGTGAGAAGCTGACGCCAAGCCGTCGAGGTGGCCGGCCCCCGGCGTCCTGGTTGCTCAGCTCGGGCCGCGCCGCCGAAGCTCGTTCACCCGGACCAGCGCTTCCCGCAGTTCGCGGATCCATTCCGCCTCATGACGGCCTACCAGCCGAACGCACCATGCCAGCGCCTCGCTCCGGCTTCGTGCCACTCCGGCCCGGACCAGCGTATCCAGCACCTGGCGTTCAGGCAGGCGCAGCCGGGTCATAACAGGGACGGACAGGGTCGTGAAAAGGGTCCGTTCCCCGCCGATCTCCACGCCCCAGGCCACCTTCCGGCCGAAGCGCCGCTCGGCCTCCTGCGCGATTCGCATGCGCTGATCTCGCGTCTCTTGGCGGAAGCGCTGCACCCTGCTCCCGGGCGATGCCGGCTGGCCGTCGGGGACCTGGGTGACGACGTCCGAGTCGTCGAGGCTGCCGATGATCAGGATCTCGTCGTCGTCTGCTTCGACTTCAGGCGGTCCAGCGAACCATCCCTCAGGCAGCCGGCCCAACACCCAGCCCCGGATCTGGTCGTTTGTCAATTCGAATTACATTCTTACAGGCTGCGACGTCGACGCATCTGATCATGTTGCAACAGCCTTCCGTGGTAGCGTGCCGAGCTGAGCTTCCTGGATCGAGAGGATTTTGCGAAATTGGACACGAGCAATCAGGTCTCAACCGTCGAGTGCCCCAGCTGTGGCAAAGCCAACCGCGTGCGCGCCGTGGCGTCGGGCGCACCGCACTGCGGAGCCTGCGGTAAACCGCTGCCCTGGCTGGTGGAGGCGGACGAGTCGAGCTTTCACGCGGCGGTCGAGCAGAGCTCCCTACCCGTTCTGGTGGACTTCTGGGCACCCTGGTGCGGCCCTTGCCGGATCGTCGAGCCCGTGGTGGAGCAGCTGTCCCGGGAGCGTGCGGGACACCTGAAGGTGGTCAAGGTCAACTCGGACCTGGCGCCTCAGCTGACTCAAAGGTTCAACGTCCGTGGCATACCGACGCTGATCCTCTTCGAGATGGGCCAGGCCGTCGATCGGGTGACCGGCGCCCCCGCCCCACCCACCTTGCGGAGCTGGGTGGAGAGACACCTGGCCACCCGTCAGCCGACCTGACCGGCATCACTTGACTTCGCGATATTCCGCGTCGACCACCTCCTCCTCGTCCGGCTGACCACCTGTGCCGGGCTGCTGGCGCGAGCCGCCTCCGGCCGCCGCGGCCTCCTGATAGACCGCCTGACCGACCTTCTGAAGCGCCTCGTTGAACTCGTCCATCGCACTGCGCAGCGTGCCGACGTCACCGCCCCTGGTGGCGTTCGTCAGCGCTTCCTTTTTGGCCTCGACCTCGGTCTTGACCTCGGCCGGGATGCGGTCGGCGTTTTCCTCGAGCACCTTCTCGGCCTGGGCCATCATCTGGTCGGCCTGGTTGCGCAGCTCGACCTCCTCTCGCCTGGCGCGGTCCTCGGCGGCGTGCACCCCTGCCTCCTTGACCAGCCGCTCCACCTCGTCCTTGCTCAGCGTCGATGAGGAGGTCACCGTCACCGACTGTTCGCGGGCGGTGCCCTGGTCTCGTGCCCTGACGTTGAGGATGCCGTTGGCGTCGATGTCGAAGGTCACCTCGATCTGGGGCACGCCGCGCGGGGCCGGCGCGATGCCGTCCAGGTGGAAGCGGGCCAGCGTGCGGTTGTCTCGAGCGAACTCGCGCTCGCCCTGGACGACGTGAACCTCAACCGTCGTCTGGTTGTCGGCGGCGGTCGTGAAGACGTTGGAGCGGGAGGTGGGGATGGTCGTGTTGCGCTCGATGAGCTTGGTCATGACCCCGCCCATCGTCTCGATGCCCAGGGAAAGTGGCGTGACGTCGAGCAGGACGACGTCCTTGACCTCGCCCTTGAGCACGCCGGCCTGTATGGCGGCGCCGACGGCGACCACCTCGTCCGGGTTGACGCCTTTGTGCGGCTCCTTGCCCCCGGTCAGCTCCTTGACCAGCTGCTGGATGGCCGGCATCCGGGTGGCGCCACCC
>Ga0126383_10001284_pt1 | contig 15499 bp, 7 predicted proteins | sample PanSoiMetPlot_35_FD_96882 | JGI IMG/M metagenome (GOLD analysis project Ga0126383, IMG submission 96882) | Tropical forest soil microbial communities from Panama - MetaG Plot_35 | ecosystem: Environmental > Terrestrial > Soil > Tropical forest > Bulk soil | place: Panama | collected 2016-02-17
AGAATCGTGATCAGCAGCCGCTTCCTTTGAATCAATGCGCGTACTGAACCATGCCAACCTTTCCGCGGATGCTGTCGCGCAGATCGCGAATGACGTATCCGGCCAGGAAAATCTGAAGGATGTAATGTCCTGGGCCCTGTCTGCCCCACCGGGAATGTTCATTCCATCAGTGGTCTCAGAGGTCGTCGTTCAAGACGAGTTCACTCATGATGTGATTGTGCCGTGGCGGGATGGGCTCGTGCTGGTTTACGACACAACCTGACTAGGCGGCGTGACGGCAGTTGCCGTCTGGGACCATCGACCGGCAGCGGATGAAATTCTCCAGGCGCGCCTGAATGCCGGCTGGCGTCCCAGACCTTCGCTGCTGAAAGCCGGCGACCGCGTGGTTGGTCACGCCGCCTGTGCGGTGACCGACACTGCGCCGTAAATTCGCGAACGCCGTGGCGCGCAAATGAGTGCGAATATCTTATTGCCCAAGTTGGTCGATCGTCGCGCGCAGTTTCTCAGCCAACGTGCGCACGCCGGGTTCCTTGATGATGTTGAGGTGGTTCCCGGGAACTTCGTGCGTTTCGATTCTGCCTTTGACCAGTTCGCGCCAGCCATCCTTTGAATCATAGTCGGCTGTCAGATCAGTCGCGAGGAACAGAGTCACGTCTCCGGCATAAATCTGCGGCTGGTAATCCTTCACCGCCGCGAAATTGATCTCTTCAATGTTCTGCAATACCGAAGGCAGCGGCTTCCCGAACTTCTTATAGAGCTTGTAGGCGCGGCGATAGATTCTGTGTTTGGCTTTCTCCGGAGCAAAGCGCAACTTGGTGGCTACGTAGCGCGCCTTGTCGGCGGCGTTGAGTGAACCCAGATTGATCAGATGCGATTGCCACCGCCTGGCGCGACGCGCGAGACGCCGGCCAAATGATAATTGCAGCAGCTTGAAGTAACCCGAAGGAAACGTGTCGAACAAAGCCAGCAGGGCCACTGTTTCTCCCGCGGCTTCCAGTTGGCAAGCCATCTCAAAAGCAATCGTCCCGCCGGAAGAACGGCCGCCGAGCAAGTATGGACCGGCGGGCTGAATCTCACGCATCTCTTTGAGGTAATGCGCGGCCATCTCTTTGATCGAGGTATGCGGTTCGGATTTGCCGTCGAGGCCTTTCGCCTGCAGGCCGTAAAACGGCTGCCCGGGCCCCAGCAAGCGCGCGAGTTCGTGATATTCGAGCACGTTGCCGCCGACTGAATGCATGCAAAAGAAAGGCGTACGTGCACCGCCGGTCTGGATCGGCACCAACGAAGACCATGCGCCTTGCCAACCTTCGTCGCGCAACACCCGCGCGAGTTGGGCTACGGTCGGCGCCTGGAACAGTGTGGCCAGCGGCAGGTTCTTACCGAAACTCTTTTCGACTTCGACGAACAGCTTTACCGCCAAAAGCGAGTGACCACCCAATTCGAAGAAGTTTTCGTTGACACCGATCGGGCTGACCTTGAGCACTCGCTCCCAAATCCGCGTCAGCTTTAATTCGAGCTCATCGGCGGCAGCCACGAAGCCTCTATCAGCTTCGCGCTTGAAATCGTCGGGCGCGGGCAGCGCGCGGCGATCGACTTTGCCGGCCGGCGACAGCGGCAACGAAGGCACCGTCATGAACAGCAACGGCACCATGTAATCAGGCAGACGCGTCTGCAGAAACTCGCGCACCTCGCTATGAACTAAATCGCCGTTGCGGGGAACCAGGTAAGCCACCAGTCGTTGATCTTCGTGCTGCGTCTGCGACACGACTACGGCCTGATGCACGGCGTGATGCTCAGTCAAAGCCGTTTCAATCTCACCCAGCTCAATGCGATAGCCGCGCAGCTTGACCTGGTTGTCGTTGCGGCCGAGACATTCAATATTGCCGTCCGGCAGATAGCGAACAACGTCACCGCTCTTGTACATGCGGCCGCCGGGACGGAATGGATCCGACAGAAAACGATCGGCGGTCAATTCGGGACGCTGGTGATAACCGCGGGTGACGCATTCGCCGCCAATGAAGAGTTCGCCCGAGACGCCGATGGGAACCGGCTGGCAATTACTATCAAGCACATAAGCCGCTGTGTTAGCCACGGGCCGGCCAATCAACACGCGTTTGATGTTGGCCGGAACTTCGTAGAACGAAGACCACACCGTTGTCTCAGTCGGGCCATAGCCATTCCAGACACGCGCAGCGCGCCCCGTGAGCGACTGGGCGAGATCGAGCGGCATCGCTTCGCCCGTGCAAATCGCCGTCAGCCCCGGCGTTCCTTCCCAACCTGCGGCCAACAAAAGCCGCCAGGTCGCGGGCGTAGCGTCGATGAAGGTCACTTTCTGATCGTGAATCGTCCGGAGCAGGCGGGCCCCGTCAGACGCGGTTTCACGCGAGACGAGCACCATCTTTGCGCCCACGGTCAGCGGTAAGATCACTTCAGAGACGGCAATGTCGAATGAGACAGTCGTGATCGCCAGCACGACATCGTCGGATGTCACACCGGGCGTCTTCGCCACGCTCGCCAGCAGGTTGACCACCGAGCGATGCGGCACCAGCACGCCCTTCGGCTTGCCCGTCGATCCCGACGTGTAGATAACGTAAGCGAGATCCTCAGGCTGCGTAATCGATTCCGGATTCGCTGTGCTTCGCTTTGATAATTCGGGCGCGATTTCGTCGATGCAGATGATTGCGCCGGCGGCTGCCGGAATCTTATCCGCGAGAGATTTTTCGGTGACCAGCAGCGGCGCCCCCGAATCCTGCAGCATGAATTCAAGGCGGCCTTCCGGATAAGCAGGATCGAGCGGCACGTAAGCGCCACCCGCTTTCAGGATCCCCAACAGCGCGATCATCAGGTTTGGCGAGCGATGCAGACACATCCCCACCATGGTGTCGCGGCCGACGCCCCGTTCGCGCAGGCAATGGGCCAGCTGGTTGGCGCGCTCATTCAGCTCGCGATAGGTCAGCTGCACGCCGTCACAAAACAGGGCCACCGCGTCGGGGCTGGCGCCGGCCTGGCGTTCGAACATTTCCTGGATGCTCGCGGCGTTTGTAGAATCGGCGCGGGTTTTGTTCCAGTCGTAAAGCAGCTGTTGTCTTTCGTCTTCCGTTAACAGCGGCAGTTCAGAGACCTTCAGCCCGGGATTTTGGGTCATGCCTTCCAGCAAAACCTGGAAGTGGCCCATGAGCCGCGTGATTGTTTCCGGGTCGAAGAGATCGGCGTTGGATTCGAACATGCAAGCAAGCTCATCGCCGTGCTCGGTAATATCCAGCGTCAGATCGAAGTTCGCAATCACATGGTCGATGCGAAAGTGCTCGGCGGTTACGCCGGGGAGATTCAAAGGCAGAATCTCTTCGCTCTGCAGCACGAACATGACCTGGAAAAGCGGGTTATGCGACAGCGTGCGGTCCGGCTGTAGCTCTTTGACCAGTCGCTCAAACGGCAAATCCTGATGAGCATACGCGCCGAGCGCGACCTGCTTCACATGATTCAGAAAGTCGCGCACCGTGGCGTCGCCGGAAACCCGCGAGCGAATGGCAAGGGTGTTGATGAAGAGGCCGATTAGATCTTCAGTTTCGGCCAGCGAACGGCCGGCAATTGGAGAGCCGACGACGATATCCTCTTCGCCGGTGTAACGGTGCAGCAGGATCTGATACGCGGCCATCAGCACCATGAACAGGGTGACGTTTTCCCTCTGGCAAAGCGTTCGGATGCGGCGCGCCAGATCGGCCGATAAGGTCATCGTATGCTGGTTGCCTCGAAAGGCCCGATATGCCTGGACGATTGGCCGGGGATGGTCGGCCGGCAACTCCAGCGCCGGCGGCATGGTCGCGAACTGCTTTTTCCAATAGGCCAACTGCGACTCGTAGACTTTTCCCTCAAACCACTCGCGCTGGTACATCGCATAATCGATGTACTGAATCGGCAAGTCAGGTAACGGCGAGGGACTATGCGAGGCGAAAGCTTTATAAAGTGAAGACAGCTCGCGGTGAAAGAGGCCAATGGACCAACCGTCGGTGACGACGTGGTGCATGGTCACCAACAAGATGTGTTCGTCCGGGCGCAGCCGCACGATGATGGCGCGAATCAGCGGACCGGTTGAGAGCTCGAACGGACGGCGCGCGTCATGTTCGAGAATCCGTAAGGCTTCAGCATCGCGCCGGTTCTCATCAATCATCGTTGAAAGATCGATTACCGGCGCCTCAAGCGTAAGGTCTTCGACGACCTGCATTGGCTCGCCGTCAACAACGCTAAAGATTGTGCGCAAGCTGTCGTGCCGGTCGACAATCGCTTGTAGGGCTTGTTGCAACGCCGGCACATCCAGCGTCCCTCTCAGCCGCGCCGCGGTAGGCGAGTGATAAACCGACTCGCCGGGCATTAGCTGATTCAAAACCCAAAGGCCCTGCTGGCTGTAAGAGAGCGGTGACGATTTGAGCCGGCGTGGCCTAATGGCCTGGCGCATCTTCTCGGCGCGCTGATTTTTCTTCATCAGCTGCAGCTCAAGCAGCACGCGCTTTGCTCCCGTTAGGGCAGCTAGCTGTTGCGTAAGGTCGGGATTAGCGGCTGACAGGTTGGCACTCATCGTCTGCGGCAAACTGCTCAAATTAATAAAGTTGTAACAGGCGGGTAATTCCAGGCGGGACGCGCTCAATTTGGAGTGCGCCGGCAGGTCGGTGCCCTCCAAATCCATCGGCTGATGCGGCGCTGACGACTAGGCGAACGTTTGCTGAGCGCCCATTTCGCGCTCAAGGCGCAACTGGGCCTCTTCTTCGGACAAGCCGGCCAGTTCTTCGATCAGCTTTGCCAATTCCGTGTCCGATTCTCGCTGCGCGACGCGCGGGTAAAGCATCGCTGCCAGGCTGGCAATTGTCGGCGCCTCGAATACGTCAACCATGTTCATCTCGACTTCCAGGACATTTCGGATATTCGAAACCAGACGTGCGGCCAGCAACGAGTGGCCGCCCAAGTCGAAGAAGTTTTCATGAATGCCGACCTGATCGACTTTGAGGACTTCGCGCCACGCATCCAGCAACATCTCCTGGAGCGGCGTAGTGGGAAGATCGAGATCTGAGTCACTCGTGGGCTGGTTGAATTGCGGCTCCGGTAAGGCGCGCCGGTTGATTTTGCCGCTGGAAGTCATGGGAAATTCCTCGATGACTTCGAAAGCCGCGGGCACCATGTAGGACGGCAGCTTCGTTTTGAGGAAGTGGCGCAAGTCACCGATCGCCGCGCGCGAGTTGTCTGCGGTAATCAAATACGCGACCAGCCGTTTGTCAGAATCATTGGTCGCGATGACGATGCAATCGGCGATCGCCTGGTGACCTCTAATCGCGCGCTCGATCTCTTCCAGCTCGACCCGAAACCCGCGAATCTTAATTTGATTGTCGGAGCGGCCGAGAAACTCGATCGTGCCGTCAGCCTGATAACGAACGACGTCGCCGGTTTTGTAGAGCCGATCGCCCGGATTGTCGCTGAAGGGGTTGGGAATAAATTTCTGCGACGTCAATTCGGGCCGGTTCAGGTATCCGCGGGCGACGCCCGGGCCGCCGATGAGTAGCTCACCGGGAATCCCGATCGGAACCGGTTGCAACCTGGCATCCAGGACGTACGCCTTTGCGTTCGGATAGGGCCGCCCGATTGGGCTCACGTCGTTTCTGGCCACGGGTGCATACGCGCTGAGATCGCATAACGTCACGGCGACCGTCGTCTCGGTTGGCCCATAGGTGTTCAGCAGGCGCACGCGGCCGCCCACCAGTTGGTTCCACGCAACAATTCTATCGGGCGAGGCTTTTTCACCGCCTATGATGATGACCCGGACGCTCGGCGGCAAGGTCAGATTCTGTTTGCTCAGGGCGTCGGTCAGTTCGTGCCAGTAAACCGTCGGCAGGTCGAGCACTGATAGTTTCCATTCATCGCAAAGCGCCAGAAAATCGCCGGGCGAGCTGATCATTTCCGCGGTGCGCAACACCAGACAAGCGCCCGAGGTTAAGGTCAGCAGCATTTCCTCAGCGCTCAGATCGAAAGAGAACGAACCAAACTGGAGTATGCGATCGCCGGCCTCGATGCCGTACGACGATCGCGCGGCCGTCACGAAGTTGACCAATGAACGATGTTCGATCATTACGCCCTTCGGATTTCCGGTCGAACCCGAGGTGTAGAAGACCAGCGCCACCTGCGAAGACGTAACGGAAATATTGGGGCGGTCTGCGCTTTCGCCCGCGATCGCCGGCCATTCGCTGTCGATCGGGATCAAGTCCGCATCGGTATCGAGGGCCGGGGCCAGATGACTTTGAGTAATCACCACGCGCGCGGCGGTATCCTTAATCATGAAAGCGATGCGATCCACCGGATAGGTAGGATCGAGCGGAACATAAGCCGCGCCCGTTTTCATGACCGCCAGGACGGCCACCACCATTTCAAAGCTTCGCTCAACGCTGATGCCAATCATCGTGCCGGGTCGCGCTCCACGCGCGATCAGGTAGTGAGCAAGTTGATTCGCGCGAGCATTAAGCTCGCGATAGCTAAGCCGCTCTCCGCATAATTCAACCGCCGGCGCCTCTGGCGTCCGGACCGCTTGCGCTTCAAACAACTCGTGGATCGCCGCCTCTTCCGGATAGGCGATCTGATTGCTGTTCCAATCGATCAGGAGCTGACGGCGCTCGGCGGGCGGGAGCAAATCGATATCGAGAATTTGCCGGCGCCGGTCGCAAACGATGGCTCCGAGTAGATTCAACAGGTGCGCCAGCATGCGCTCGATCGTTTCCGTGGCAAACAGGTCGCGCGCGAATTCGAATGAAAGCGTGAGGCCGTCGCCTGTCTCTTCAACCTCCAGCGTGAGATCGAATTTCGCCGCATCACTCTCGACTTTAATCGAGGAGAACTTCGTTCCGTTAACCGCCAGTTGCGGCTCAGGCATGTTCTGAAAGGAAAACATCACCTGGAACAGCGGCGAGCGGTTGGCCTTGCGCTCCGGATTCAATTCTTCGACCAGCTTTTCGAATGGGAGGTCCTGGTGACAGAAGGCGCCCATCACCATTTGGCGCACGCGCGCCAGCACTTCGCGGAAACTCGGGTTGCCGCTGAGATCGCCGCGCAACACGAGTGTATTCACAAACGCGCCAATCACGTTCTCGGTCTCGAACAGGGTGCGGCCGGCGACGGGCGATCCGACAACCACGTCTTCCTGACCGCTGTACCGGAACAGCAGCGTCTGAAAAGCCGCCAGCAACGTCATGAACAAGGTCGCGCTTTCATCCTGGCTCAGCTGTTTGAGCGAATCCGTCAGTGAGTCCGGCAGCTGTGCCGAGATTCGCCCGCCTTCGTAGGTGCGGGTCGCCGGAAGTGAATAATCGGCCGGTAATTCCAAGGCCGTCGGCGCATCCGCGAGCTGGCGCCGCCAATAATTCAGTTGCCGCTCGATCGCTTCATCTTCCAACCAGCGCCGCTGCCAAACGGCGAAATCGGCATACTGAATCGAAAGCTGGGGGAGCACGCTGGTGTCGACGTTCCTGAGATAAAGATGCGTCAACTCGCGCAGCAGCACATTGATGGACCAGCCGTCGCACACAATGTGATGCAAGGTAATGAGCAGCTCGTGGCGGTCGGGCGCGAACTTCAACAGCCGCGCGCGCATCAATGGACCATTGCTCAACTCGAAGAGATGATCGCCCTCTTCAGCAAAGATTTGTTTGCGCGCTGAATCTGCCGCCGCCGGCGCCAGCGTTGATAGATCTGCGATCCGGACCGGAACCGGCATTGAGGCTGAAACCACCTGGACCGGCGATCCGTTGGTCGTGACGACATTCGTCCGCAGTATCTCGTGGCGGTCCACAATGCAATCAAGCACCCGCTGAAGTTTCGCAACATCGAGCGGCCCTTCGATCTTCAGTCCGGTGCGCACGTTGTAAGTGGCGCGATTGGGGCTGACCTGATCGAGCAGCCAGAACTGCTGTTGATTGAAGGACAGCGGCAGCGTTGCGCTACGTTCGGCAACGCTGATGACGCGAACAGAGTCGCGCCCACCGGTGGCAATCCGTTCCGCCAGCAGCTTGACGGTAGGAAATTCGAACAGCGTGCTGATCGGCGCCTCAAACCGGAAATGACTGCGGATGCGCGCGGCGATCTGCGCGGCCAGCAGGGAGTGGCCCCCGAGCTCGAAGAAATTATCATCGCGGCCGACCGTATCGATCGACAAAATCTCGGCCCAGATTTTCGCCAGGCGAGTTTCGATCTCGTTTTCAGGCGCGACGTATTCAGCCGAAAGCGCCGCGCGCGAGTTGTCCGGTTCCGGCAGTCGCAACCGATCGACTTTGCCGTTCGCCGACAACGGCAGCTCAGTCAGGCGCACGAAAGCGGAAGGAACCTGGTAATCAGGAACGCGCGCAGCCATGAACGCACGCAGATCGGCGGAATTCATTTCGCCGGCTTGCGGCACAAAGTAGGCGACTAGACGCTTTTCGCTACCGCTGGCAGTCACCTGATCGCGAGCTACGACAATGCACTCGCGTATTGACGGATGCTTTGCCAGCACAGCTTCGACCTCAGCCAGCTCAACCCGAAAGCCGCGCAACTTGACCTGCTGATCGCGACGACCGGCGAACTCCAGCCGGCCATCGGCAGAGACCCGGGCCCAATCACCGCTGCGATAAAAGCGGACGCCATCGCGTTCAATGAACCTCTCTGCGGTCATCTCCGCCCGATTCAGATAACCTCGCCCGACGCCCGCGCCGGCAATGTACAATTCACCGGCTTGGCCCGCCGCGCATGGCCGCCCATTTTCATCCAGCACATAAATATCGGTGTTCGCGATTGGCTTTCCGACCGGGACATACTTATCGCCTTCGAAATCCCGCGGGATGCGATACAACGCGACAATTCCGGCTGTCTCGGTCTGGCCAAACATGTGCACGTGCTGCGCCGGGTGATTGAATTCATTCATCCACGCGCGCGGAATCTCGGCCGGCATGGGCTCGCTCGCTGAGAGCATGAACCGCAGACGATTGTCGAGCAATTCGCGCCTCTCCATCTCCGGCAGCGAACGCAGAATGGTTGTGCAGCTGCGCCAGAATGAGGGCACTGCATCCATCGCGGTAACTCCCCGCGCCTTGATCATGCGGAACAAGGCAATCGGGTCTTTGCGCTGATCGGAAGTAGCAATCGCGACCCCGGCGCCCTGCGACAAAGGCAACAACAGCTGGCGGCGTGAAGATGAAAATGCGATCGAAGCTGTATGCAGGTAAAGATCTTGAGAATCAATATTCACTTCGTGGTTGAGCGCCTGCACGTAATTCGCTAAACCGCCGTGAGTGATTAATGCGCCCTTCGGTTTACCGGTCGAACCTGACGTATAGATCACATAAGCAACGTCATCCTTTGCCGGCGCGGAAGCGAGGTTTGCCTTCGAATTCCGCGCGATCTCTGCGGAATCTTTATCGAGCGGCAACGCGCGTATTTGTGCCGGCAGCTCAATCGGCAGCGCTGCTTTCGTCAACACCAGCGCCGGTTTCGCGTCCTCAAGCATGAACGCCAGACGCTCTGACGGATATTCGGGGTCGAGCGGCAGGTACGCGGCCCCGGCCTTTAGCGTCGCCATGATCGCGGTCGCCATATCGACCGAACGATCGATACAGATGCCGACAATCGATTCCCGCGCCACTCCTAAGGCTTGCATCTGACGCGCAAGTTGATTGGCCCGCGCGTTCAGCTCGCCATAGGTTAGCCGGTCATTCTCGCAAACCAGCGCGACTGCGTCGGGACGCATGGCCGCCTGCGCTTCAAACAACCGCGAAACTGGTGTCTGCGTAAAATGCGGCTGCCGCTCGCCGTGTAGTTCGGCCAGCGGCAACCTTGATGAATTAACGGTGTGCGATTCGAGATCGGATGTCTCGACAGTTATCTGGGGCATGTTGGTGGTCGTGGTGATCGCGCCGCACCCGCGATTTATCTTTGAGCTACCTGCGTCTCTTCTTTGCTAATCTCGATAACGTCTCCAACCTTATGTTTCAAATCAACCTGGACGCCGACGAAAATGTTGCCCGCTTCGTCGACGGTGACGCCTTGCACGTTTTTCAGTTGGCCGCCGAATGCGGCGATGGTCTTCAGCTCTTCACCGGGCGTGTAGACATAGAGCTTATTGTTGCGACTGTCGGTGATGTACAAAGAGCCCTTGGCGAAATAAATCGTTTCCGGTGAAAACGAATTGTTGCGGTCGATGATGCGGTGCAGCTTTTGAGTCGGGTCCAACAAATAGAGCACGTTGTCTTCGTTATCGGCAATGTAGAGATTGCCGTGATCGTCATAGACCATGCTCTCGGGCTTGGTGATTCCGTATTCCGCCCCGAGAAATTCTGAAACTTGTCCATCGCGGGTGACGCGAAATACCTTGTGCACTTCGCCGTCGCCAACTAACAGCGAACCGTCCGGCGCCAGGGCAATACCCTCGGTCGAAATCAAGCCCTTGTCTTTACCGGCGACCAGCCGCGGTTTGCCCTCGGCCGTCATTTCCCACAAGCCGCCGGCATCATCATCGGTAAAGAAGATGTTGTCGTTGGCATCGATTACCAGGTCTTCGGGCGATTCAAAACCAAACCCGGCGTCGACCAATTTTTTCAGCCCTTCGCTGCGGCTCCAGGACTCGAGCGCGACCCCGCCTTCATCTGCGAAGTAGAGCTTGCCCTTATGCCACAGCAAACCATCGGGCGACCCGAAGCCGATTTTGTTCGTCGCGAACATGGTCGCTTTGTACGATTGATCGGTCATGATCACCAGGCCTTCCTTCTTCACCCCGCAGGACGTGAGAAAGGCACAAGCGAACACAGCAAATGCGATAGTGAACTTCTTCATGATGATGACCTTCTTTATGAACCCATCCCCAAAAGGACATGACGCCGCATAACTGCCAGGAAGGCGAGAAATGCCCTGATATGAATCATCGTGCTGGAAACTTCGAAAGCGATCAGGAAAACAACCGCGCTGGACAGGGCGCTGTAACGCAGGGTCAATCCCGCCAGCCCGTCCAGCCAGCCGCGAAATCGCTTGCGTAGGACGAATTGAACTAAAGCGAGCTCCGCGATGGCCACGGCTGCGCCCGCCGCCACATCGAGCGGCGTGTGCTGTCCGCTGATCATTTTGCCGCCCAGAATCACGAAGACACTCCAACCGATGGCCAGCAGCCCGAGCCGGCGTGAAGCCAGAAAAATGCCCAGCGAGATCGCAATGAAGAACCCGGCATGATCACTTGGGAAAGAACCCAGATCGTTTGGATCGATATCGCCGCTCAGCAACGCCCGATGGTCCTTCTGGCTTTCTTCATCGAGCATGGTGCGGACCGGCATGCGTTTCATTTCGACGAGTTCTTCGCCCTCGAGCCGATAGATCTTTTGGGTTTGAATTTCCGGCCGTGGCAGGAAAATCGTCTTAGACAAGACCTTGGTGGTTGTGATTACGCAGACCGCTGCCACCAGGGTGGTGATCAGGATTCTGCGTCGCGCGTTGGTGCTCTCGAGAGTTTTGCCCCCGTACCATGCGGCCAGAAAACAACCGCCAATCACACCGGCTTTCGCCAGGTCGTTGTCGAGAAAGAACGCGACGATGCTGTCGAACATATACGATCTCCCTGCCACGCTGTTTATGAGCAGCAGGAGTTGATCGTTGATTTGGGTGAACCAGCTCGTCAGCGACGCCATTATTAAAGAGATTAAGACTGTTCCAATCACTGCGTGCCTCCTGGCTTTGCTAGCCGTTAGGGGAAATAAATGAATAAAACAGGCTGCGTGCCAGAAACCGGCGCTGCGGGGCGCGGCGTTCGCCACACCGGCCGCGCTAACGGTTCGCGAGAAGCTTTTATTTTCAGGCCTTTGCGAGCGGAAGCGGGACGGTATTCGACGTTTATTTGTCATCGGAGAGGAACCGAGTGCTGAACATGAACGAAATATCCCCTGCCGCCGTCGGCCCTGCGAGGGCAAAAGACGGCGAAATGCTCTCTCAAATGACCTCAATCGGAGAGGCTGTCTCGACCCAGGCAACGGCGCGCCCGCTGGCCCCGGCTGTGGTCACCGGCACGTCAGTGCTGACATACGAGGAATTGGACCGGCGCGCGAGCCAGTTAGCCACGCGCCTGATCGAGCTTGGCGTCGGCCGTGAAACGGTTGTGGCCGTCTGTCTTGAACGATCGGTCGAGTCGATCGTCAGCACCCTGGCCGTGTTGAAGGCGGGCGGCGCTTATCTGCCAATCGATCCCAAGCTGCCAATCGAACGCTTTAACTTCATTATGAGCGATGCGCGTCCGCGCATCTTGATTACCGCGAGTAATTCAACCGAAGAAATTGCTTCCTGCTCGCTGAGGGTCGTCGATCTGCATGCCGTTGATCGCGCCGCCGCGGATTATCCACCCGCGACCGGCGTCGACAGTGAGCAACTCGCTTATGTTATTTACACGTCGGGATCGACGGGCCGGCCCAAGGGAGTTGAAATCACCGTTGGCAATCTGCTGAACCTGGTTTCGTGGCACCAGGCCGAATTCAAAATCAATCCTGCCGATCGCGCCAGTCACCTGGCCGCCGTCGGCTTCGACGCCGGTGTCTGGGAAGTATGGCCATATCTCATGGCCGGCGCGGCGCTATATATTCCTGACGAAACCACGCGGCTATCACCGGAAGCCTTGCGCGACTGGATGGTCGCCAACAGCATTACGATCAGTTTCGTGCCGACGACGCTGGCTGAGTCCCTGATCGAATTGGAGTGGCCGGAACAGACGGCGTTACGATTTCTATTGACGGGCGCCGATACTCTGCATCGCCGCCCAACCAAGCGGCTTCCTTTCGAATTCGTTAACAACTACGGGCCGACTGAGTGCACGGTGGTGGCTACTTCAGGCCGCGTGCGAATCTGTGCCGGCAGCGAATTGCCGGCGATCGGCCGCCCGATCGCGAACACCCGGATCTACCTGCTCGACGAATCGCGGCGCGAAGTCCCCGCCGGTGAGATCGGCGAGATCTTCATCGGCGGCGCGAATGTGGGACGCGGATATCTCAACCAGCCTGCTTTAACTGAAGAGCGATTCCTGCCCGATCCGTTCAGCGCTGAGCCGCACGCCCGGATGTATCGGACCGGCGATCTTGCGCGACGCTGCGATGATGGAGATTTCGCATATGTGGGACGCGTCGATGAGCAGATCAAGATTCACGGCTACCGCATTGAACCGGCTGAGATCGAAGCAGCGCTGAATGGTCATCCGGCAATCGCCGCAAGCGTGGTCGTGGCGCGACGTCTGGATTGCGCCGAAGCGCGGTTAATTGCTTACGTGGCGCTGCGGAGCAGCGTTATGGCGCCGGCAGCCACGGAGGTTCGTGATTTTCTTAAATCATATCTGCCTGAATATATGGTGCCGACGCTGTTTGTGAAGATCGACGAGCTGCCCCTGACGTCAAACGGCAAGCTCGATCGCAAGGCGCTGCCCGATCCGGAGGAGCGTAATCGGCTGGCGGATGATTCGTTTGTGGCGCCACGCACACCTACGGAGCAGCGCGTTGCGGAAATTCTTTGCGCCCTGTTCAAGGTGAAGGAGGTCGGTGTCAACGACAACTTCTTCCTGCTGGGCGGCCACTCGTTGCTGGGCGCTCAGTTGCTGACCAAAATTCGCAACGCTTTCGGGATTGAACTCCCGTTGCGCGCGATCTTCGACGCACCAACGATTGCCGCGCTGGCCGCAACCATTGAGCGCGAAATTGTCGCGCGCGTTGAGTCGATGACCGAGGCCGAGGCGCAAGCATTAGTTGCCTGATGCTCAGTTACTCTGCCTTTGGGGAAAACTGTGGGTGGGGGTTTAGCGACCCCAACCCACTCATGTAGTTAGCGAGAAAACGTCGAGTGCCTGCATGTCTTCATTCTCTTCAAACACATCTGCACCAGCTCTGAGTCTTTATCATCTGCTCGATCCTGAGGTGCTGGCGAATCCCTATCCGCTTTATCGCCGGCTGCGGGAGGAAGCGCCGGTCCACTGGGACCCTTACCTGCACACATGGGTAGTCACCCGTTATGAAGACGTGGTGACGGTGCTCCATCGCTTCTCCGCAAATCGCACGCCCACGCCGGAGCAGTTGGACGCAATCGGCATGGGAGAACTGCGACCGATCGCGCAGCTCATGACAAAGCAGATCTTGTTCATGGACGCTCCCGCACACACGCGCCTGCGCAGTCTCGCCTCGATGGCCTTCACCCCGGCCCGGGTGGAAGCGCTGCGGCAGCATATTCGCGAAATTCTGGATCGGCTGCTGACTCCGCTCCTGCGTCGCGGCGATATGGACGTGATTAATGATCTGGCGGCGCCGCTGCCGGCCATCGTCACGGCCGAGATGCTGGGCGTGCCGGTTGCCGATTGCGATAAGTTGAAGCAATGGTCGGCCGATTTTGCCGAAGTCCTCGGTAACTTTCAGCACAATCCGGATCGCGCCGCGCGAACGCTCAAATGCGTCGCCGAGATGACCGATTATTTCCGTGAAGCACTGGAGGAACAGCGAAAGCATCCGCGCGCCGGACTGATCAATTCATTCATGACCGCTGAGATCGACGGCGACCGGCTCACCGATGAAGAAATCATCGCCAACTGCATCGTCACCATGGTTGGTGGCCAGGAGACCACCACGAACCTGATCGGCAACGGCATACTCAGCCTGCTGCGGAACCCCGAACAGCTGCAACGGCTGCGCGACGACAGCGCCTTGATCCCGTCAGCCGTCGAAGAACTGCTGCGCTATGAAAGCCCGAGCCAGCAAACCGCGCGTATTTGTCCGGAGGACACCGAAATAGGCGGCAAGCTGATTCGTAAAGGCCAGGCCGTGATCGCGGTGATGGCCGCGGGCAATCGCGACCCGGAACGCTTCAACGATCCTGATCGGCTCGATCTCGGACGGCAGGATAATCGTCATCTCGCCTTCGGTTGGGCCAGTCACTTTTGTTTCGGCGCCGCCTTGGCGCGCATTGAAGGCCAACTCACTTTTGAAGCGATTGCCCGGCGCACCGCGAATCTCGCCCTGGCGCCAAACGCGCAGATAACCTGGCGCGACAATCTCGGGTTGCGTGGTCTCAACGCTTTGCACGTGACTTTCGCCGAGGTCTCGGCGCCGTCTGTACCGGCGCCACAAGTTTTCAGCAGCCAAAACGGCTGCCCGTTTCATCGATCTACTTAAGCAAGATGGCTTCCGTATTCGATCACCTCAAGTCCGAGCCAGCCGGCCCTCCCGTGGCGGCCTCGGAAGCCAAGCGTCTCTTGATTGAAAAGTATCTGCGTGGCGACGGGCTGACTCAAACCGATCAGTCGTTAAGTAGCATCCCGCCTCGGGCCGCGACAGCTCCACTGCACCTTTCATTCGCGCAGGAACGGCTGTGGTTTATCGATCAATTAATGCCGGGGTCACCGGCTTTCAATGTCCCGATGGCCGTGAAGTTGTCGGGCTCGCTCAACATTGAAGCGCTGCAGCGGGCGGTGGACGCGATCGTACGCCGGCACGAA
>Ga0126383_10001286_pt1 | contig 15494 bp, 17 predicted proteins | sample PanSoiMetPlot_35_FD_96882 | JGI IMG/M metagenome (GOLD analysis project Ga0126383, IMG submission 96882) | Tropical forest soil microbial communities from Panama - MetaG Plot_35 | ecosystem: Environmental > Terrestrial > Soil > Tropical forest > Bulk soil | place: Panama | collected 2016-02-17
ACCCTTGTCGTCGCCGGTCGCGCCAGCGTCGTCCCGTGGACGGGTAGCAAATGGATCGCCGACACCATCCCTGGCGCCCGCCTCGAAATCATCGAACAAGTCGACGGCGGAACCCACCTGCGCACCGTGGGCAACCCTGCCCGATTCGCCGAAAGCCTCAGCGACTTCATCGGCTAATCGCAACGGCCGGCCGCACGGGCCAGGCCATCCAACACACCAAGGGAGTGCAACATGTCAGGCTGGCTACAACTGTTTTATCAAGGCAGCGACAACGGTTTGTGGACCCGATCGCGCGATCCCGGCGGGAACTGGTCCGGCGAGGGCGGTATGGGCGGCTACTTGACCAGCGACCCGGCCGCGGCCGTCATCCCCGGCAAGAACACGCTGCAGCTGTTTTACCGAGGCGGCGATAACGGCCTGTGGACCCGGTGGACCGATCCCGGCAGATACTGGTCCGACGAAGTGGGAATGGGTGGCGTGCTGAACGGGGCTCCGGTCGCGGCGGTGATCCCGGGTACGAACACGCTGCAGCTGTTTTACCGAGGGGGCGACAACGGGCTGTGGACGCGGTGGCTGACCGATGGAACCTGGTCTGATGAAGTGGGAATGGGTGGCGTGCTGAACGGCGACCCGGTCACCGCTGCGCCAGCGACGGCCGTGTCGCCCCTAAACTGGATGTCCCAGTTGCCCGACAGTCGGAAATTGTCGGAGTTTACACTGCCCGGCACACACGAATCCTGTACCGCGTTCATAACGCCGATTGCATCTGCCCAGGCCTGGTCGCTTCAGACCCAGCTGGAGCACGGCATTCGTTACATCGACATTCGGTGCCGCCACATACAAGATATCTTCGCGATCCACCACGATGAAGTTTACGTGGGCTTCAATTTCGGCGAGGGCGTTCGTGACGTCTGCATCAACTTCCTCGAAGCCAACCCGACCGAATGCATTGTCATGCAAATCAAGCACGAGTTCATCGACGACCCCGATAACAACCTGACTTTCCAGGAGGTGCTGGACGGGTACATGCAAGGTTTCGACAGCTTCTTCTATCGTGATAACCGTATTCCGACGCTGGGTGAAGTGCGTGGCAAGATCGTGCTCGTTCGACGATTCGACCTCGATTCGTCCGAGCCAAGAGGACTGTCACCGCTAACCTGGCAAGACGATACCACGTTCGATGTGCAGTACGCCGCGTCGGACAACCAGAAGGTCACGTTCCACATTCAAGACCAGTATGCCGTGCCCACAATTCTTCCTGCCAGCATAAGCGCAAAGTGGGATGCGATCCAAGCACTGCTCGATGACGCGAACGGGGATAGCAGCGACGCATGGTACATCAATTTCGCTAGCGGATCCTCTGCGGGCGCGTACCCGAATGCTGTCGCGGCGCAAATCAACCCGCAGCTATACCAGTATCTGGTGGACGGGCGATCCGCGTCTCGACTGGGCACATTGATGCTGGACTTCCCGGACGACAGAATGATCGCCAGGATCATCGACTTGAATACCTGATCCGTCACCTCGTCCTCGCGCCGCCACGGAATCAACCGGACTACTCGCATTTCGGCTGGCGTTCGTCGCACAGGAAGCGTGACCAAGCCGCGAGGACCTGCGCCTGTTACGTACCCAGGCGCAGGTCCGAAGCGGACACACGGCATGGTCTCGGGATAGCGCGCCCTCCACCAGCGCGCGTGTTGCCCGGCGCAGCCGATACAGGTCTCGCGGTTTCAGCTGCCGGACCGCGCCTGCTGTTGAGGTTTCCTGGCTGGTTGGACCTTGGCGTAGTAGCTGAGGCCGCCCCAGGTGGGAAAGGCTCTGGCAAGGTCTCGTGGTCCGGAGATGGTGAGTCGGCCGCTCTTGGCTGCCTGACCGAAGCCGAGACGCCCTCGGTGGACTTCGGTCAGCGTGATCGAATCCGTCGCCACGACGAGGTCTTCGTCAAGGCCGGGGTTCTTGACGCACACCTCCGGCTCCGGGCGCTGCAGCAGCATCCAGTAACCCTTGTTGGGGTCGTCGCTGATGTCGAAACGCACCACGACCCGTCTGGGAGGCAGTCGGCTGGCGTCTACGAATTTGGCCCAGGCCCACAGGACGACCGCGGCGTCGTAGTCCGCCGGCGCCAGGTCGAGCCAGCGCGCACCCCACGTTCCCATTTGCAGGACCACGTCCGCGAGCTCCTGGCCGGCCGACGTCAGGTAGTAGCGGGAACCATGGCCGGCCGGAGCCGTTACCCGCTCAATGACCTGCGCCCGCTCTAAGGCCCGGAGCCAGTGCGCCAGCAGGGTGCTCGACATGCGGGGGCAGCCCCGATGAATGTCATTGAACGAGTGCGACCGGAGGTAGATGTTTCGGATGATCAGCGGGGTCCAGCGTTCGGCCAAGATCTCAGCAGCTTTGGCGATCGGGCAGTACTCGGCGTATCCCGCGTGCCATGTTGCCTGAGTATCCCGGCCGGCGGGGCCACAGCAAGTACAGATTTTGTTGTTCTGTATTCCGTGGACGGGGCGGATGCTTCGGTCATGCAACTACTCGGAACCCTCGATCGCTTCCAGGGCGAGCTCATCCGCCCCGGCGATGTCGCCTACGACCAGGCCAGGCGACTGTGGAATGGGGCCATCGACCGGCACCCGGCGCTCATCGCCCGCTGCAGCGACCCGGCAGACGCTGCCGTGGCGCTCGCCCACGCACAGGAGATACAAGCCCCGGTGACGGTTCGGGGTGGCGGCCACAATGTGGGTGGCTGGGCGCTCGCGGACGGCGCGGTGGCTATCGACTTCTCGAATATGCGCCGGGTCCGCGTCGACGCCCTGCGCCGCCGCGTACGGGTACAGCCGGGCGCGCTGTGGGCTGACTTCGACGCCGCCACCCAGCCGCTCGGGCTAGGCGCGCCAGCGGGGATCGTGACCCACACCGGCGTAGCCGGGCTGACACTGGGCGGCGGGTTCGGCTGGCTGAGCCGACGATTTGGCCTCGTGAGCGACAACCTGACAGCAGCGGATCTCGTCCTGGCTAGCGGCGAGTGTGTCCGCGCCACCGAGGCCAGCCACCGTGACCTCTTCTGGGCAATCCGTGGTGGTGGCGGCAATTTCGGCATCGTGACCGAGTTTGAGTTCCAGTTGCATGCGATGCGAACGCAGGTCCTGGCTGGTCCGATCCTGCACACCGCCGACCGCGCCCGCGAGGTGCTGCGCTTCTACCGCGACTTCATCGACGGCGCCCCCGACGAGCTCAGCGTGTACGTCAACCTCCGCACCGCACCCGCGGTGGAGTGGATGCCGGCGCAGCTGCACGGAAAGCCGGTGGTCATGCTGGTGCCCTGCTACTCAGGCGATGACCTCAGCGCGGGGGAACGCCTGCTGCGCCCGCTGCGCGCCTTCGGCCCCCCGGCGGCCGACCTGGTGCAGGACAAGCCGTACCTGGCGCACCAGGCCATGTTTGACGCAGCCGTCCCCCACGGCTGGAGCTACTACTGGAAGTCTCACTACCTCCCACCCCTCACCGATGCTGCCATCGATGTCCTGGCCGAACACGCATGGCAAAAGAAGTCCCCCGCGTCCTACACCCTCGTGTTTCACCTCGGCGGGCAGATAGCCCGCCTGCCGGGCGACCACTCCGCTGCTAGCGGCCGTGTCGTCGCGCACGCGGTCAACATCAGCGCGGCATGGACCGAGGATGGGCCAGCTCACCCCGACATCGAGTGGTGCCGCGCGGCATTCCGCGCCCTGCAGCCCCACTCGACGGGTGGCGTGTACATGAACTTCCTCCACAACGACGAAGGCGAGGCTCGTGTCCGAGCGGCCTACGGCAACCACTACGAGCGCCTCGTGGGCATCAAGGCACGTTACGACCCGCACAACATCTTCCATGGCAACCAGAACATCCGCCCGGTTGCCGGCTGAATGCCCGGCGCACATCCAAGACATGGACCATGACCGCAATGGACCGCTCCGAGGCCGACGATGCCGCGGTCAAGGCCGCAGCCCGCGCTGCCTGGGTCGACGACCAACCGAAAGCCAACGGATGAGGGCCCGGAAATTCAAATGGTCGGGGTGGCGGGATTTGAACCCACGACTTCTTCGTCCCGAACGAAGCGCGCTACCAAGCTGCGCCACACCCCGGTGCGCCCGCCGTCCAGCAGCCGCAACGGCGTCAGCATAGCCGAGCTAGGCAGCGGCCCCGAAATCGGTGCGGGCGACGAGGGTCAGCAATGACGCCTCCGGCCGACAGGCGATGCGCACCGGCGCGAACGGGCTGGTGCCGAGGCCGGCGCAGACGTGGAACCACATCCGCCGGTCCCATTCGTGCAGTCCGCGCGCCCGCCACACGTCGATACCGCAGTTCGTGACGATCGCGGGGCCGAAGGGTATCCGGATCTGGCCGCCGTGCGTGTGGCCGGCCAGCACGAGGTCGTAGCCGTCCGCGGCGAATGACCGAAGCAGCGCCGGCTCCGGTGAGTGCGTGACGCCGATTCGCACCGCAGCCGCCGCGTCAGCAGGCCCGGCGATGAGCGAGTACCGCGCGCGCCCCAGGTGCGGGTCGTCGGTGCCGGCCACGGCCACTTCCACGTCGCCGGCCTTCAGGGTCGCGCGGGCATGCGTGAGGTCCACCCAGCCGGCCGACCCCATCGCGATCGCCAGCTCCCGCCAGGGAAGCCGCGGGCCGAACACACGGTTGCGCTCCGGCACGAAGTAGCGCAGCGGGTTCTTGATCTTGGGTGCGTAGTAGTCGTTGTTTCCCGGGACGAACGCGCCGGGAAACTCGAGGAGCGGCTCGAGCGTGTCCATGATCGCCGGAATGGCCCGCGGGTCGGAGATCGTGTCCCCGGTGTTGATGACGAGGTCGGGGCGCAGCTCCGCCAACGACCGGACCCAGCGCTGCTTGCGGGTCTGGCGCGCCATGAGATGCAGGTCCGACACGTGCAGTAGCCGCAACGGGGCCGCGCCCGGCGCTAGCACGGGTACGTCGTAACGGCGCACCACGAACGCGTTGCGCTCGATCAGGCCGCCGTACGCCGCGGCAACGGCGCCCAGGCCAAGGGTGGTGACGGCGAGACGTCCGAGGCTAGCCATGGGCTCGAGGGTACGGTGGCCACCGTGGCTGCCCTGAAAGAGCGTCTGCGACAGGACCTCAACGCGGCCATGAAGGCCCGCGACAACGTGACCACCGCGACGATACGCATGACGCTCACCGCGATCACTCAGGAGGAGGTCGCAGGCGCGGCAGCGCGCGAGCTGTCCGACGATGAGGTCGTGCGGGTGATCACCCGGGAGGGGCGCAAGCGCCGGGAGGCAGCCGAGGCGTACGACTCGGCCGGTCGCACCGACCTGGCTGAACGTGAGCGCGCCGAGGGCCAGGTGCTGCAGCGGTACCTGCCCGCTCAGCTGGACGATGCGGAGCTGGCCGAGCTCGTTCGAGCCGGCATTGCCGAGGCGGGTGCCACCAGCGCTCGCGACATGGGCGCGGTCATGCGGATCGTCCAGCCACGGGTCGCCGGGCGCGCCGATGGCAAGCGGGTCAGCGACGAGGTGCGCCGCCAGCTCGCGGTGTAGTCACGCCGCGTGTCAATCAACCGCCTGGCGGCCGCGTGTGGCGCCCGCCCCCACCGCCGCCCCCGCCGGGCGGCACTATTCTGGTGGGCGGCACCGGACCACTCGGTTTCGGCCGCTTCGGCGGCTTCGGCTTCGGCGGTGGCACGTATACCGGTAGCGGCTGGTTGTTGCTCACGCACACCGTTATCGTGGCGCCGGCAGACGCGACGTTCGTCGGACTCTCATACGCGACGTCACCGTAGATCTGGCTGCTGCCGCAGTCGATCGGGCTCCGATTCACCTTGAAGCCGGCCTGGGTCAGGGTCGCACGCGCGGTGTCGTACGGCTGGCCGATCACCGACGGCACGGGGGCCGGATTCGCCACGTCGTTCGGGTCCGGCCACGCCCACTGCTGACTCGAAAGGCTCGGCGTCATCGCGTTGACCCAGATCTGCGCCGCATACGAACCGGTGAGGTGGGACGCCTGGTCGCCGTTCATACCGGGAATGCCCTGGATCGGGTTGTTCGGGTTGTCGATGTTGAACAACGCGGTGGTGGCGACCAAGTTGGGCGTGACGCCGGCGAACCACAGGTCGGCGTTCGTCTGCAGTGGCTGACCGTTCTTCGACGCGTTGACGGTGCCGGTCTTGCCGGCCACGGTTATGCCGGGGTCCGCACCGTACAGGCTCGCGAACGCCGGCGCCGACGTGCCCGGTGCATGCGTGTCGCCGGACAGCACCTGGAGGGCGATGCGAGCGACTTGCGGGGCCATCTTCTGCGAGCACGGCGTGCGGTCGAAGTCCAGGTCCTTGCCGTTCGGGCCCTTGATCGACACCACCGGCGACGGCGGACAGAACTGGCCGTCGTTGGCCAGGGCCGCGTACGCGCCGGTCAGTTCGAGCGGGCTGGTGGGCGCCGGGCCGAGCGTGAACGTCGCCTGCTGCTGACTGATGATGTTGTCCGCCAGCGTGCCCTTCTTGGCGTTGGGATCGGGCTGCTTGAGGGTGTTCATGCCGAGGTCGAGCGCCGTGTTCACGTAGGGCGTCAGCTCACACTGCTGGAACAGGTTGTCCTCGAGCGCCACGAAGTACGTGTTCGATGACTTGGCCGTTGCAGAGGCGAGGGTCTCGGTGCGCGTGAAACCCGAGCCCTCGGTGTCGTTCTGTGCCTTGAATCCCGTGGTGCCGCAGTGCGCCGTCGTGTACGTCATATCGGGACCCGCGCTGATCTGCTGGTCTGTGGGCACCCCGACCTTCAACGCGGCTAGCAACGAGAACAGCTTGTAGGTCGATCCCCCGCCGGCGCTCGCGGACGTGAACACGGGAAGGGTCGTGTGCGCCCCATCGTTCTGGATGCCGTATTGCTTGCTGGTGGCCATCGCAAGGACGTTGCCGGTGTGTGGATCGACGACCGGCATGATGGCTGTGGTCTTGGAACCCGCCGGGACCTGCGCGGACAGCGACTTCTGGAGCTGGTTCTGAAGTGCCGGATCAATCGTTGTCACGATCTTGTAGCCGCCGGTGTTGAGCTGCTTGTCGCTCATCCCGCCGGCGTTCTCGAGCCAGGACCTCACGTAGTCGCAGAAGAAGCCGGCGTTCATGATCGCCGGGTTGGCGCCCGCGCAGCCCTGCGTGACGGTCTGCTGCGTGGTAGTCGCGAGCGAGAGCGGCGCGGCCTTGTTCCGATCGGCCTCGGCCTGACTGATGTCGTGATTGTCGGCGAGGTTCTGGATCACCTGGTTGCGCCGCTCGATGGCCGCCTTTCGGTTGGCGGGCACGAACGGGTCGTACTCGGTCGGCGCCTTCACCACGCCCACCAGCAGCGCTGCCTGCGGCAGAGTCAGCTGGTCGACCGGCACCCCGAAGAAGTTCTTCGCAGCGGTGCCGATGCCGTAAGAGTTCTCGCCGAAGAACGCGATGTTCAGGTAGTTCAGCAGGATCTGGTCCTTCGATTCCCGCTTCTCGATGTCGAGGGCACACTTGGCGTCCTCCATCTTGCGGGTAATCGTTTGGCTGATCGCTGCCTGGCGCTCCGCGTCCGTGTCGGCCTGGTAATAACGCACCTGCTTGACGTACTGCATAGTCAACGTCGAGCCACCCTGCGTGTCGCCGCTGGACGAGTTGACCGCCGAACGCAGCAGTCCGCGCATGTCCACGCCATGGTGGCTGTAGAAGCGGCGGTCCTCGGTCGCAATCAGCGCCTGCTGCAGATACTTCGGGATGTCAGAAAGACTCGACACGAGCTCGCGGTCATATGTGTACAGCGTCGCGAGCTCCGTCTTGCCGTCCTTTGCGTACACGACTGTCTTTTGCGCCGGTGGCGTCTCTTGCAGGTTGCAGGTGGTGTTCAGGAACTTCGCGGACTCCCGGCCGGCCACGAGGCCAAGACCACCGACGTAGGGCAACAACAGTCCAGCGGCCAGCACCGCGAACGCCGCAAGCACGCCGATGAGCTTGAGCAGAGCTTCTGGCTTGTTCGGACGCACGGGTGACTAGCGTACGGGAACCACCCAGAGTGGCTGTATGCACCGCGCCAGGTGTCCGCCGGCCGCCGATGCTCCGGCGGAGGTCATTGGCCGCCGAGCAGTTTGCCGATCCGGCGCAGGCCGTCGAGGTCGTGCACGTCTGCCGGTAGCGCCAAGACATGGACCGTTGCGACGTCTGGGTGTGCGGCGGCGAACCGGCGGGCCATGCGCGCGTCCTGCTCGGCCGTCAGCGCCGTCTCGACGTGTACCCGCAGGGCCGCCTCGGCCAGCGCCAGGTCGGGGTTGGCCTTCTCGGCAAGGGCGTCGGCCGCGGCTTCGGCGCGACGTGCCGTCAGCCCGGACACGGCCTGGTGCACCCGGTTGACGACCAGCCCGGCGAGCGGCATCGCGTCCCGGGAGAGTCGCTCGACGAAGAACGACGCCTCGCGCAGCGCGTCCGGCTCGGGCGCGGCCACGACGACGAACGCGGTGCCGGGCGCCTTGAGCAGCTGGTACGTCTGCTCGGCGCGCTGCCGGAACCCGCCGAACATCGTCTCGAGCGCCGCCACGAACGACGAGACGTCTTCCAGCAGGTCGCCTCCCAGAATGCGGGAGAACACCTTGCTGAAGACGGTCAGCCCCATCGTCACGATCTTGATCGAGGCACGTCCGCCGGCCCGCGCCGGCGCCACCAGCATGCGGATCATCCGTCCGTCGAGGAAGCGTCCGAGGCGTTGCGGGGCATCGAGGAAGTCCAGCGCCGAGCGAGACGGAGGCGTGTCCACGACGATCAGATCCCACTCGCCGGTCTCGGCCAGCTGGGACAGCTTCTCCATCGCCATGTATTCCTGCGTGCCGGCGAATGACGACGACAGTGCCTGGTAGAACGGGTTGGCGAAGATCTGCTCGGCGCGGTCAGGCGTCGAGTGCGCGGACACGACGTCGTCGAACGTCCGCTTCATGTCGAGCATCATCGCGAACAGTTCACCGTCGACGTCCTTTACGGGACGGGGCGTGTTGTCGAGTTTCGTGAGCCCCATCGACTGCGCGAGCCGGCGCGCCGGGTCGATGGTGAGGACGACGGTGCGCCGCCCCTGCTCAGCGGCCCTCAGCGCCAATGCCGCGGCGGTGGTCGTCTTGCCGACACCGCCGCTGCCGCAGGTCACCACGATGCGGGTATCGGCGTTGGCGAGGAGCGCGTCAACGTCGAAAGCCGGGGGCCGCCGCCGCTCGGTCATCGGGTGTCCGCGAGGAAGTAGTCGGCCAGCTCGTTCAGCTCACCCACGTCGACCGGCGGACTCAGGTCGGGAAGCTCGATGCGCGGCGCTCTGACGGACGCCAGCTGGGCACGGTGCTCTGCCTGGAGGGCCTGCCGGTCGGCGTACTCGACGAGCTGGGTGGCCAGCGGCGCGGCGAACGCGGCGTTGACGCCGACGGCGCCGAGCCCGTGGGCAAGACCGGAGATGTCGACGGCGCCGTCCGGGCCGACCTGGCCCTGCTGGACAAGGATCGGGCGGGCGCGGTTCACCACGACGGCGCCGAGGTGGAGCCCAGCAGCCGTGAGGTCCGCGGCGGCGTCCACGGTCTCCTGCACCGGCATCTCTTCCAGCAGCGTCACGATGTGGACTGCAGTGCGCGTGCTGTGCAGCAGTTCGAGTACGCCGGTGCTCTGCCGGTTGATCGGCCCCGCCTTCGTGAGGTTGGCGACTTCGGTGGTCGCCTCGAGGAATTGGCGGATACGACCGGTCGGCGGCGCATCCAGCACGACGGCGTCGTACACAAAGCGGCCGTCGCGCCCGGTGCGGGTGGCGGCTTCCTTGACCTTCCCGGTGAGCAGCACGTCGCGCACACCAGGGGCGAGCGTGGTGGCGAAGTCGATGGCGCCCATGCGGCGCAGCGCCCGTGCCGCGCGCTTGAGGTTGTAGAACATCTGCAGGTATTCGAGCAGCGCCAGCTCCGCATCGACGGCGAGCCCCACGACTTCGCCGCCACCGCGCGCCGTGGCCAGGCGTCGCTCCTGATACGGCAGTGCCGGCACGTCGAACAGTTGGGCGAGCGACTGCCGGCCCTCCACCTCGGCGAGGAGGGTGCGTCGCCCGCCCTCGGCGAGCACCATGGCAAGCGCCGCGGCGACGGTGGTCTTGCCGGTGCCGCCCTTGCCCGTGACGACGTGCAGCCGGGCGCTCTCCGGAATCCCGGGCACCAGGCGCGACGACGTCCTTGCGGGGGCAACCACACCGCCAGGGTAGGAGGTCGCGGCGTGCGGGTACGGCACGCGTGGGCCGTATTGTGCGGCGCATGACACCCCCGCTGATCCGGCTGGCCGACCTCGGCATTGAGCTGCCCGCCGTTCCTGCCCCGGTTGCCGCCTACATCCCGGCTGTGCGTACCGGCTCGCTCGTCTACACCTCGGGCCAGGTGCCGTTCGTGGACGGCCGTCTGGTCGCAACCGGCAAGGTCGGCGGCGCTGTAAGCCCTGAGCAGGCCACGGAGCTGGCCCGGATATGCGCGCTGAACTGCCTTGCCGCTGTCCACGGCCTGGTGGGCCTCGACTCTGTGGTGCGTCTGGTGAAGGTGCTCGGGTTCGTCGCCTCGACGCCGGAGTTCATCGGCCAGGCGGCGGTGATCAACGGGGCTAGCGAGCTGTTCGGACAGGTCTTCGGCGACGCCGGAGCGCATGCCCGCTCGGCAGTCGGCGTGCCGGTGCTGCCGCTGGACGCTCCGGTGGAGGTCGAGCTGATCGTCGAGGTCGCTTGATCAGCGATGAGCGCCGAGGCGGCGTAAGGGACGCAGCGACGGTCGTGCTGTTGCGCGACGGTGCGCGCGGCGTCGACGCATGGCTGCTCACCCGTGTGGCGCACCTGGCGTTTGCCGCTGGTATGACGGTGTTCCCGGGCGGGAGCGTGGAGCCGGGCGACGCCGCTCTGCCGTGGATCGGCCCGCCGCCGGCTGAGGCAGCACTGGTGGGTGCCGCGGTACGCGAGACGTTCGAGGAGACGGGTGTGCTGCTCGGCGTGCCGCAGCTCGACCTGCGTGCTGAGCGGGCCGCCGTCGAGGCGGGACGAGCGCCATTCGGTGCGTTGTTGCGGTCCCACGGCGCGGCGATCGACGCGTCGGGGCTGCGGCCGTGGGCGCGGTGGATCACGCCGGATGTGGAGGCACGGCGCTACGACACTCGCTTCTTCGTAGCGGCCCTGCCGGTCGGAGCCGAACCGGCGGCGGTATCCGGCGAGGCGGTCCGCGCCGCGTGGGTGCCGGTGGCCGAAGCGCTCGCGCAGCGGGAACGTGGCGAACGGCGGATGCTGCCGCCGACGATCATGACGTTGCGGTCGCTCGAGCCGCACGCCGCTGTCGCCGATGTGCTGGCGGCGGCGTCCGGCCGGTCGTTGGAGCCGATACGCCCGCGTGTGGAGAACGGGCAGGTGGTGCTGCCCGGCGGGGAGCATTTCTCCTTGTGACGCGCTAACCGGCAAGGGCGTCGACCAGCCCGGTGACGAACCGGTCGAGCGTGGACCCGTCTTCAGCGCCGTGGTGCGGGTTCAGTTCGGTGACCGTCAGCGCGCGCAGGTTCGGGGCTCGCACCAGTTCGCCCAGCGCGGCGATGACGGTGTCGAAGGGCAATCCCTGCGCCCGGCCTGCGTTCTCGGAGAGTGGCAGGTCGTTGAAGTCGATCAAGTCGAGGTCTAGGTGCACGAGCAGGCGGTCGAAGCCGCCCATACGGGCGATGGCCTCACGAGCGGCACCCGCGGGGTCACGGGCGACGCGTCGGGCCGGGATGGTCGCGATGTCGTGCTCGGCGAGCAGGTCGCGCTCGCCGGGAGTAAGGCGGTTCTGGTCAATGCCGAAGTAGAGGACCTGGTCGGAATCGAGCAGTTGCGGCGCCGTCACCTCCGGCACGGCGCCGGCCACGCCGATCAGGTGCGAGACGACCATCCAGTCGAAGGCACCTTGGTCGGTCGTCGCCGGCGTGTTCAGGTCGGCGTGCAGGTCGGCGTAGATCAATCCGACCCGGCCGGGTCGGCGTAGCTCGCCGGCGACGACACCCAGCTCTATCGAGCAGTCGCCGCCCAGCACGAGCAGCGGCGGGTCGGCCTCCAGAGCTGCGACCCGATCGGCGATCGCTCGGCTGACGTCCGCGACGGCCTCGACGTTCTGGGCAGCCGGCCGCTGCGGATCGGCGGTCCAGCGCCGGCGAGGCAGGTCGCCGGCGTCCTCGACGTCGATCCCGGACTGGCGCAGCCGCTCCAGCAGACCGGCGGAGCGCAGTGCCGCGGGCGCGTCTTCCTGCCCGGGCGCGAACGCACCCAAGCTGGTGGGGACGTCCAGGACGCGCAGACCGGCAACCATTTCGGCATGCTCGTCCGTCGCAACGAAACCAGTCAACAGATTTAGTCGGTTAGCCTGGTGGGTTGTGGCGCAGCTTGCTAGCCGCGATGCGCCCGGCCGCCTCGAGGTCGTCCGGGCGTTCGTGAACACCCGCAACATCGAAGCCGGCACCGACGTACTCGCAACGCCGGTGGACCTCGCGGAGTGGCTCGCTGCTCGGCACTTGGCGTCGCCTGGGCTCCGGCTGGAGGTGTCCGCGCGCCGGGCCGCGACCGAGCTGCGCGAGGCGCTACGGACGCTGTTACTCGCGCACAACGGTCACGACGTCGATACCGCTCTTGCTGTCGAGGTGCTCAACCAGGTCTCCGCTCGTGCGGGGGTGCGGCCGGTGATGGCACCCGACGGCGCGGTCGGTTACTCCGTGGCGGACGGTGGCGGCATCGGCGCACTGGGTGGCATCGTCGCGATCGTCTACACCGCGGAAGGGAACGGGGTCTGGACCCGGCTGAAGGCGTGCTCGGCGGATGCGTGCCAATGGGCGTATTACGACGCGTCGCGCAACCGGGCATCGCGGTGGTGTCACATGCAGGTGTGCGGCAATCGCGCCAAAGGCCAAACCTTCCGCGCCCGAAAAGCAAAGCGATGAGCGCCCGCGCGGGCGGGATGCTATCGCGCTCGGCGCGCCAGGCGCTCGCGATCGAGGATGACGACGCTCTTGCCCTCCAGGCGTAGCCAGCCGCGCGAGGCGAAGTCGGCCAGCGCCTTGTTGACCGTCTCGCGTGATGCGCCGACGAGCTGGGCCAGCTCCTCCTGGGTCAGGTCGTGCGTTACCCGCAGCTGACCGCTGTCGACGGAGCCGAACTTCTGCGCCAGCTGCAGCAGCTGTTTGGCGACGCGGCCCGGGACGTCTACAAAGATCAGGTCGGCGAGCATCGTGTTGGTGCGGCGGAGCCGCCGGGCCACGACGCGCAGTAGCTGCATGGCGATCTGCGGACGCTCCTGCGCCCACTTCTGCAGGGCGTCCTTGGGCAGGCGGGCTAGCCGGGCGTCCGTGACGACCACGGCCGTTGCGGTACGTGGCCCCGGGTCGAACAGTGACAACTCGCCGAACTGGTCGGCCGGTCCCATGATCGCGACCAGGTTCTCGCGACCGTCGGACGAGCGGCGTCCGAGTTTCACCTTGCCGGCCAGCACGATGTAGAGGCTGTCGCCGGGCTCGCCCTCATGGAAGAGTGTCGTGCCACGTGGCGCCTCGAAAATATCGAACTGGCTGCCCAGCGCTTCGACGTCCTCGGCGGCAACCCCTTGGAACAGGCCGGCTCTGCGCAGCACCTCGTCCACTTCGGCTCCTTCGTCGCTCAGCCGGTAGGAGCTGAGTCACAGTTGAGCGAATTCTACGAGGACGCCGGGTTATCTTTGGCGGTTGGCTGCGTTCGACCCGCGCCCATTTATCCGGCGCCTGGGGACCAGACGTCGTAGCGACAGGCGCAGCCGGAACCGGGTGAGCGCGGATTCGGTGCCTTCTCTGACGAACGTGTCCAGCTCGTCGGGGTTTGCCTCGTCCAGGAACGCCTCGATCTGCCGCTCGACAGCGACCTTGTTCAACGGCTCCTCGACGCGCGCCATGATCAGCATGAATGCCAGCAGCAGCGGCGGGAACAGCAAGACGAGTAGACCGGCCATGACGCCTCCGATTATGCCGCGCCACTCTGCCTGCGCGCCTCGTAGGCTGGGTCGCTGTGCCGACCGAATCGCCGCTTGCGCTCACCCGCCGCGCGCGCAAGATCAATCGTGAGCTCGGGCAACTCTACCCCGACGCGCACACCGAGCTGAACTTCACAAACCCTCTCGAACTGTCCGTCGCGACGATCCTGTCTGCGCAGTGCACCGACAAGCGGGTCAACGAGGTCACGCCCGCGGTGTTCGCCAAGTTCCGGACCGCGGCCGACTACGCCGCGGCTGACCGGGCCGAGCTCGAGGAGATGATCCGTCCGACCGGCTTCTTCCGGAACAAGACGAATACCCTGATCAAGCTCGGACAACAGCTGGTCGAGCGCTTCGACGGCGAGCTACCGCACACGCTCGATGAGCTGGTCACGCTGCCTGGCTTCGGCCGCAAGACCGCGAACGTCGTTCTGGGCAATGCGTTCGGTATCCCGGGCATCACCGTCGACACACACTTCGGGCGGCTGGCGCGGCGCTGGCGTTGGACGGAGAGCACCGATCCGGTGCAGGTCGAGCACGAGGTCGGGGCGCTGTTCCCCAAGAAGGACTGGACGATCCTGTCGCATCGCGTCATCTGGCACGGCCGCCGGGTGTGCCATGCCCGGAAGCCGGCCTGTGGCGCCTGCGCGATCGCGCGGCTGTGCCCGTCGTACGGCGAGGGGCCGACGGACCCGGTTGTTGCCGCAAAGCTCGTCAAGACGCCGGAGCAGGTGGCCGAGTCCGTATGACCGGGCATCCGGGATGACCCAGACGCTGCCGGCGTGGCTGCATCCGCTGGTCGACTCGCTGGACGGGATGACATTCGCGGACCTGTCGCGGTATGGACCGCCCGAAGACGGCAGCGGCCGGGCGTCGGCGGTGTTGATGGCGCTTGCCGACACGGTGGACGGGCCGGGCGTAGTGCTGCTCGAGCGCGCGGCGACCCTGCGCACGCACGCCGGCCAAGTCGCCTTCCCCGGCGGCGCTGCCGACCCCGGCGAGGATCCGGCGACGACTGCACTCCGCGAGGCACACGAGGAGGTCGGGCTCGACGCGGCCAGCGTTCAGGTCATCGCGACCCTGCCGGCGCTGTATCTGCCGCCCTCCGGGTTCGTGGTCACACCCGTGCTGGCGTGGTGGCGTGAGCCGCACCCGGTGCGCGCGATGGCGGCGAGCGAGGTTGCCGGCGTGGCCGTGATTCCGGTTCGTGAGTTGGCCGATCCGGCAAACCGGTTCCGGGTGCGCCACCCGTCGGGCTTCCGGGGTCCCGGGTTCGAGGCGGGCGGGATGTTCATCTGGGGGTTCACTGCGGGGTTGCTGGACGGCTTGCTCGTCCACGGCGGCTGGGCCCGCGACTGGGACGAGACCGTCATGCGCGATCTGCCGACCCATCGCGTCCCGTAGTTCGGGCGTACGCATAGGATCGCGGCGCTCCGGCAGCGACATACAGGAGGGGTCGGTACCGTGCC
>Ga0126383_10001287_pt1 | contig 15494 bp, 14 predicted proteins | sample PanSoiMetPlot_35_FD_96882 | JGI IMG/M metagenome (GOLD analysis project Ga0126383, IMG submission 96882) | Tropical forest soil microbial communities from Panama - MetaG Plot_35 | ecosystem: Environmental > Terrestrial > Soil > Tropical forest > Bulk soil | place: Panama | collected 2016-02-17
TAGCCGTGGGGAATAGCGCAATGACTGAGCGCATCCGCGAGTTTCTACGCAAGCGTAAGGACGAGGGCCCCTGCCTGGTCGTCGACCTTGACGTCGTTCGCGACAATTACACCGCCTTCGCCAAGGCGCTGCCGGACACCCGTGTGTTCTATGCCGTGAAGGCGAACCCCGCGCCGGAAGTGCTGACCTTGCTGGCCAAGCTCGGCTCGTGCTTCGACACCGCTTCGATCCCCGAGATCGAGATGGTGCTCGCCGCCGGTGCGACGCCCGACCGCATCTCCTATGGCAACACGATCAAGAAGGTGCGCGATGTCGCGCGCGCCTTTGCGCTCGGCGTTCGCCTGTATGCCGTCGACTGCAAAGCCGAGGTCGACAAGATCGCCCGGGCGGCACCTGGCAGCCGCGTGTTCTGCCGCATCCTGTCCGACTGTGTCGGTGCCGAATGGCCATTGTCGCGGAAGTTCGGTTGCGAACCGGCCATGGCGGTCGACGTGCTGGAGCATGCCCTCAAGGCTGGTCTTGAGCCGGTCGGCGTGTCGTTCCATGTCGGCTCCCAGCAGCGTAACCAGCATGCCTGGGACCGCGCGCTCGCATCAGCGGCGGCGGTATTCAAGGAATGCGGTGAGCGCGGCATCAACCTCACGATGGTCAACCTCGGCGGCGGCTTCCCGACGAAGTACCTGAAGAACGTTCCGTCGGTGAAGACCTACGGCACGGCCATCTTCAAGGCGCTGCGCAAGCACTTCGGAAACCGTATCCCGGAGACCATCATCGAGCCGGGCCGCGGCATGGTCGGCAATGCCGGCACCATCGAGGCGGAAGTAGTCCTCGTCTCCAAGAAGAGCGAGGAAGACGACGTGCGCTGGGTTTACCTGGACATCGGCAAGTTCGGCGGTCTCGCCGAAACGATGGACGAGTCTATCCGCTACCCGATCCGCACCCCGCGGGACGGCGACGCCCTGGCACCCTGTGTCCTGGCGGGCCCGACCTGCGACTCAGCCGACGTGCTGTACGAAAAGGAGCACTACATGCTCCCCATCAGTCTCGAGATCGGTGACAAGGTGCTGATCGAGGGCACAGGCGCCTACACGGCGACCTACTCCGCGGTGGCGTTCAACGGCTTCTCGCCGCTGAAGACCTATCACATCTGACATCGCCGGGAGCCGGTCATGCCGGCTCCCCTCACCCACAAGCAACGCCCCTCGCAGCGCGCGCTTGGTCGCGCGCCAGGGCGGGAGCAGGCTGAGATGATATCGATCCGGAAAGAACGTCCCCCCGATGTCGCGGCGCGCGAAGCGCTGCTCGACGAAGCTTTCGGCAATCGCCGCTGGCGCAAGAGTTCGCAGCGCCTGCGAGACGGCCGATCGCCGGCCGAAGGGCTCGCATTTGTCGCGACCGATGCAAAGCGGGTCATTGGCACCGCCCGTCTCTGGAATGTCATGTGCGGCACCGGTCAATCGGCGCTGCTGCTTGGACCGGTGGCGGTTGCTGCGGATTGCCGCAATCGCGGCGTCGGCGCGGCGCTCGTGGACCATGCGCTTGCCGCAGCCCGCCGGCGCGGCTATCGGGCCGTCGTCCTCGTTGGCGATGCCACCTACTACAGTCGCTTCGGCTTCTCCACGGAGAAGACTGCGGCCCTGCGCATGCCCGGTCCCTTCGAACGCGACCGGCTGCTGGCCCTCGAACTCGAGCCGGGCTTTCTCGAGGGTGCCCGCGGCCTGCTGCGCGCACCCAGCAAGCGGATGCCGAAGTCCTGCCTCGCTGCCTCCGCCGCGTAATTTCTGCCATAATCTCGGGGACGCCGGGCTACATTCGCCCGGCGTCTAGTCCGTTTGCGCCCAACCAAAGATAAGACCTTCCCTTCCTGGAGAAAGCTGACGATGCCTAAATGGCCAGTGCATGCCCGTATCGACGGGCCCATCGTGATGATCGGCTTCGGTTCGATCGGCAAAGGCACATTGCCGCTGATCGAACGTCATTTCAGTTACGACAAGAAGCGCTTTGTGGTCATCGATCCCGAAGACAAAGATCGAAAGATACTCGATCAGCGCGGCATCCGCTTCATTCACCAGGCGGTCACCAAGGACAACTACCGCCACCTGCTGACGCCGCTGCTCACGGCCGGCGGCGGCCAGGGCTTTTGCGTGAACGTCTCGGTCGACACCTCATCGCTCGACATCATGGAGCTGTGCCGGGAGATCGGCGCGCTTTACATCGACACCGTGGTCGAGCCCTGGAAGGGTTTCTATTTCGATCCCAAGCTGGGTCCGGAGGCACGGACGAACTACGCGTTGCGCGAAACGATTCTAGCCGCGCGCCGCAAGCGTCCGGGCGGTCCCACGGCCGTCTCCTGCTGTGGCGCCAATCCCGGCATGGTGTCGTGGTTCGTCAAGCGTGCGCTGCTGACGATCGCAAACGACGTCGGCCTGAAATTCAAGGAGCCGAAGTCCCGCGAAGAGTGGGCGCGCCTTGGCAAGAAGGCCGGTATCAAGGGCATCCACATCGCAGAGCGTGACACTCAGCGTGCGAAACAGCCAAAGCCGATGAACGTGTTCGTCAATACCTGGTCGGTAGAAGGTTTCATTTCCGAAGGTCTGCAGCCAGCGGAGCTTGGCTGGGGCACTCACGAAAAATGGACCCCGCCGAACGCCGCCAGACATAAAACCGGTAGTGGCGCGGCAATCTACATGCTCCAGCCCGGTGCAAATACCCGGGTGCGCTCGTGGACGCCCACAGGCCAGGCACAGCAGGGTTTTTTGGTCACCCACAACGAGTCGATTTCGATCGCCGACTACTTCACGCTCCGCAAGGGACGAAAAACGCTCTATCGCCCGACTTGCCACTACGCCTATCACCCCTGCAACGATGCGGTGCTCTCCATGCACGAGATGTTCGGGCGGGCGGGCGCCCCGCAAGAAGATGTGCACATTCTCGACGAGCATGAGATCGCCGACGGAATCGATGAGCTCGGCGTGCTTCTGTACGGGCACAAGAAGAATGCCTACTGGTACGGCTCGCAGCTTTCGATCGACGAAACACGAGAGGTCGCGCCCTATCAGAACGCCACCGGCTTGCAGGTCACTTCGGCGGTCCTCGCCGGAATGGTGTGGGCGCTCGAGAACCCGAAAGCCGGCATCGTCGAAACCGACGAAATGGATTTCAGTCGCTGCCTCGAAGTGCAGATGCCTTATCTCGGTCCGGTCGTCGGCACGTACACGGACTGGACGCCCCTCACCGGCCGACCCGGACTTTTCCCGGAAGACATCGACAAGCGCGATCCGTGGCAGTTCCGAAATGTGCTGATGCGCTGATCGGCGGGAAGCGAACAAATGCAAACGGGCGGCCATAAGGCCGCCCGTTCATTTTCGCGTCGCCGCTATTTTTTCTCCTCCTCGCCCGGTTTGGGCGGCGGCCTCTTCGGAGGCGGTCCAGGTGGAGGCTGTCCGGGCCCACGCGCACCTTGTGGCGGCGGTGGCGGCGGATGTGGACCGGGCTGTGGCGGCGGCTGCATGCGCTGCTGCTGGGGCGGCGGTGGCTGCACCTGCCGCTGCTGCGGCGGTGGCGGCGGCTGCGCCTGCGGCGGGGTCGGACGCAGAATGCTTGGCTGTTGCGGCAACGGACCACCGGGCGGGCCACCCGGGCCAAAGCGCTCGCGACGTTCGTCTCGCTGCGGTGGCGGTCCCGCGGGCGGCTGCGGTGGCTGCACCTGTCTCTGCTGCGGCGGTGGCGACGCTGGAGGCGGCTGCACCTGAGGCTGTGTCGGCCGCACCATGTTCGGCTGTTGTGGCGGCGGACCGCCTAGTGGTCCGCCAGGCGTCACGCGGCGTTCCTCGCGCTGAGCGGGAGGCGTTGAGGGTGGTGGAATTGCCGCGGGAGGCGGCGAAGGCGGTGGCGTTGTGCCTTGGGCCGCACGCGGCGGGGTCGCTCCCAAGCGCCCCGGCTCGTTTCTGCCGAGGGGCTGCGGCGCAGTGACTGCAGCGCTGGGCGGAATCACCGTTGTGGTGCGCTGTATGGAAACAGGAGGCAGGTGCGGCGGTGGAGCGCCACCGGGGCGACCAGGCGGGCCGCCCGGTGGCGGACGACGCAACTCGTCGCGATTGATTTGCACCGCGCCGGACACGCCTTGCGTCGCAGCGAAGACGCGCGGGCGCACGCGATAGGTCGCGACCGGCGCGCCGCTCACACGCGCGACATAGGCCGGCGGGATTCCGGGATTCACCGCCAGCCGCGCTCCATGCACGGGGACAGTGCGGTTGACGATATTCGTTGTGCGCAGGATGACCGAACGCCGATAAACCGGCACGTAATAGGCACGCAGTACCGGTGCCGCCAGATATCGACCCGGCACGAAGCTCCAGTAGGCGGGTTCAGTCTCGTAGACGCCGACCAGTTCGTCGGGGGGAAGCGGTGCCCAGCCGACATATTCGTCGCCGTAGCGCCAGTTCACCCAGGCAGGCGCCCACTCATCGCCTGGCACCCAGAACCAGCCGAAACCTCGCTCGAACGCCCATCGGCCGTAGTGATAAACAACCCAGCCCCAACTGGCCTCGATGTCGTCAGACACCCAGTACCAACCCCATTCATCCGTGTAGACCCAGTGCCCGTATTGATAAGGCCGCCAATCGGGTGGGACGCCGGCCGGCACCCAGACGTCACCGAAACGCGGATGCGGACGCCACACACCGTATTGCTCGAGCGCGATCTGGGCATCTTCGGAAATCTGCGCCTGCGCCGGTGAGAGCGCGCCAGTCGCGATCGGAACCAACAGCAAGCCGATTGCGATAATGGTGCTGGTTGCAATGGCGAAAACCGCGCGACGTATCCTCCAGATGGAGGCCATGATCTGTTCCTTTGTTTCGTTAGGCTCCGACAGCCGCAAAGTCAGACGGCACGCGGCCTAAGTTCCGAATCATTTCCTACAGAGCCCCGCCCGGAGCACGGCAATGCGTCATAGTGGAGGCATATAGGGCGATCACAAGGCGAGGAGGGCTGCGTCCCCGGATTCTGTGCCGAAGGCGAGCGCCTGGCCCGTTTCATTCCAGCCGAGTGCGCTGACCGGTTGACCGTCAGCCTCGCGCGCGACAATCAGCGCGTCGTCCTCGACCCGCACCAATCTCACAGCGCCGTCGGCATAGCCCACGGCTACAACGGGCTGGCGCGGATGACAGGCAACGACCACCACGCGCGATTCAGCGCGCGCCAGAATTGTTGGCTGACGACCCATGGGACCATCCTTGCCGTCGAACGGCCACAGGATCAGTTGCTCGGAGCCCGACGTTGCAAGAAATTCGCCCTCAGCGCTCCAACTCAGCGAGCGCACGCGAGCGGAATAGCCCGACATGCGCATGTGCTTGGCATCGACTAGGCGCCACCCGTGAAGTGTCGGCTCCTGCATGGTGGTGACCAGAAATTTGCCATCCGGGCTGACGGTTACCCCGAGATGCGAACCCTTCCATTCGAGCCGTTCGGGCTGAGCGCCGGCCGCGTTCGGGAACCAGAGCGTCGCGCCGTTGTAATGCGCGATCGCCAGACGAAAACCCTTCGGCAAAAAGCAAAGCCCGGCAACGGTCGAGGCCGCTTCGAATTTGCGGAGTTCGCCTTTTTTCGTGCGAACGTAGGCGGTCTTGCCTGACGACCAGGCAATCGCGCCGTCAGTACCAATCGCAACGTTGTCGATCCAGCGTTTCTTTTCGTCGGTGGCGAGGACCCGGTGCTCGCCGTCCGAAACGCTTTCGACAACGCGGCCATCATCGCCCCCGGTGATGATGCGCCCTCCATCGCAAGTGCTTGCGAGGATGCCGCCGCCATGAACTGGAACGCGCCGTTCCGCCTCATCAACGAATAGCAGTTCCTCTTCGCCGAGCACGAACACTGCTGTCGAACCAAGAAAGTGCACGCCGACGACGGGCTTCGCGCCAGCAGTTACGAGGCGCGTGCGATCGGCGAGTGAGTGAGCCGGCGTGTCGCTCACGTTAGGCGACGCAGCTTTCGAAGCCCTGCCGGATCTTGTCTTCGGGCAGATTGCGGCCAATGAAGACGATACGGCTGTCGCGCTTCTCGTCGGCGCGCCAGGGGCGCTGGTGATCGCCATCAAGGATCATGTGCACGCCCTGAAACACAAAACGCTCGGCGTCATCCTTGAACGACAATATGCCCTTGCAGCGCAGGATATTCGGACCATCCTTGGCGACGAGATCCTGAATCCAGGGAAAGAACTTGTCGGGACTGAGCGGCTTGTCGGTCTTTATTGAAACCGACTGCATCTCCTCGTCGTGATAGTGCTTGAGGCCATTGCCGTGATGATGGTGGCCGTGGCCGTGATCATGGTTATGACCGTGGTGGTGATCATGGTCGTGGTCATGATCATGATGGTGTTCATCAAAGTCTAAAAACGATGGCTCGATGTCGAGAATGCGGTCGAGGTCGAAGGCGTTGCGCCCGAGCACTTCATTGATGTCGATCCTGGCACGCTGAGTGCGGTGCAACCGCGCGTAGGGATTGAGACCACGAATGCGCGCTTCAAGCTCACCCAATTCTTCCGGCGTCACCAGATCGGTCTTGTTAACAAGAATGACGTCCGCGAATGCAATCTGGTTCTTGGCTTCGGGCGCATCCTTGAGCCGGTCCGCCAGCCACTTGGCATCGGCGACGGTGACGACAGCATCCAACTTGGTTTTTGCCCCGACGGCCTCATCCATGAAGAACGTCTGCGCGACCGGCGCGGGATCTGCCAACCCCGTCGTCTCCACGATGATCGCATCGAATTTGCCCTTGCGCCGCATCAGGCCGTCGATGATGCGCACGAGGTCGCCCCGCACGGTGCAACAGATGCACCCGTTATTCATTTCGAACACTTCCTCGTCGGCATTCACCACGAGGTCGTTGTCGATGCCGATCTCGCCGAATTCATTGACGATGACCGCAAATTTCTTGCCGTGCGGTTCGGACAGGATGCGATTGAGAAGCGTGGTCTTGCCGGCGCCGAGATAGCCGGTGAGAACCGTGACGGGTATTTTGGATGCCGAGTCGGGGGCGGGCATTAAGGACCAGATCTCCGTGAGGACGGAGATATAGGCAATCTCGGCGCAACTACAAAGGCCCCGAGGCCATGGTCGATCTCGGCGCCGCCCTTTCCTCGCACCCGCTCCCAGAGCTATGTTTGCCCCACAGATTGCCAGGGCGAGCAACGTCCGGTGGACCAAGGGAAAGCCCAATGAACTATTCGACTGATTTTCCGTCGATCAAGGACCGGGTTTCGCCGCAGGAATGGCAGGCCCGCCTAGAACTCGCCGCCTGCTATCGCCTGGTCGATGTCTACGGCATGACCGACCTCATCTATAACCACATCACCGCGCGTGTTCCCGGCGAAGACGATGTCGTCCTGCTCAATCTTTATGGCCTTCTCTACAAGGAGATCACCGCCTCGAGCCTGGTCAAAATCCATATCGACGGCGAGATCCTCTGGAAACCGGAGACCGACTACGACATCAACAAATCCGGATATGTGATTCACGGCGCGATCCATAAGGCCCGTCCGGATGTTGCCTGCGTGTTGCACACGCATACCCGTGCGGGGATGGCGGTTTCCGCGATGAAATGCGGCCTCCTGCCTTTGTCGCAGACATCAATCCGCTTCGTCGGCCACATTGGTTATCACGACTATGAAGGTCCGGCCGTCGAACTTGATGAGCGCGAGAGACTTGTACACGATCTTGGCCCGCACGAAGCGCTCATCATGCGCAACCATGGCCTGCTGACCTGCGGCGCGACCGTTCAGCAGGCGTTCAACACGATGTATCAGCTCGAACTGTCGTGCCGTTCGCAGGTGGATGCGATGGCGGCACGAACGGAACTGACAATGCCGGGCGAAAACGTGCTCGCGCACACCGCGCACATGTATCAGCCAGGCACGCGCAGACCCTATGGTGTGCTCGAATGGCCGGCTATGTTGCGCAGGCTCGACGCCGAGCAAAAGAACTCGGCTTACCCGCCATACTGGCACTGAAAAAATCTGCACTCCGGAAGGCGTCATGCTGACACTGTTGTCTCGACTCATGATGGCTGCGTCGCTGCTGTTTGCGCTGGAAGCGAGCGCATCGGCCGACGACTATCCGAACCGTCCCGTGCGGTTGATCATTCCGTTCCCGCCGGGCGGCAGCAACGACGTGGTAGGCCGGCTGGTCGCGCAACAGCTCAGCGTAAAACTCGGACAACAGGTCTATGTCGACAACCGCGGCGGTGCCGGCGGGACGATCGGCACCGAGGCTTGCGCGAACGCCGCACCCGATGGCTACACGATCTGCATCATATCGATCGCGCACGCGGTCAATCCGGCACTCTACACCCTCAAATATGATCCGATCAAATCGTTCACTCCGATCTCGATATTCGCGACGGGGCCGAACGTGCTCGTGGTCAATCCGACATCGCCGATCAGATCGGTGAAAGATCTCATCGCGCTGGCCAAGGAGAAGCCGGGTTCGCTCAACTATGCATCGGCGGGCGTCGGCAGTTTTCAGCATCTGGGCGCCGAATTATTCAAGCTGCAGGCGGGCGTCGATATCGTCCACGTCCCTTACAAAGGCGGCGGACCGGCAATGCAGGACGTGATCGCAGGCCACGTGAAGATCATGTTCTCTTCGCTGGTGCAGACCACCCCATTCATCAAATCCGGACAACTGATCGCGCTGGGAACGGGCGGCGCCGAGCGCAGCCCCGTTCTCCCGGATGTGCCGACGATCGCGGAAGCCGGTGTGCCCGGCTATGTCGCCGATAACTGGTGGGGCTTGGCCGCACCCGCAGGGCTCCCGCAGCCTCTCGCAGACAAGCTTTATGCGGCATCGCAGGAAGCCTTGAAATCGCCGGAACTGCAGGCCGCTTTCGATCGCGAGGGCGCAGCGACAGTGGAAATGACCCCCGATCAATTCGCCGAGTACATCAAGACCGAAATCGCCAAATGGAGCCGGGTAGTCAAAGAGGGGAACATCCACGCTCAGTGAAGAACTTCGGCCGGCGCTTAAGCTATCTTAAAACATAAGTTTTTCGGCCCCGGCAGGGCCAAGGCTCGTTACCATAGCTTGCTATCTAAATGTTATAATGTTACATTTTCCAAGAAATCATTGGGATACGGGTTCTCCATGAAAGGCACGCTTGCCGGGCTCGCCTTTGCGTTCTGTTTCGGCCACGGCGTTCCCGCGCTGGCCGCCGAAGATCAGATCGCCGTTGTCGCGGCTGAGAATTTCTACGGCGACATCGCGCGCCAGATCGGCGGCGACCGTGTGGCCGTCGTCAGCATCATGAACAGTCCGGACCAGGATCCACATCTGTTCGAAACGACGCCCGGCACGGTCCGCCAGATTGCCAAGGCGCAGATCGTTATCGCCAATGGCGCCAACTACGATCCCTGGATGGAAAAGCTTCTGGCGGCGACGCCGCGCGCGGGTCGCGTTGTGATCACGGCCGCTGACCTGACCGGACGCAAGGCCGGAGACAATCCGCACCTCTGGTACGATCCCAAAACCATGCCCGCAGTTGCAATCGCCATCGCCGATGCACTCTCCAAGGCCGATGCTGGCCACGCGCCCGACTACGCCGCGCGGCTGAAGACCACACTTGCAACGCTCGAGCGCATTTCGGCGCGCGTTGCGCAACTCAAGACAAAGCACGCAGGTACACACGTTACCGCAACCGAGCCGGTCTTCGGGCCGATGGCTGAGGCGCTCGGCCTGACCATGCGTAACCAGCGCTTTCAGCTTGCGATGATGAACGACACCGAACCGAGCGCGCGGGATCTTGCGGCGTTCGAGCGCGATCTGCGGGAACGTGCGGTGAAGGTTCTGATCTACAACAGCCAGGTTTCGGAGAAACTGACCGAGCGGTTACGCGACATCGCCATCAAGTCCAAGGTGCCAGTGGTCGGAGTCACGGAGACGATGCCGGCCAACACATCATTCCAGGACTGGGTGCTCGGTGAACTGGACGCGATCGACAAGGCGCTGAGCGGACCAAACTCGTGAGCGTCATCACCTTCGACCACGCCACGCTGCACATCGGCGGCCGCTCCGTACTCTCCGACGTCAGTTTCGCCATCGAGGCGGGCGAATTCATCGGACTTCTCGGTCCGAACGGCTCCGGCAAGACGACGCTGATGCGCGCCATTCTCGGCCTGCTGCCGCCCAGCGGCGGCCGCATTGAGGTTTTCGGGCGGCTGCCCGAACGCGGAAATCCGGCAATCGGCTATTTCCCCCAGCTGCGTACCGTATTGCCCGACCTTCGCGTGCGCGGGCGCGATTTCATCGCAAGCTCACTTAACGGTGAACGCTGGGGCCTACCTTCACTCAGTCGCAAGGAGCGCGTTGCCGTCGAAGCGACGCTCGAATCCGTCGGCGCGCGCGATCTTGCCACACGACCGCTCTCTGAAATGTCCGGCGGCGAGCGGCAAAGGCTGTTGTTGGCGCAGGCGCTCATCGGCAATCCGAAGCTCCTGCTACTTGATGAGCCACTGATCAGCCTCGATTCACGCAATCAGGAAATCGCAATCGATGTGGTGCGCACGGTATGCCGCGAACGCAAGATCACGGTCTTGTTCAGCGCGCATGAGCTTAACCAGCTGCTGGGAACACTTGACCGCGTGCTCTACCTCGGCAACCGGCAAGCTGTGCTCGGGACGGTCGACGAGGTTGTGAAGGCGCCGGTTCTTTCGCGGCTCTTCGGCGCGGACATACAGGTCGTGCGTGCCGACGGCCATATCTTCGTGATGTCGCGCGGGCGCGATGTAGAACGCGTTGATCACATGCACGACCATGATCATGGTCACGGCCACGATCATGGCCGCAGCCATCACCATCACTGACATGTTCGCCTACGAATTCATGACCAACGCTTTCTCCGCCGCCGGTATCGTCGCGGTCGTGTCGGGTCTTGTCGGCTATTTCCTGGTGATGCGCGGGCAAACCTTTGCCGGCCACGCGCTTTCCCATATCGGTTTTGCAGGCGCAACCGGCGCTGGCCTGATCGGAATCGCGCCGCTGTGGGGTCTGCTGGCGTTCACTTTGGCTGCCGGCATCGCGATGGGAGCATTGGGAGAGCGCATCAGCAACCGCGACGTTGCAATCGGCGTGATTCTGGCGCTGGCGCTCGGCTTCGGCCTCCTGTTCCTTCACTACTACACTTCGTTCGCAACGCAGGCCACCGCGCTCCTGTTTGGCAACGTTCTGGCTGTCGATCATTCCATGATCGCCACGTTGGCCGTGCTGGGCGCGATCACGCTCGCCGCCCTCGCCGCGATCATGCGGCCGCTGATATTTTCCAGCCTGCAGCCGGAGCTGGCGGAAGCCAAAGGCGTGCCGCTGCGCTTTATTTCTACGGCCTTTCTCGCCATCGTGGCGCTGGCGGTTTCGGAATGCGCGCAGATTGTCGGCGTGCTGCTGGTGTTCACCTTGATGGTCGGCCCACCGGCCGCCGCGCAACGTGTAACCACCGGGCTGTGGAGCGGACTTGTCGCAGCGGCGGTGTTTGCCTTGGCCGAGTCCTGGCTCGGCCTGACGATGGCCTTCTACACCGACTGGCCGGTGAGCTTCTGCATCGCCGTGCTGAGCGCCTTCGTCTACTTCGCCTGCCTCGCACTATCGCGAATGGAGCCGGCGCATCCCGTGCCGGCCCTATAGAACGTCGCGAACGCGCGCGTGCGTTACGTCTTGACGCCGTGCTTGTCATGTATTTGACCGCGCCCGGGGCCGGGGCTCGCGCTGGTCCGCAATTTCGCCTGAGCTAGTCCATCGCGCGCAGGCCGAGTTTGTCGAGAAGCGCCATGTCGTGGTCGCGTCCTGGATTTGGCGCCGTCAACAGCTTCGGCCCGTAAAAGATCGAGTTCGCGCCGGCAAGAAAGCAGAGTGCCTGCGTTTCTTCGCTCATGTCTTCCCGGCCCGCGGACAGCCGAACCATTGATGCGGGCATCGTTATACGGGCAACAGCAATCGTGCGCACGAAATCGAGCGGATCGATCGTCGCCGTCTCCGCAAGCGGCGTGCCGTCAACACGCACCAGCATGTTGATTGGTACGCTTTCCGGATGGACCGGCAGACTGGCGAGCGTCGCGATCATGCCGACGCGGTCGTCAAGCCTCTCGCCCATGCCGACAATTCCGCCGCAGCACACATTGATCCCCGCAGCGCGGACATGCTCGAGGGTGTCGAGCCGATCCTGGTAGGTGCGGGTCGTAATGATCTCGCCGTAGAATTCGGGCGATGTATCAAGGTTGTGGTTGTAGTAGTCGAGACCGCAGGTCTTGAGCCGCTTTGCCTGCTCGCCGGTCAACATGCCGAGCGTGACACATGTTTCCATGCCGAGGGCCTTCACGCCTTCAACCATGTCGCAGACCTTCTCGAGATCGCGGTCCTTGGGCGAACGCCAGGCCGCGCCCATGCAAAACCGCGAAGCACCGCCGGCCTTGGCGGCACGGGCCTCGGCGAGCACCGCCTCCAGGTCCAACAGCTTTTCAGCCTTCACACCGGTTTCGAACTTCGCCGACTGCGGACAATAGGCACAGTCCTCCGGGCAACCGCCGGTCTTGATCGAGAGCAGAGTGGAAATCTGTACTTCGGAAGGATCAAAATTGTCGCGGTGCACCTGCGCGGCGCGAAATATCAGTTCGGGAAACGGCAGGGCAAAGAGTGCGCGAACCTCTTCCCGCGTCCAGTCATTACGCGGCAGACCTGATGCCACTACCGGCGGAATCTCATGCGACAGCGACATAATCTCGGACCTCCAGCGGCACGTGCTCTGGCCTTATATACCAAGGCCCGACAATCTATTGTGCAAGATTTCACCGTAATTGAGCCGCTCTTTTCACCATGATAGCCTTGACCGAATGCTGGGACATATCGCCATGAAAAAACTCGCCGTCACTGCTTTTATGCTGGGAATACTGACAGCGCCTGCGTTCGCGCAAAGTAAGGACATGGAGCCCCTGGAACTTCTGGACAGGGATAAAAAGCAGCAGGCCGAGGCAATCGACAAGCAGTACAAGAAGATGATGGATCGAAACCGCAAGGAAGGTGAAACACAGCAGCGGTCGGATCCGTGGTCAAATATGCGGGCCCCAAACGAAGGCAAAGGAAAGTGACGGCGTGAGCCGCGTTGCGCTATTGGCGTCGGGACCGACGTTCAGCGAAAAGCTTAAGAAGCAAAATCCGCTTCAGGTTGCGTCAAACCTGTCCTCGGCGGCGGAGGTTGCGCCGGGTTCGGTGTGGAGCGTTTTTCCTGTTCGCGCCCTAGCGCCAGCGAAAGCACCGCCCACCCTGCGACGACCGGCAGAGAGCAGAGCGCAATTGCCCCGAGCTTCAGGCCCAATCCCTGCAGCGTGTCGAAGATCCAGCCGGACAATGCGTCCGACCCGCGATACACGACAACGTCGACCAGGTTCTTTGCCTTGTACTTCTCCTCGCGGGTGACCACTGTGAAGAACAGTTGGCGCGCAGGATTTGCGATTGCAAAATTCATCCACCGTTGCACGACCTGAACTGTCACGACGACGATGAGCGTCGGCATCGCAGCTAAAACCGCGAAGCCCACGATATAGACCGCCGGCAGCGCCGCGGCTGCTACGCCAGTGCCGACGCGTTTGAGAACCTGCCCGGTGATCAGTACTTGCGTGATCAATGTGAGCAGACTCACGGCGAGGTCGATGCTAGCAAAAATCCGGGTCTGAAGGCCCGCACTCTCGACTGCCTCCGAGACGATATGCGCCTGTTCGAAGTAGACGATGGTCGCGGCATAGGACAGGAGCGCGACCCAGACACCGATGCCTAGAATGTACGGCGACCGTACCAACTCAGGTATCGCTGCGAACGCACTGCCGCCGATGCTTTCTGTCTGCATTTGCGCTTGGGCTCGCGTATGCACGACCACATTGCGCTCGAGGCGGTAGACACAAAACACGGCCAGCTCGAGAAATATGACGCCGGCAATCATCAGGTTTACCGGCCCCAACGGGACGGAAAGCCAGATCGTGATGATCGGGCCCAGAAGCGCACCCGCCGTTCCGCCGGCGCCGATGAACCCGAAAAGCCGCTTGCCTTGTTCAGATGTGAACAGGTCGGCCATGAACGACCAGAATACGGCCACGGCAAAGAGATTGAAAACGCTGACCCAGACGAAAAACACCCGTGCGACGACGGCGGTTTCAATGTCGAAAGTCAGCAGCGCCCAGAACACGAGGAGATTGAGAACGAAGAAGTGATAGACGATCGGGATAAAGCGTGCTCGCGGCAGTCTTGCGACCAGCGCACCGTAAAGGGGTTGCGCCACGAGCAAAGTGACGAAGGTCGCTGTGAACAGCCACGGAAGATTCTTGACACCGCCGGCGATGCCCATCTGGTCGCGCAAAGGCCGCAGGACGTAGTACCCGGCAAGAAGCGCAAAGAAATAGGCGAAAGACCACAGCGCCGCCGCGCGCTCCTGCGGCGTCGCCGGCATGAGGCGCGCTAGCCAACGTTCCAACATCGTCATGGCAATGAGAGTTTCTGCTTCAGTTCGGCCGCCGAGACTTGCTGCCCGTAGCCGGGTTGGCCGCGCTGAAAACGCCGCGCGTCGGCAAGCGTTCCGACAGTCACCGGATCGAAGCCAGCGTCGCGCACAAGCGCAGCTGCGATCTGCACGGCCTGTGGATCGTCGCCGGCAATCGGTATCGCAAGTTTTGGATCAGGCCGGTTGGCCTCGCGCGCAAACACCATGTAGGACATGGTGTTGAATGCGCGGACGATGCGAACGCCCGGGAAATACTTCTGCGTCGTTACACCGATTCCGTTTTGTTCGACTTCGTCGGCAATGGCGCCATCACGCGTCGACACCGCGTTACAGGCGTCGAGCATTACTTTCCCCTTCATCTTCGCGGAATAGTCTTTGCCGATCTGTGGGATCGCTCCGTACGGGACTGCAATGAAGAGTACGTCGCCGAACGTTACGGCTTCCTCCACCGTTCCCGCCTTGGCAAGGCTGCCAAGCTTGGCAATCATGTCCTTCAGCTCTTCAGGATGGCGCGACGAAAAAAATACCGAATGGCCTTTCTTGACCCACAGGCCGCCTATCGTTCCACCGATTTTGCCTGAGCCAATGACGCCGATTCGTGTCGGCGAACTGCCTTGGGCACGCAACTGGGCAGACTGTAAAATCGTGGCCATCGCAAGTAATCCGCCGGCGCCTAGCAGCGCGCGCCGGTCGACTGTTGTTGAGCTCTGTTCACGCATCTATCACTCCCGCATGATGATCGCTTTGCATCTTTGCAGGGGATTGCGCCGGAGGCTTCTCACGGTTGCGTGAGGCCGACGCGTTCACATAGCCGGCACGCGTTCGCGCGGAGGCAGGGCGACAAGAAGTTTCATGTTCCAGTAGATGAGCCTTCACTAGACCAACTGATCGTCTTGTAATCGAAACCCATTTCGATCGTTGGCTTGATGATTGCAAAATACGGAGAAATATCGAAGTCGCGCGGGCAA
>Ga0126383_10001288_pt1 | contig 15487 bp, 14 predicted proteins | sample PanSoiMetPlot_35_FD_96882 | JGI IMG/M metagenome (GOLD analysis project Ga0126383, IMG submission 96882) | Tropical forest soil microbial communities from Panama - MetaG Plot_35 | ecosystem: Environmental > Terrestrial > Soil > Tropical forest > Bulk soil | place: Panama | collected 2016-02-17
CGCGCATACCCGATCCTTGCCATAGGGCGTTTCCTTCGCGAGCTGCGTAACATTGAAGTCTACCCTGTGGTTATCATGTAACAAAATCCCAAAGTCAACTCTACTGTGACGCCGTTCGGCGCTGTTCTATGTAACACGTCTCGTAACTGTCGGGTTTACCCCAATGTGATGCCTTTCAGCCCCTAGTCGTTGGGTTCGTGGGCATCGCTCAGATCGCCAAAGAGGCCGGCCTGCCCCAACAGACCGTCTACCGGATCAAGGGCGGACCCGTGCGGGTGCTGAGGCTGCATTGGGTGGCGGGGGAGGCGAGGGCGTTGCCTGCCGGTTGAGCACCGGCCGAACCAACGGGGTGTTTTCAAGTCGAAAAAATGTTTATGACGTTCTCATTTCGTTCTTAACGGCCGGTCGCAAATGCTGTATCCGCTACCGAACATTGCAGCAGGGACAGGGCACAAATGACTGAGAACTTTTTTGAAATGAGAACCGAGGGTTCCGCCGTGAAGGCCGCGATTGTGGACAAATACTTTCGAGTGTGGGCCCGTATCATGGCCGCGCGTGCGGATCGCATTGCCTACATTGACCTGTTTGCCGGCCCGGGCCGCTACCAGGACGGTTCCGCCTCGGTGCCCCTGCTCGTTCTCGAAAAGGCGGTCGCCGAGCCGGCACTCCGCGACAAGCTGGTAACCGTGTTCAATGACAAAGACGCGAACTCCTCCAAGACGCTTGAGGCCGAAATAAGCAAATTGTCCGGCGTAGACGTCCTCAAGTACAAGCCACACATTATGAACAAGCAAGTGGGGACCGAAATTGCGAAAGGGTTTGCGGATCTGCAACTCATTCCAACCCTCTTCTTTGTCGATCCGTGGGGATACAAGGGTCTCTCACTCCAGCTGATAAACTCTGTTCTCAAAAACTGGGGATGTGACTGCATCGTATTTTTTAATTACAATCGCATCAACATGGGTCTGGCCAATCCAGTTGTAGCAGAGCACATGGCTGCGCTCTTTGGTCAAGAGCGTGCCGCTGAACTTACTAAGGAGTTGGAGCATCTTTCCCCAGCAGACAGGGAGCTGATGATCGTAGAGAAGATTTCTGAAGCCCTTCAAGACATGGGGGGTAAGTACGTTCTGCCCTTCTGCTTCAAGAATGAGCATGGAACGCGGACCAGCCATTACTTGATTTTTGTTTCGAAGAACGTGACCGCTTACACGATCATGAAGGACATCATGGGCGGCGCAAGTTCGACGCACGCGCAGAACGTCCCTTCATTTTCATACTGTCGCGCAGATAAGACGATGCCGCTGTTATTTGATTTGGCGCGTCCGCTCGATGACCTCGAAGCATTGCTGCTCGACAAATTCACGGGGCAGACCCTCTCGATGAGGGAGATCTTCGACCAGCATCACGTCGGCCTGCCGTATCTGCTCAAGAACTACAAGGATGTCCTGCTTCAGATGGAGAAAAAAGGGAAAATCGAAACCTCTCCTCCGGCCGCTAAAAGGCGCAAAGATACTTTTGCGGACGGAGTGGAGGTAACCTTCCCTCCGACCAGCGAGAAGAAGACATGAGCAAAACTACGATCGAGTGGACACACGCCACTTGGAATCCTGTGGCTGGTTGTACTGTCGTGTCGCCTGGCTGCACCAATTGCTACGCAATGCGCATGGCATCGCGTTTGGAAGCGATGGGGCAGCCAAAATACGCTGGCACGACCCGACAATCGGGAGGGCGTCCAAAATGGACTGGCCATTTGGTCCTGGACAGACGCTCCCTCGGCGTTCCAAAAACTTGGAAGAGCGGTCAGTTAATTTTTGTGAACAGCATGTCCGACTTGTTCCACGAGGACGTGCCCTTGAGCTACATCCGGGAAGTGTTTGAGGTCATGCAGGATACGCCCCGCCACACTTATCAAATCCTCACCAAGAGGGCCGAGAACCTGGAGCGCCTGGCGTCTGACTTACCTTGGCCGCAGAACGTTTGGATTGGTGTCAGTATTGAAGACGTAGAGCATTGTTGGCGGATTGCCCATCTGCGGCGTGTACCAGCTGCCACGAGGTTCCTGAGCCTTGAGCCATTGTTAGGGCCTTTGGATGGGTTGCGATTGAATGGGATTGACTGGGTCATTGTCGGCGGTGAGAGCGGACCGGGGGCGAGACCCGTCAAGCCAGAGTGGGTGCGTTCAATCCGCGACCAATGTGTCCGTGCACGTGTCGCTTTCCATTTCAAGCAGTGGGGTGGGGCTAACAAGAAGAAAACGGGCAGACTGCTCGACGGGCGCGTTTGGAATGAGTGGCCTTCTCAGTGCGCCAATCCTGCCGGGTAGTCTTCGATGATGCGGGTTCCGATCGATGTCGCCCACATTCCGGAATGATGTCGCCCGGCATTCCGAGATAATTCCGCCCACGACTTCCCTCTCTCCGCGAAGTCATTGCACATTTTTATGGGTCCCTCCTTTCCGATCGACCGGGCACCCTCCAAAGGCTCCGCGTTTCAAAAAAGCCGCTAAAGCCTTGGCTTGAGCCTGGGTCTATGCAGCGGTGTCGTCTGTAAAAACTCACGCCAACCAAGCCAACCAGAAAGGAACCAAAACAACCATGACCAAACAAACCGACCTATGGCCCTACTGCGAATGCAGCGGCCTCATCGACCGCGATCTAGCCCGCTCGATCAGAGCATGGGCCTTGACCGAAATGACCGATGCGGAACTCAACAGCTACTCGCAACGACAACTTATGCAAATGTACATCCAACGCGGCATTGTCCCGACTATTGAGAAGGTGCTGAAACGACAGCGGACACCAGAAGAAAACTCAACAGCGGCAAAGGCCGCTTTGGACAGCGGAGGGCTTTTCGGTTTGCCGCTTGATCCACGGGTGGCGTCCTGATGGCCCGCACGCTGCGCGCCCGCAAATCAGGCCAACGCCGCCCTTGGGCCTCGGAGGCACAGAAGCGTCTTTGGCGTGATCACGAACACCGCGCAAAAATGTGTGAGGCCCGCGCTCGCTCCGGCGAAGCCAGGCGCGCAGATCCAATCAAATACTCTCGCCTCGGGATACCGAACGGCATGCACAGGGCCGAAGCAGACGCCGCATGGAAAGCAGCGGCGGCACTCGCTGACAACGCCATGCGAGGCCTTGAGGCCAGCGGCGCTGTCCCTGAGATGGTGATACCAAACAGCGCGGAAGCTCTGGCCAAGGCGGCCCTTCATGAGGTGGCACTGATGGCTCTAGGGCCAACGAACAAGCGCACGAAAATGCGAGCGTTGAACATCCTGTTGGCCTTCACCAAATCCAAGCCAGCAGAGCGGCGGGCCATTAGCGGAGCGAGCAACCCAACCGACGAATGGGTGAAGTCCGTATTGCAGGCTGACAGCCAACCGCGAGCGGAGCGCCCCCGCGCGTGAGTTTCTTCGTGTGCATTTTGCCCCTGCTGCCGGATGCGGCCGGCTTTCTGCTTTCGACAGCAGAGCGACTGCCGCGGCAAGTGCATCGCCACCGGCGGAAGGCGGTCATAAGCCTGCTTGAAAAGAGACAGCGCAATCACGCCTCGTCTCCTGATATGGGTGCCCAGATTTGTTTTAGGGGCAACTTGGCTCGAGTTTCGTCCGAAAGGTCTTGGTAGGCTCGGAAAAGCGCCTTCAGCAAGTCTGGCATTTGCCAAAGCCTCAGGTTGAAGAAGTGACGATCGAGTTCTTTCTGTGCTGGGGCGTTGACCCCTCCGATACTCACCAACAGTCCGGTACTGGCCTGAACATTGGACATAGAGCCGATCAGGCGCAGCACTACGTCGTGGTTTGCCGCGCCGTCCCCAGACTTCACCTGCACACACATGCGGTCTTGGCCTAACCCGAGCGCGCCGCCTGCTGCGAGGATATCTACGCCGCCGTCGGGTCCGGGCGGTGAGACCCTTGTCGTATAGCCCTCGACCTCTAGGATTTGCGCTACCAACTCAGCGAGCGCATGACCCGCGAACTCAGACTTTATCAGGGATACGATTTGCTGATTGGCGATCTCCTCGATGTCGGTCGCGTAGTCGGCTGCTTCGGGTTCCTCATTGGAGGCTTGCCCTGGGGCCGTTCCTTGCGCACCGAGCAACGCACCTGGATCGACCCCGGTGTCGAGGACAGCGTGCACCCGGTCAAAAGCGCTGTTCCGCTTGATTTCGCAAATGGTCATGAACGCCCCGAAGGAGTAACGCAAGTCTTGCTTGAAGGCATCGCGCGGCACGAAGGGCTTCAGCCATGCCACGGAGCGGGAATGCCGATACGGGTCGTCAGCGCCATATACGTACTCACCTGTAACCTTCCCAATGGCGACGCCGTTCGTTACCTTCCGCGGCATCACCACGAAATCGCCGATCTGGATAGTGTGCGCAAATTGATTGAGCTGCGCGGCGAAGTTCTTGAGCGTGTTCTGTGCCGCGCCTGGCATGACCTGCTGCAGATGCGTCAGGATTGCATCGCGGCCTTGCAAGGGTCTGAGGTCACCGACTTCGAGAAAGCCTGGCAGAAGCCTCTTCTGTTCTATTGCAGCAAGCTCGCGATCGCCATGCTTGCCAGCGCGAACAATCCAGAGGCGGGTCATTCGGTCATCTCCCGAAACCTGGGTGTCGTCCATTTATGGCGCTAGTATAGGACGCGATAAGGCGCGCGGAGGTCCGCGCTGGGGCGACAAGCTCCGCTGTCTCCCATTTCGAACGGGTCCTTTCCCGGCTCGACAGGCCACCCTCCAAAGGCTCCGGCGTTTCAAAAACGCCGCTAAAGCCCTGGCTTGAGCCGAGCCCCAGCATAGCAGTGCCGCCTTGGAGGAACGGCCGGCCGGGTCTCATCATTAGTCCTTCATCACCGCGCTCGCCTTCCCTTGCCGCCGCGCGAAGATGAATGCCCAAACAGCGTCTACCTTCTCGTTCCACACCGTCTCCGGGTAGGGCTCTTGCGGGAGCTGGTCCAACGCGAACCTGATGGTGCTCTGAACGGCCGCTCGTGTTTGCTGCTTGGCCCGCCAATCGGATATAGCGAGCTGGTCTTGCAGCTTCTGCAGCAGGTCCCGCGCAACCTTCTTCACCTCAACTTCTTGAGCCTTGGTGAGCCTTGGCGCTGGTTTGGTGAGTAGGTCGAAGATCGCAAGTTCATCCTCGCTCAGGTTCTCCCGCGCAGCGCGGCGCTCCTCTTCGCTCATCTCGGCCGCCAGCGCCTTTAGCGCCTCGAAAAACGCCTCCACTGCTACGGTGCCGAGATTGTACGCTTCGACCAGCCTTTCTAACTTTTCTACAAGATGGAGACGCGTCGGGTTGCGTTCGGCCATATCATGCGCCTTCGCCTCCACCTCGGAACGCAGTTGCTCGGCGGCGGTTCGTGGTCGGCTGGCGAATAGCGCCGCGAGCTTGTCGAAGTCGATGGCCGAAAGATCAACGCGACCACCTGCCTCGTCGCCCTCGATGATCGGTGCGGTGATTGCCACACCCTCGATTTTCTCGTCCAGCAATGCCTCGATTTTCGCCGAGATGCCAGAGATATCCACCGGCCCGAGCTTGCCGCGAATGGCCTCGGCAACGACGTGCAGTGTAGCGACAGGTTTCAGGTACGGAGCCGCCCGTTCATCCGGCAGCAGCGCCTTGTAAGCTCGCACCGTTGCGCTGACCACACGGAAGAAGCCACGCCGGCGTTCGTCAGGAGCAATGAGCGCCTCGACTGCTTGTCCGATCTGCTTGGTTCGTTCGAGCCCCTTAACTGCAGCAATCGTCTCAACCTCCACTCCCACTCCTTCGCAGTAGGTCCGCGCCTCCTTGAGCGTCTTCTCAAGCTCTGCGACCAACTCATCCTTGTCTCTGATTGGGGTGCTCTTGCTGCCGCTGGCCGCGTAAATGGCGAGCGCCTTCTGCAGGTTCTGGAATACACCAACATAGTCCACGATTACGCCAGCAGTCTTTCCTGGTGCACGACGATTGGCCCGAGCGATGGTCTGCATCAGAGTGTGGTTCTTCATCGGCTTGTCGAGGTAGACCGTGCTGCAGGTCGGCACGTCGAAGCCGGTGATCCACATTGCGCATAGGAACACGAGGCGAAGCGGGTCGTGAGGGTCCTTGAACTTGCTCTCCAGGTCCTCCGTCTGCATCCGCTGCCGGTGCGGCAGGATGTCGAGGCCCTTCTGCCTGAGATCGTCAATCTCGTTCTGCGACTGGCTCACCACTACGGCCATATCCACCGAGCGCATCCACTCCAGGCGTTCAGTCAAACCAGCCCGCGCCTCCTCGGGAGCGTTGGCGAACTGCGCCTCCCGCGATGCCAGCTCGGACTGCCAAGCATCCTGGACCTTGTCGTACATGCCAACGGCCGTCGCCTTGTCGATGGCGACGTACATGGCCTTGCCGAGGTAGCCCCGCGCGGAGAAATGGCGCACGACATCGACCGCAATCTCGTCCAGCCGGTCGTTCCGGGTGATGAGTTGGTACTGCTTGCCAAACGTCTGCTGGAGCTTCTTCTCCTGTTCCTCGTCGAGAGCAGCCTCGTCGAGCAACTCGTCCAGCTCGTCCTTCAACTCGTCAGCAGCAAGCCGCAGGTCCGGCTTTCGCGCCTCGTAGTACAGCGGCACCGTCGCACCGTCGGCAATCGACTGGGCGAAGTTGTATACCGAGATATAATCGCCGAAGACCTCTCGCGTCCGCTCCTCCTGCCCCGCGATAAGTGGGGTTCCGGTGAAGCCGATGAACGCTGCCTTCGGGAGCGCCCGGCGCATGTTGGCGGCGAGCTGGTCGTACTGGCTGCGGTGTGCTTCGTCGGTGATGACGATGATGTCGTCACGTTCTGACAGGACCGGCATCGGCTCGCGGTCGGCCGTCGAGAACTTGTGGATCAGGGTGAAGACGTAGCGTTCCTGGCCCGCCAGCAACTCGCGCAAATGAGCACGGCTCTGCGCCTGACAATCCTTTACCAGCTTGGTCAGCGCTCCGACAGAGGCGAAGGTTCCTGCAATCTGGTCGTCCAACTCCTGCCGGTCGGTGACGATGATGAAGGTCCAGTTTCCCCCCAATCGCCGTAGCACCTTCTCGGCGAACATAACCATCGACAGGCTCTTGCCGCTGCCCTGGGTGTGCCAGAACACGCCGAGTCGGCCTCTGTTCTCACCAATGTCCTTCACGGCGTTGATGGCGCGATTGACACCGAGCACCTGATGATACTTGGCAACGACTTTCCGCAGGCCGCCACGGGCATCGTCGAACAAGACGAAGTTCTCGACCAGATCGAGGAAACATGAGGGCTCGCAGGTCGCCCGCAGCATCGTTTCCAGCGCCACGCTCTCGGGTCCGTCCTCCTCCAGGCGTTTCCACGGGGCAAAGGTATCGAAAGGCGCATGGCTTGGGCCCATCAGAGCTTCCAGCCCGTTAGACAGGATGGTGAAGCCGTTGAAGTCGAAGAGGCGCGGAATCGTGTCGCGGTAGTCCCGCAGGTTGGCGTCGTAGGCTTCCTGAACGGGCTGTGTGAGGTCCTTCCATTCGATGAGCAGAAGTGGGATGCCGTTGACGAAGCCGAGCGCATCTGGACGGCGCTTGTAGAGGCTGCTTTCGATCCAGACCTGCGAGCCTAGAAGGAAGTCGTTAGCCAACGTCTCCGTCCAGTGGATGACGGCAACTCGCTCGTCCTTGAATGAGCCATCAGGCTGTCGCACCCGCACCGCGATGCCGTCGCGCAGCAACCCGTAGACCTCGCGATTTGCCGCAATGGGCAGCATTGCAGACCGGTCGGCCGTGAGCGCAAGTTCTGCTTCCCGCAATGCCTCATCTGGCAAGGATGGGTTGAGTTTGCGAAGACCGGCGCGGAGACGCTTGGGCAGTACAAGCTCGCGAAAGGACAAACGACCTGTCGGGTTAGTAAGTCCCGGCTCTTCCGCAAAAAGGTTGACGTGCGTCCAGCCCAGCTCCACCAGCAGGTCAAGACCCGGTTTCTCGACCAGCTTGTCCTCGCTGGTGATAATGCCTGAGAGTGACTTTTGAGCGGTCAGGGACATCAGGCAACGGCCTCAAGCTCACGCTCGACGGAAGTAATTGGCAGCTCGCCAGAGATCAGTCGGGGGAGGAGGACATCGCGGGAGACTGTTAGCAGATCATTCTGGCGAGCAAGTTGGTTTGAGAGTGCACGAATCGGCCGCGCATGATAGCCAAACGTAGTTTGAAGGTTCTCAGGCGGTACCGCAAAAGTAACTTCTGCAATGCGGCTCCGATTGAGTTCGGTTTGGCCTGTCGCCCCAGCGCCCATGCGCTCAAAGACTGGCTCCATCCGTAGGAGCGCGAGGCCGAAGAAGTCTCGATCCACCTCCGTCTGCGACCTGAGTATGGTCACGTGAGTGTCCGCGGTTAAGCCATCAGGAACATCTTCAGCCTGAGCGACGCGTCCCAGCGTTCCGACGCCGGTTGAGTTGATGAGTACATCGCCTGGCTTGATAAGCTTCTCAGGAGGGGCAGGCCGGCTTTGCCTGCGAGCGGGCGCGAGCGACAGACGCTGGTCCCGAATACACTTTTGGCCGACCACGAGCGTTGACGCAGTCTCGTCGTAGTTAGGTGCAACCCCACGTGAAAGATAGACGCACAGGTCGCCTATCTTGCGTGTGTGCCACCCCTCTGGCAGCGGTCCCTCCGGCGTCTGAACCATTGCCTGATTTTCATGCCCAGGAAAGCGGAAGCGAACGAACCACTCCTCGAACAACCGCCGCGCCATCTCCTCCAACAGAGCAATCCGCCTCCGGTTCACCTCGATCAAATCATCATAGGTACCGAGGATAGACGCGATGCGTCGCTGAGTTGGAACGGAGGGACATCGAACATCGAGAACGTGGAGATGATTGCGGTTGAGCGTGGGGTTTGCAGCCCCGACATCAAACTTCGCGAGGTCCATACTTTTCAGAAGGAAGTAGCAGAAATGGGGATCGTTTCCCTTGAAGTCCCTAACCCACAGCGTCGTATCATGAGGCCAGAAGGCTTGGTTAAGAAAAAAACAGGTACCGAGTGAGCCTTTTCTACCAATGACCACGCCGGGACCTTGCACCATTGCTTCGTCATGGTAGCTGCCGATACCCGATGAGGAGACAACGGGTATCGCCCCCGGACGCTGATTAGCTCGCGTAATGTCAAATCCGCGCTGCAATGTGAGAACGTCGCCTAGTTTCAAATTACGCCAGTCGTTCATAGGTCTAGCAGCTCCGCCACGTTCTGCGCGATCCGTGCCTGTAGGTGCGCTGCTTCGGCGTTGAACCTCTCAAGGTCTTCCTGTAACGCCTCTAGTTTCTCTTTAAACCCCTCATCATCAGGCCTTTGTCCAGGGGCGACGCCGACATAGCGGCCGGGGCTCAAGCTCCAGTCCTGCGCCACGATTTCGTCGCGCGTGGCAATCTTGCAGAGGCCAGCCACATCTCGGTACTGCCCGCTGTGAAAGGCTTCGGCCATACGTAGCCCGCTGCCCGCTTCGGTCTCGATCTCTTCGCCGCGCCAGAGCCGGACAACGTTGCCGAGGAATTCTATTTGGTCAGGATCGAACGTTCGGTGCGCTCGGTCTACCTGCCGAAAGAGGTGCCGCGCATCGACGAAGAGCACCTTGTTTCCACGCGGCCCTTTCGCCTTGCCCTTATCCAAGAACCACAGTGTGACGGGCAATGTGACTGTGAAGAACATGTTGGGGCCGACCGCAACGATGCAGTCCACCGCGCCGGTCTCTATGAGCTTCCTTCGCAGCTCGCGCTCACTGTTGCCCGCGTCAGCGGCACTGTTTGCCATGACGAAGCCAGCACGGCCTGTCGGGCTCAGTGCGGCGTAGAATAGGTTAATCCAGATGTAGTTTGCGTTGTTGACCGTCGGCAGCCCCAACGGAAAACGTGCATCTGCCTTGCCGGCCGCATTGACGAGCTTGGTCCTATCGACTTCCGGTTGGTTAAACGGAGGATTGGCCATGACGAAATCGAAGCGGCCAATGAGCTTGTGAGGGTCATCGTAGTAGCTGTTGGCCTCGCGAATGTCACCCGACAGTCCGTGGACGGCAAGGTTCATGCGGCAGAGGCGCTGCGTATCGGACATCTTCTCGACGCCGTAAATACTGATCTCACTGGATGGCGACTTGTGGTGTCGGCGGACAAACTCCGCTGAATGCACGAACATGCCACCTGAGCCGCAGGCCGGGTCAAAGATCGTGCCGCGGTAGGGTTCGATTACCTCGACAATGAGCTTTACGATTGAGGCGGGCGTGAAGTATTCGCCGCCTTTCTGCATGAAGGAGGCGGCAAACTGGCCCATGAAATACTCGAAGATGAGGCCGTAGGCGTCTCCTTCGATTTTCAATGGAGCGAGGAGGCGCAGCAACTCCTGCAACACGGTGTTGGGCAAGCCGGCATAGCCTTGCGGGAGCACCCCGGCCAGCTCGGGGTTTGCATCCGCGATCGCCTTCATGGCCGCGTTCAGTTCGGCCCCAAGGTCCGCAGTGCCGGGCAAGCCAAGCAAGCGGGTGAACCTGGCATTCTCGGGCAGGAATACTGCTCCCCTTGCCTGATAGTCAGCCGGAGCAGGCTTCAGGCGGCCCGTGTACTTTGGAGTCAGTTCGGCGTGAACCACCTCGAACCTGGCTTCCATCTGCCGCAACGCGATCAGCGCCAATACTGGCTGGGCGTACTGATCGGGACGGAGATTGCTGTTGGTCCATAGCTGATCTGCGGCCGCAAACAGCGTCCGCGAGAACTCTCGCAAGTCTGTCGCCACGGGGCCTCCCCAGCCTCAAAAATGCCGTCGATTCTTCAAGAGAATACTCAAATCTGGCACAACACAACAGTGCTACCCTGGGTACAGCTCGCCATCATTCGTGCAGTTGTGCGGGTATCGGCGCGTCCCGTGACAGTGTATCGGCTTTGGGCCCAGGCCCTCGCCGCCTGTTCGCCCCCTTGAATGATGCTAGTGCAGCCGGCGGGCCGCTGCGATATGAATACAGGTACACTGGGCTGGGTACACATTCAGCCGAGTAGGGGAAGGCAGAACATCCTACGTTTCCTTGTAATCCCACATAAGTTGCTGTTGAGCCGGAGCGGAGGTTGGACAGGCCCGATTTGTTACATGCTGCGCGTTGCCTTGACGCCTCGGCCCGTTTCGGCCCGGCGTCCTTTCCGATGCGGTCGTGGCGGAACTGGTAGACGCGCTAGCTTGAGGTGCTAGTGGGGCAACTCGTGGAGGTTCGAGTCCTCTCGACCGCACCATTGAAAACCTAAAGTGCTGAAATCACCTATCTCTTTGGCCCGACGCACCTTTCCAGAGGGTGCGGGAATAGATTGTTCACCGGGCGTTCTGTCGAGCTTCGCCATTGTGCCCTTTGCCAAGCGCGCCCTGTCGGCCGCGCGCGTGTAGAGCGATGCCATTCCGCCGCCCAGCCAGCCGAAGATGGCTTCCAACTCCGCAACGGTGGCGCGGATGAAACCGCCCGCTGCCTTGATTGCGCAGTTCATATGCTATAAAATGTAACGCTACCAACATGAACTTAGCCACGTAAGGGGGTGGCTCTGTGAGGAGGGCGGGGAGCGACCGTGCCAACGGAATGCAATGCCTTCAGCGCCCACAGGGCCGCTCGCCCGCAATGACCTAGGCTGCGCAACACAAAGACCGGGCCGACGCTCTCAGTGAAGATTTGCCCGCCAATTCTGGGTCCGGCTTTCATCCTCGCCGCTGCACTTAAGGCTGGCGTGGCAACTCGAGTCGGCTTAGCGAAAGCACTAAGCATCATAACGGTTGAAGCGCAAAGCCATCGAGCCATCGGTCTGACGGCAACGGCCACTCCGAGACAACCGGACGTCCATGCACATCATCAGGACTATTAACGACACACCATTCGCCTAAAAATTTCGTCGGGAGGAGAAGCATATGGCGTATGGCGTTTTCTTTGCTCGCCGCGCGCATGAAGCTGAGCAACAGATGGCGGTAACGAGCAGATTATAAGAACAACCAAAGAAATACAGGCGTTTCCGGGGAGCGCGCGTCGCAGGCGCGACGCGTGCTGGTTTTTGAAGCCAGTATTATTAGGTCGTCGGCGCCTCGGCGTCAGCTCGCCGTCGAGCCTGAGAACCGGTTGCGCATATGGTCTGCCCTTGTCTTCAATTGGCGTTACTGCAGCGGATCCTGCTCAAACTCAACACCCTTTATACTATCCTGGGTTCTCGGGTCGGCACCCCGTCCCTCCGCAAAAGCGAGCTCTTGGACCCGCCGTCCATGCAGCAATCCCGGGAGTCCAAAGTTTCCCTCGACGCAGCGCGGCTCGGTGTAAATTCTGTTCTGCTGATCGCTCTGGCGGGTGAACTCCTGCTTGGCGGTCCACGGCCGTGTCCACACGGTCGGATCTTCGATGGTAACCTCGTATGCGAGCGAGTTCGGCCCCGTCAGCGTCCAGCGCTCGACCAAGTGCAAGTTTTCACGCGAGCCTTGGAAGTCGGTCTTCGGGCTGAAATTCGTCACATCGATGACGAGGGTGCTGCCCTCCCAGTGTCCGCGCGAGTCGCCATACCACTGGCGGATGCTGGTCGGCAGGTGCCGGCTCCCGTCCATGACGACATTGCGCTGCCAACCTTGGCCCTGACCGACGTCGTAGAAGATCGAGATGCCGCCCGGGGTCTGGACGATGCGGCGGAAGCTGCCAATGCCGCCGCCGAACTCCGGCAGCCCGGGGGTCAAGCAGCGGTCGGGCGGCGTGCCATCCTCCGGACCATCATGGCGATTCATGCGTCCTAGATTGTAGCGCGGAGGAAGCTCGGCAAATCGCGGCGAGGGCTTGGCATCGTACTTGCCGCCGCTACATGCCGCCTCGTTGTTCTTGCACGTTTCCGTCGATTGAAGCAGGGCAACACGAAATTCGCGCTCGGCGGCGGCGAGCTTCTGCGACTCGGCAGTCATCGGTGGAAGGCGGCCGTTGGGTGGATCCACGATGCGCGAGGTGCGCGCGCCCAGAGGCTTCAGGGGCGTGAACACCGCATTGTAGGCGCCGGCGACGTCGGCTTCGGTGCCACGCTCCGAGCGCCGGTCCCGGCCGATGAAGCCAGATCGCACCCTATCCAATCCCGCGCGCTGTTCCTCGGTGAAGAACTCCTGTCCCGCATACCTCGGCGAGCGCTGCAAAGGCGTGTCAGTTTCGTCGGTCCAAATGCCCTGAAGGTCCGGTTCGCCCCATGGTGTAGTCAACGCCGCGGCTGACGCGGTAGCGGGAGGTGCCGGAGCCTGGGCGGCTGTCGGATCGATCGGCCCCGAAATGACGGCGCCGGACGTAGCAATGACGGCCACAATCATCGAACTTGAGAACCTCTCGCGCATGATAGCCTCCATTTGCGTTCAGCTTGTTACTCCCACTCGAGTTTGCATTGATGATACCGATCTTCGGCATCGGCAGATAGCCGGATGTCGTTCCGGGGCCTGCCGTGCGGTGCGGTCACCTCCGCGACCCAAGCCGAGCATCGCCAGTCCCTCGCGAAGCGCGGTGATGGGCAGGCTGAACTAGTGATTCATCCTCGTCACGCCCTACCCCTGAGAAGTCCGGCTTCTCAGCTTTCGGAACGTCCGACTCCCTGTTGTTGTAGTACTGGTTCTTATTCAAACTGAAGACTGGTGCCAAAATTCGCCGCTTTCGAAACGTCGGCTTGATGGAACCGCCTGAGGTGATCGGCTGGCAGGCAACGGTGCGGGCGCCGCTACAGCTTTTGACAGGATCAACCGACACGTTTATCCGTCGATCTTTCATAGGTCTCCTGGCGAAACCGCTACGGATCGGCCCTGCTGACAACGACGTTCTGCAGCGCAGAGGGCCTGAAAAAATCTACACCAGAAGGAGCAAAGTTGCTGTGGAAGTTGCTGCTTGGGAGCGTCCTAGCGTTCATTCTCATCGGCACTTGCCGCGCTGCCCTTACGCTGTACCCGCGACCGCGGCATGAGCATTCATGCGCCGATGCGGACAGCAGCGCAAAAGTCCCGGACTGGGTCGTGTACTCATGTAATTGCGACCTCCGGATTAGGCGCGCTTAGTGTCCGCTTGGCCCGCGCAACGCGATCTGCGCACCCAGCCGACTCGCGCCGGTTCGGGAGCGGAGCTCAGTCTGCCAGAGGGAGAGCCACGATCAGCGTTGGCCATTGTCGCCTTTCGGGTCCAACAAGCGCGACGTCCACGGAAACAAGCCGCGGCAGCCGGTAGGGATGCCGCCAGGTGTCCTGCCACTGTGGTGGGCCGTCCTTGTCCTCGGCGCCGAAGTAGAGCACGCGGAGGGTGCGGACCTCCTCGAGCACGACGGTGCGGAGCGGGGGGACGGCCGTCGGTGATGCTGGCCGTACGAGTTGCTGGGTCAGCACCAAAGCACTCGATCGGGTTTTGCTGCCGCTCGCGTCGAGCTCAATTTCGTAACGCCAGAGACCGCCATACTGGCCCCGCGGGACGAAACTCGAGACGAGCCCCAGCTTGTTGGGCTCGCCCAAAAAGGCGCGATCAGGATTAGCGCGGTCAGTCGCGTCAGGGTTGGCTCGGGCCTCGATGATCAGCCGTCGGAGGACCGATTGGGCCGCCGGGATGGAGGCTTGCGTGACGCGCCGGTCCACGACGTTGAGCGATTGGCGTGCGCTGGCGATAGCGTCGACGAGGAGGGACGCGATGACAGCCATAAGAGCAAGCGCGATGAGCAACTCGATGAGCGTAAAGCCTGCCTCTGCATTGACGGCGCGTCGACGCAAGCTGCTCCTCCCTCAATTTGTGCGAAGGTCGAGCTTGAAGGTTTCGAGCCGCAGGAGGGACCGGCCCCCGCGATCGAGCGCCTGGAGCAGAACGCGAAAGGCCTGTCCCTTGTAGCTTGCGGTTTCCACCGGCTCGACGGTGAGATGCCAGGCGACCCCGGTCGCATAAGTGCCGGTGCTTTCGCCGGGTTGCAGTGGGGTCTCGATTCCAACCGCCTCGAGCTGTGCGCGGGCGAGTACCAGGGTCTGTTCCCGCACCTGCACCCGCGCGTAGCCCCGATAGGCGCCGGCAACGGTTTGATAGAGCGCCGCGAGGACGATCGTCACAATCGCAAATGCCACGAGCACCTCAACGACCGTGAAGCCCGCGTCGTGACGCCTCATGGCGCGCTCCGTTCGATATGAACCGCCCCGGTCAACCACTCCACACCGATCGCAACCGATTGGTCCTGATCACTGAGGCGGACCGTGCCGCCGGATGACGTGCCGTCGCTGAAGAAGACCAACTGGGCTTCCCGGCTCTCACGAATGAGCGTCCGCGCGGTCGTTACCGACAACCCGATGTTCGCCGGTATGGCCCGGGGAGCGCCGACCCCTGCGACGGCATAGGTTCGCCTCCCGGTATCAAGCGCGAACGCGACGTCGCGGTTCTGTGCAATGGCCATGCTGCGAGCGGCGCGCAGCCTCGCCGCCATATCCGCGGCCACCAGGCTGATTGAAGGCCGGCGACCCAGGATGGGCGTACCTGGCAGCGCCACGGCTGCCACCA
>Ga0126383_10001289_pt1 | contig 15478 bp, 17 predicted proteins | sample PanSoiMetPlot_35_FD_96882 | JGI IMG/M metagenome (GOLD analysis project Ga0126383, IMG submission 96882) | Tropical forest soil microbial communities from Panama - MetaG Plot_35 | ecosystem: Environmental > Terrestrial > Soil > Tropical forest > Bulk soil | place: Panama | collected 2016-02-17
AAGACCGGGAAGGTGCTGCGTGGCTATCAAATCTTCAGCAGCGACGACCTGCCAGAACTGATCAACTCTCATGGCGTCAGCGAGGTCCTGATCTCCAGCCTCAAGGTGCCCGAAAGCAAACTCGATGATCTGCGCAATATGGGGGTGGGATTAAAGCGGCTGAGGATCCATTTGGACTGAATTTATGTCCGTCTCTTTCGATCAAAAACTGGTGGTTACCGAGGACACGCTGATCAACGTCATCGAAGGCGAATCGGTGTTGTTGAACCTCAAAAGCGAAAACTATTTCGGCCTCGATCCGGTTGGGACGCGGATGTGGACTCTGCTGACGACCTCCGATTCGATTCAGTCGGCTTATGAGGCTCTGCTCGATGAATACGATGTCGGCGCGGACAAGCTTCGACAGGACATGCAGGATTTGATCGAAAAGCTGGTCGCAAACGGGTTGGTGGAGGTTGCCGGTGAAAAACCTGCGTAAATTGATGCGGCTGAATCCGGGCGATCGCCGGACGCTCGCTCAGGCTATGATCCTGCTTCCGCTGATGGCGCTGGCGTTGCGATTTACGGGATTGCGACGGTCCCAACGCATATTTTCACGTTTTATTCCCTACAACTCTGCCAGGAAAACAGGGAGGTCTGAAACAACCCTCACCCAGGCTTTCCACATAAGTCAGCTTGTCAGCTTGGCGGTCAGGCACGGCGTCCATCCCGCCAATTGCCTGCAACGATCTCTCGCTTTATGGTGGCTGCTGCGCCGGCAGGGTATCCGGAGCGAATTGTATATCGGGACACGTAAGGAAGGCGGGCGGTTGGACGCCCACGCCTGGATTGAGATGGAAGGTGTCGTATTGAATGATAGCAGTGATGTGCGTCATCGTTATGAGCCGTTCGATCGCGAAATATTGCCCCAATTTACGAGGAGTTAGTCATGATCAAAAAAGAAAATCAGACGGGAAGCAAGACTGATAAGACCAAGGGTAAAGCGCCGTATCGCTCCCCCCAATTGGTGACTTACGGCGACATTCGAGAACTGACGTTGTTGGCGCAGAAAGCGCCCAGGGCGGACAACCCTGGAATGGAGAACAACATGACCGGATGAGCTTACTTTGAAATTTGTGACCCGACTTTCGATGAGCGGTATTTTCGGTATTTTAAATTTTGATGACGCGCCGGTTGAGCCGCAATTGATGCGGCGAATGACTGATTTCATGGCCTTCCGGGGCCCCGATGCGCAAGAGACATGGGTTGATGGCAATGTCGGACTCGGCCACGCCATGCTGCGCACGACGGATGAGTCGCTGCGCGAGCGGCAGCCATTCAGCCTGGACGACCACGTTTGGATTGTCGCCGATGCGAGGGTTGATGGCAGAGACGATCTCATGCGCCATCTCGAAGCCAGAAGTCGCGGCGATCTCAAAAACGCCACTGACGTCGAACTGATTCTCCACGCCTATCACGCCTGGGGCGCCGATTGCGTCAACCATCTGATCGGTGACTTCGCTTTCGCCATATGGGATAAGCGAAAGCGGAGTCTGTTTTGCGCCCGCGACCATTTCGGGGTAAAGCCTTTCTATTACGCTCGGGTCAATAACTGCCTGATCGTCAGCAACACCTTGAGCTGCATTCGTCTTCACCCGGCGGTCTCCGGCAGGTTAAACGATCATGCCATCGGCGATTTCCTCATCTGGGAGAGTAATGAAAACCCGGAGACGACCTTCTTTGCCGACATCCAAAGGCTTTCCGCCGCTCATACGCTGACCTGGTCAAACGGCGATCTTCGAACATGGCGGTACTGGGCCATGCCGATAGAGGATGAGATTCGTTACCGGCGCGAGAGTGATTATGTCGAGCGTTTCATCGAACTGTTGGATGATGCGGTAAACGACCGGCTGCGGACTGATCGAGCGGGGATATTTATGAGCGGCGGAATGGATTCGACGACCATCGCCGCGACGACAAACAAACTTCTGTCGAGGAAGAACACGCCATTCGATCTGCGGGCTTACACGATAGTCTATGACCGACTGATTCCCGACGAGGAGCGGCGCTATTCAGGGCTTGTGGCCGAGTACTTGGGAATACCCATCAACTACATCGTAGCGGATGACTATCAGCTATATGAAAGATTCGACGAGCCCGAGTTGCGCAAGCCCGAACCGGCTAACTTTCCGTTGAACGCAATGGTCGTGGATCAGTATCGGCAAATGACGCCGCACACGCGAGTGACGCTGACCGGGCAGGGCGGTGATGTTGTTTTGCGCGGGTCGTTTTCGTACCTGATCAATCTGTTCAAAAGCCTGCGGTTCGGCCGGGCCGCGATGGAAGTCGGCAGGCATGCGCTGACGCATCGCAGCCTGCCGCAGATCGGTTTTCGCACCAGAGTCAGACGATGGTTGAAGAGGCCCACGTGGAAGCCTTCTTACCCGGATTGGCTCGATCGTGATTTCGAGGCTCGTCTGAATCTGCCGGAACGATGGAATCAACTGCTCGCCGAACAACCCCACATTCACCCGCGCCGCCCGGAGGCTTATCGAATCCTGACGGCGCCTATGTGGACAAGGTTGTTTGAAGGTTACGATCCGGAAGTGACAAATTTTCCCATTGAAACCAGGCACCCGCTATTCGACCTGCGACTGCTAAGCTATCTGATGGCGCTGCCGACACTGCCAGTGTGCGTGGACAAGCGGCTGATGCGCATGGCGATGAAAGGTTTGTTGCCGGGGCAGGCGCTGCGACGCCCGAAGGCTCCTCTGGCGGCTGATCCGATTCCTGACAAATTGCAAAATTGCGGCGGGAAACTTTTGCAAGGATTCAACCCGGTGAAGGCTCTGTCTAAATATGTGGACTTATCCGGATACGTCAACAGGGATTTATTCGTCGGATCGTCGGATCTTGGGAAGCTTGATTCGGACCTGGCAAGTCTGGAAATGCGTCCACTCAGTTTAAACCATTGGTTGAAATGTCTGGAATCGCCCTAAATCAGAAAACGTGAGGCCGGTACAGTACCGCGCGCGTAAGCAAGCGGGGGGTCTCATAGGCCAACCGCTTGCTTACGCGCGCGGTACTGTACCGGTGTCCAAATGTTGCGTGATTCGATTTAGAACATTGAGGTGAGCAAAGCGCGACGATGTATTACTCTGTTTATGGCTTGCATGTTTTCTCAAGCCTGCCTATCCCCGGAGTAACGGCTCTTCCCAAAACGCTTGAAGCTGATGTGAGGGTGTCATTGCAATCGACGCCTCAATTGGGTGAAGGCGCGATGGCGCCGGCGGAGGATTGGTACACCGGCCATATTCGCGATGAGAAGAACGAACCTTCCCTAAAAGTGTGGAAGATCGGAGACGGAGGCTGCTTTCGGCTCCGCTACCGCGACGGCACGGAATTTTTTCTGTCCGAGTCTGGAAACGAAATCTGGGCGACCTGGCCTGAGAATCTCACCCTTGAGGATACGGCGACCTATCTGCTCGGCCCGGTCTTTGGATTCCTCCTGCGATTGCGCGGGGTGACTTGTTTGCACGCCAGCGCTATTGCGGTTGATGGCCGGGCGATTGCTCTGATTGGTCCGCCTGGCGCGGGGAAGTCTACGACTGCGGCGGCTTTCACGCAGCAGGGCTACCCGGCGCTGTCGGAAGATGTCGTCGCATTGTGCGATCTGGGAGACTCTTTTCTCGTCCAACCCGGTTATCCGCTGATCCGTTTGTGGCCTGAATCTGTTCAGGCGCTCTTCGGCTCGAAAGACGCCCTGCCGCCACTCACTCCGAACTGGGACAAGCGATACCTCGATCTGACTCGGAATGGCTTGAGCTTTCAGGGACAGCCGCTGCCGCTGGCCGCCTTGTACATTCTGGACGAGCGGAGCGATGATCCGGCGGCGCCTTTTGTCGAGGCCGTGCCTTCGCACACAGGCCTGATTGAATTGCTGACCAACACCTACACGAATTACCTGCTCGATCAGCGGATGCGCGCGCGCGAGTTCGATCTGCTGGGACGGCTTGTCAAAAACGCGCCGTTGCGAAGGTTAAAGCCGCATTCAGATCCGGCGCGCTTGCCCGAGCTGTGCCGGTTCATCCTCGATGACTTTCGCAGCTTACACGTCTCCAAACAAAAATAGATGCCGCGCTCGAATTTCTTCGCTCATCTCGGATTGTTGGCCGTCAGAGATTTTCTTGACGCCGAAGTGTGCGCCAGGCTGAGAGAGGATATGTTGGCGGCGAAGGTTTCTGCGGGGACGGTTGGAACAAAGACGGAAGACGTGATTGATGAAGATATTCGGCGCGCGGCCGTTGCGAAAGTCCCCGCCGATTCAAAGTCGCTGATCAATTCACGTTTATCCGATCTACAACCGGAACTGGAAAGCCATTTCAATCTGACGCTGAAGAGGTTCGAGAAGCCGCAGTTTTTGATCTACTCGCAAGGCGGATTCTACACGCCTCATCAGGACAGCTCGGATGATCCAGAGGCGGTCGAATATATCAAAATGCGCAAAGTCTCGGTCGTCATCTTCCTGAACAGCGAATCTGAAGAGCCGGGGAAGAGTTTCTATGTCGGCGGGAAGCTGACGTTTTATGGTTTGATGAAAGACCCACTCTGGAAAAACTGCGGATTGCCACTGATCGGCGAGGAAGGTTTGTTGATCGCTTTCCGCTCCGACGTTACGCACGAAGTGACGCCTGTAACTTGCGGTACGAGACACACGATCGTCACCTGGTTTTTTTAGATTGTGAGAGGCGAGATGTTAACAGTAATCCAGTTCGATCGGCAGGCGATTCAGACCGGGACGTGGATCCCTGGCGAACTGCCAAAGGCTTGCGAATGTTTCAGGGTTGATGGATGTCTGTGGCTGAAAGGAGTCTTTCCGCCTGCTTACCTGGACGAACTCCGCGCAATCTTCCTGGAAGAATATAGGGGTTACTTCGATCCCGGCAATGAAAGCTACTCGCGCGCTCTTGAGGTTGGCCATAAACGGCTGATGATTCCGGTCGAAATAAAAGGGGCGTTCAATAATCCCACCTTATACGCCCATCCGCTGATCTGTTCTTTTATGAAGCAAGCCCTTGGGGACGATTTCAAACTCGGCGGTTTCGGAGCTGTGGTCTCGTTGCCAGGAGCGCTCGATCAGCACATTCACAGCGACCATCCCGCATTATTCGGAACAATGATTGATGACTTCCTACCAAACTTTGCGGTGACAATGATAGTTCCCCTGATCGATTCGAACGAGATTTCCGGCACGACAAGGGTGTGGAAGGGGAGTCATTTCGCGCGTTATCACGCCGCAAATTCCGGGACAGATTTTGACAAAAGGGATTATCAGGATCCCTATGCCGCTGTTGGGGATTGTCTCTTGATGGATTACAGGCTTTATCATTCCGGCTTAGCTAACAGGTCTGATAAAGTTCGTCCGATTTTGTATATCACTTATTTCCGCCCTTGGTTCAAAGATTACGTGAACTACCGCAACCATCCCTCACTGCTTTTCGATGAGGCGGAGTATGAGAAAGCGCCGCCACAACATAGGCCGCTGTTTTCCAACGCCATAATCCGACGGAAAGCCTGAACGCGCCGGGTAGCAATTATGTATACCATCTCGATGTACGGTTTTATGATCGCTGACAACGCGCGCATGGACGCGTATGTGGAAGCGTTGCGCCGGGCGGTCAAACCTGATTCAGTCGTGGTCGACATCGGCGCCGGCACGGGTGTCTTTGCGCTGCTGGCCGGCCGGTTCGGCGCGCGGCGTGTTTATGCGATTGAGCCTGCCGACGCCATTCAAGTCGCGCGGGAGATCGCCGCGGCGAATGGTTACGCCGACCGGATTGAATTTATCCAGAAGCTCTCGACCGAGGTCACTCTGCCGGAGCGAGCCGATGTCATCATCTCCGACCTGCGAGGGCTGTTGCCGTTTCTGGGGCGTCACATTTCGAGCGTCGCCGACGCGCGCTCGCGATTGCTGAAGCCCGGCGGGACGCTGATCAGTCAGCGCGACGATGTCTGGGTGGCGATAGTCGAAGCTGAAGGGACTTACAACGAGTATCTCAGCCCCTGGGATAAATACGAGTTCGATATGACTGCGGCGCGGCGGATCGTGACCAATACCACAGGCTGGAAGGTCAAGGAGGACGGTTCTGAAATCCTGCTCGCTAAGCCGCTACTTTGGGCGACGCTTGATTACGCGGTCATCAGCGATCCGAACGTCGCTGGCGAAATGAGCTTCGACGTGATACGTGACGGAACGGCTCACGGGACGCTGGTCTGGTTCGACGCCACGATGGCCGAAGGCGTGGGCTTTTCAAACGCGCCGGGCGCGGAGAATCCCGCGAAAGTTTACGGCAGAAGCTTTTTCCCCTGGTCTCGCCCCGTCGAATTGAAAGAAGGCGATCAGGTCAACGTGCGACTCGAAGCCAGGCTGGTCGGGGGTGACTACGTTTACCGGTGGGAAACGACGATCAGATCTTCCTCAGAGCCGCGACAAATCAAAGCGCGCTTCAACCAATCCACTTTTTACGGCGAGCCCCTGTCGTTGAGTGGTTTGCGCAAAAAGAGCGACGCTTACGTCCCCGAACTCAATCTTGATGGCGTGATGGACCAATACATCCTCAGCCAGATGGGCGCCCGGACGCCGCTCGGTGAAATAGCGAAACGGTTGGCCGAACGCTTCCCCGATAAGTTTACGCGCTGGCAGGACGCGCTGACTCGCGTGGGAGAGTTGGCCAGGAAGTATAGTAAATGAGCCGTATCCCTCCGCCGCATCGCGGCGCCTGAATTTAGCCGTGGAGTTTAACCAACGGCGACCGGGAAATATTCGCCGGCCGTCCCGTGGGTAGACGATCTTTGAAAAATAAGCGCTTCTGATTCAAGGATTGCTGCCGGCCGCGACGGTCTATTTGACCAAGCCGTTGATTGACAGTCTGGTTGCGGCGGTCAAATCCGGCGCGTCGGCGGATGCGTCGCACGGGCTGCGGCCCGTGTTGTGGTGGGGCGGGCTGATGGCCGCGTTGATGCTGCTCTCCGAGGTTTTGCGTGAAGGCGCCGGGTGGGTCCGCCGGAATCAATCGGAGCTGCTTCAGGATCACATCGCCGAGTTGATTTACCGTCAATCAATCGCGGCCGATTACGCCTTCTATGACCTGCCGGAATTCTACGATCAACTGCACCGGGCGAGGACGGACGCCATCTATCGGCCTGAGATGTTGCTCGAAAATCTGGGCAGTCTGGCGCAAAGCCTCGTGACGTTGTTGGCGATCGGCGCGGTGATAGTCTCTTTCGGCTGGGGACTGCCCGTAGCCTTGTTGATGAGCGCGCTGCCCGCGCTGTTGGTGATTTTGTATTGGACTCTGCGGCAATTCGATTGGAGGAAGCGCGTGACCGAAGACGAGCGCCGCGTCTGGTATTACGATTGGCTGCTCACATCAATCAGGGGCGGCAATTGATGCGCTCGCTGCTCGATCACGCCGGCCAGCTTTATTCCAACAGTCTTTTCCTCGGAAACCTTTTTGAATTTCTGGCGCTGAAACCGGCGGTTACTGACCCGGTTGATCCGGCGCCGGCGCCGCCTCAGATATATGAAGGGATCAAATTTGACCGCGTCTCCCGCCGAGTTGCTCCGCCTCTCCGCGCGACTTCAGCTTGGTAACGGGGCCGAGGTGAGCGGTCTCGGCGGTGTGAGTGGCATGAGTGATGTGGAATGGGATTTTCTGTTGGCGATTGCGGCGGCGCACGGGATGAGGCCGTTGCTCTATCGTTTTCTCAGCGGCGCCAATGGATTCATAGCGATTCCCGATCGCGTGACGCTCAAACTTCAAGAGTTCACGCGACAGAACCTGAGAAAGAATCTGCGGATGACCGGAGAGTTGATTCTCCTGCTCAGGATGTTTACCGACGAGGGAGTGAATGCCATCCCCTTCAAAGGCCCCACGCTGGCGGCGCTCGCATATGGCGATCTGGGGCTGCGCGAATTCGGCGACCTGGACCTGTTGATCGCCAGGACTGATTTCATGAAGGCGCAGGAACTGCTCATGGCCCGCGGCTATCAACCGGAGGCCTTGTTAAACGCGAGGCAGGCCGCGGCCTTCGCCGAAGCCTGCAACGTGATGGCGTTCTGGCATACGGAGAAAGAGATTTCGGTCGAGATACATTGGGAGCTGTCGCCGAAATACCTGCCCTTTTCGCCCGATCATGAGCGGTTGCGGAAGCGAATGGTTCCTTCGCATCCCGGCGGGCAGGCGGTGATGACGCTCTCGCCGGAAGACATGCTGGTATATCTGTGCGCGCACGGCGCCAAACACGTTTGGGAGAAGTTGATCTGGATCGTTGACGTCGCCGGCCTGATCCATAGACATTCAAATCCGGACTGGGACAGGGTCTACGAACTGGCGGTTGAACAGCGATGCGAGCGCGTGTTGTTTCTGGGCCTGCGGTTAGCCCGCGATGTGATCGGGGCTTCCGCGCCGGCTGAAATGGAAAGACTCATAGAAAGCGATCCCGAATCCGGAAGACTCGCCATGAAGATAATCGAAAGGCCCTTTAATTCTCGGCGTAACCCGAGCGCGGACAGCCTCTTCATCTTCAGGCTGCAGCGCCGGTGGCCTGACAAAATGCGCTCTTTCGCGCGAATGGCCGTCACGCCGAGCGTGGCGGACTGGATCTCCTTTCCCGCCCTTCGACAGTTCGCCTGGGCGTATCCTCTGCTGCGCCCGCTGCGACTGATGAGCAAGCTGGTTCGCAGCCGAGACCAGTGATAAGCTTTCGGTCTATTCCGTTATTCCCGACTTTTCCGTATTCTTTCTTGATTGCGGCGTTAAAAGCTCAATTTGTAACCGAGTCGAGTATAGGCGAATAACCCGTTCCTGGAGACAACTATGAAAACATCTCAGAAAATCAACCGCAGATCATTTCTCAATCAAGCCACCACGCTGGTGGTCGGCGCCGGCGCGATCAGCAGCGTCGCTTCTTCTTACAATCGCATCCTTGGCGCTAACGATCGGATCTCGCTCGGCCACATCGGGGTGGGGCGTCGTGGCAGGGAATTGGCCGGGATTGTCGCGCGATTGAAAGAAAAGAATGTGGAGATGACCGCCGTCTGCGATCTATGGAAGATCAACCGTGAGGCGGCGGCGGCGCAGGCGAACAAAGATTACGGTAGGGCGCCGCGCGCCTTCCAGTATATGGATGAGCTGCTGGCGCTCAAAGACGTGGACGCCGTGCTGGTCTCGACCGCTGATTTCCAACACGCGACACATCTGAAGCTCGTAGCCGAGGCGGGCAAGGATTGCTACTGCGAAAAACCCATGGCCAATGACCTGGAGGAAGCCAAGGCCGCCCGCGACGCCGTAATCAAAAGCAACCGCATCGCGCAAATCGGCACTCAACACCGCAGCGAGCCGTATCAAATAGCCGTCCGCGACTTCATCAAGACCGGCGCGCTCGGAGAGGTCAGCAAGGTCGAGATCGTGTGGAACTATCACGGCCCGCGGTGGCGCGGGCGCTCGGAGGTCAAGGAGATTCGGGAGCAGGACACGGACTGGCGGCGTTGGCTGCTCAAAAAAGCCCCACGGCCATTCGATCCGCGAATCTACTTCGAGTTCCGTCTTTACAAAGATTTCTCCAGCGGCATCGCGGACCAGTGGATGAGCCACGGGATTGACCTGATTCACTACTTTTTCGACGATCACTTTCCCAAATCCGTGGTCGCCTCAGGCGGAATCTTCGCCTGGAAGGACGGGCGCGAGAACCCGGACACGTTCCAGGCGCTGCTCGAATACCCGAAAGGCTTCCTGGTCAGTTATTCCACCAGCTTCGGCAACGACTGCGACAGTTTTTCACGGATCATGGGAAAGACCGCCACGCTCGTCAACATCGGCGGCGAAGGGAGCCCGCGCTGGAAATGGATCGAGGAGAAGGGGACCCGCGAAGACAACCCCTTGATTCAACGCGCCGAGAAACTCATTACCCTTCCAGGGAGCGACGCCATCCCTCCGACTTTCATCAGCGACAACGACCTCTCGCATATGACTAACTGGATCGAATGTCTGCGCAGCCGAAATGAGCCGAACGCGACTGTCCGACACGGATTCGCGCACTCCGTGGCCGTGATTATGGCCGCCCGCGCATACCGAGAGGGCAAGAAATTGTATTGGGATCCGAAGAAAGAGGCGATTGTGGATTACCCTGTCAAATCTTTATAAAGGTGATCCTCGAGTTTCTTCAAACGCGGGAGAGGAAATTTTCCAGCACGAAGATTTTGCGAAGACGGAATGGTAATGGGCTTTCCACAATCGCGATGGCCTTGAGGCTCTCCATCCCTGAAACAAACCAGGGATCGCGCGGCGCGGGCACGGCCAGGATCCATTCCGGCGATTTGATCTTCAGTTCGTTGCACAATTGTTCAGCGGTCGCGGCCAAGAGCGCGTCGAACCGCTCGTCGTCAAGCTCGAATGGCTCCTCAATCATTCGCTGGTCGCGGTAGTAACGGAACTCATCAACGAAATCCATCAAGTGGACTGACCAGTTCTTCGGGTCTTCTTTGATCTTCTGTTTGACTTGCTTGAGTGTCAGCATTGTTCTTATTTCGATTGATCGATTTGCTCGAACAGCTCTTCCTCTTGCGTGGTCATATTCGGTCTAAAGCTTACGTCAGCAATGCCTTTTCAACAAATCAGCCACTCGGCGCAGACCAACCAAGAGGGTGATTGACATCGACCGGCGGATTGAAATAATGGGTCGAAGGCTGACAACGGTACCCCTTTCTAATTGAAATGTTGGGATCGAAGGCTGACAACGGTACCCCTTTCTAATTCTCTCCAGAGATCCAACTTACTCCCTAATGAAAGGTCGCTATGAAAAGTTATATTGCGCGCGGTTTGGCGCGACTGATAGTTATCTTTTCAATCTTTGGCGCCGCCTGCACGGAGAGGCAACTGGATGACGCGATGTTAACGGCCAGGATCAAAACTCGAATGACGGCTGATGGTCGCATTAGCCCTACCCGCGTCAATGTGGATACTTTGAACGGAGACGTTACGCTGAAAGGCGAGGTACCAACGCAGGAGGAGAAGGACGCTGCGGAAGAGGTCGCGCGTAAAGTCGAAGGCGTCAGGAACGTCAGCAATCAGATCACCGTCAATCCGGCCGCGGCGGGCTCCGGGGTGCCGTCCGGTAATGAAATGAAACAACAGGCCGAGAAGGCGGCCAGCGACATCGGGCAGGAGGTGAAGAAGGAAACCACCAAGGCGCTCTTGCTGGGCGAGATCAAGGCGCGGCTCGCCGCCGCCGGTTACAGCAATATCGAGGTCGGAGTTGAGCAGGGCGTAGTGACATTGAAGGGCGAGGCGCCGAGCGATAAGGATCGAATCGCCGTGGAGGCTATAGTCGAAAAGGTCGATGGCGTGGTGAAGGTCAATAATCAGGTGGTCGTAAAGGCGCCATCGCCAACTCCCACCCCCACTCACGCGCCACGGAAGTGAAGCGCGGGGGTGAGCGAATGGCCATTCTTACTTCAAAACTTCTTTCACTTTCGCGCCGATGTCGGCCGGGCTGTTTACCACGTGGATGCCCGCCGCCGTCATCGCGGCCATTTTTTCGGCGGCCGTGCCTTTACCGCCGGCGATGATCGCGCCGGCATGTCCCATTCGGCGTCCCGGAGGCGCGGTCTGGCCGCAGATGAAACCGACCACGGGTTTCTCAACGTGTTGTTTGACGTATTCGGCGGCTTCTTCTTCCGCCGAGCCGCCGATCTCGCCGATCATCACGATGGCGTCGGTGTCGGGATCGTTGTTGAACAATTCAACGGCGTCGCGCTGCGTCGTGCCGATGACCGGATCGCCGCCGATGCCGATGCAGGTCGATTGGCCGAGGCCGAGCGCCGTTAATTGGCCCACGGCTTCGTAAGTCAACGTCCCGCTGCGTGAGACTACTCCGACACGGCCTTCAAGGTGAATGCGCGCAGGCATAATGCCGACCTTGCATTTGCCCGGAGAGATGACCCCCGGGCAGTTGGGCCCGACCAGTCGCACGCCGCGCGATTGGACGTAATGAAAGGCTTTGACCATATCGAGCGCGGGAATACCTTCGGTGATGCAGACGATCAGCGCCACGCCCGCGTCCGCGGCTTCCATGATCGCGTCAGCCGCGAACGGAGGCGGAACATAGATGACCGAAGCGTTCGCGCCGGTTTCGCGCACGGCGTCGGCCACGGTGTTGAAGACCGCGAAACCCTCGTGAGTCGTCCCGCCTTTGCCCGGCGTGACGCCGCCGACGATCTTCGTGCCGTAATCGCGCATCTGCAGCGCGTGAAAAGTTCCTTCCTTGCCGGTGATCCCTTGGACCAGCAGACGGGTGCTTTTATCAACCAGGACGCTCAAGCTTTCTCCTTCGACTTCAATCTGAAAGGTTATTCAACCGGATCAAGATGATGGATCAGATGTGATGGGGCCTGCGAAAATGAGCGCGCAGCATAGCACAGCGGAAATTCAAAAGGCAAAATTGGCCTCAAGTAAGCGAACACTTACAAGTTCTGCTTGCCAGACCACGCGCGCCTGTGGTAAGTAAGCGCATACTTACAAGATGAGTATGCGTGAATGGAGTTGACGCCGTTCGCGACAATATTAAAAGAAAAGGGGAGAGCTGAAGGGGAGTCCATCAGTTCGATAACCGCCAGTGATGACATTGAAAAAGAGTGTTGATTCAGCGGAGCCGAGGCCTGCGCCGCGGATGGCCGCGGGAGACCGCCGGGAACAGATCATTGAAGTGGCCGTGCGCCTGTTTTCGCAAAAAGGGTTTCGCGGCACGACGACCAAGGAAATTGCGCTGGTAGCCGGAGTGAACGAGGCGATCATATTTCGCCATTTCGCGACGAAGAGAGAGCTTTACGCCGCGATCATTGATCGGAAAGCCAACTCCGCCGAGATGCAGGCGCTGCGGAGCGCCCTCGGCGAGGCGATGGAGCGGAGCGACGACCGGCAGGTATTCGAGACCCTGGCGTTTCACATGCTCGAGTTTCACGAGCGTGATGACACCGCCATGCGTTTGCTGCTTTACAGCGCGCTCGAAGGGCACGAACTTGCCGAGATGATCTCTCGTAACCACATTATGAAGACTCACCAGCAGGTGGCGGATTACGTCAGGAAGCGGATGGCGGACGGAGTGTTCCGACGCATGGACCCGATGACGGCGGTGCGCGGTTTTATGGGAATGGTCATCGGTCAGGTTCTGAACAAGAAATTCTTTCAATGCGCCGGTGGGCCGGCTCTGAACATCACCAACCGCCAGGGTGCGGAGCGCTTCACCGACCTCTTCCTGGCGTCAATGACCAATCACGAATACGACTGTAGTCGCGCCCGACGTAAACAATGACAATCGAAGCGCCTTAAACAGGAAGCTGGCCGGAAGGCATAGGGGGGATATAAATGCGCGAACAGAATTCAATTCAGGGGAAGGGAAATAAAACACTCGCTCTTGCGGCGCTCCTTATCGGCGCCGCGCTCTTGGCGGCTTGCGCGAACTCGCAAGCCAAGGACGAAGCCAAGAACGCTTCAAACTTGCAGCCCACAGCCGCGCCGACGCCGGTTGACGTGGCGACCGCGCGGGCGATCACCCGAAATTTGCAGCGCGACGTGGAGGTCGTCGGGTCGTTCGCCGCCGATGAAGAGGTCGTCGTCGCCGCGCAGGCCGCGGGCGAGCTTTCGCAGATCAACGTTGATTTCGGCAGTTACGTCACGCAGGGCCAAATCATCGCGACGATTGACCAGCGGGACGCGAATCTGAAGGTCGAACAGGCCGAAGCCACGCTCAAACAGACGATGGCGCGGCTCGGGATGAAGGAGGGAGAAAAATTCGACTCGACTCAGAACGCCGACGTGAGAGTGGCGAAGTCCCAACTCGATTGGGCGAAGATGGAACTGGATCGCAGCGTAAAGCTGATCGAAAAAGGCGACATCCCGCGTTCGAGCTACGACGAGAAGGTGACCAACCACAATCTCGCCGAGGCCCGCCACCAGGCCGCGCTCGACTCGGTCAACCAGCAACTCGCCGCCGTCGAGCAGCAGAAGGCCGCGCTGGCATTGGCCAAGAAGGCGCTCACCGACACGGTCGTCCGTTCGCCCATCAGCGGCGCCGTCAAAGAGAAACATGCTTCGCGCGGCTCCTATCTGGCGGTCAACGGAAAGATCGTTACGCTGGTCAAGATCAATCCGCTCAGGCTTCGCGCCGACATTCCCGAATCGTCGGCCGCCGCCGCGCGGGCCGGGCAGACGGTCAACGTGACTGTCGACGCGTTCCCCAATCGCACGTTCACCGGCCGCGTCGTCCGCATCGGCCCGTCGCTGGACGAGAAGACTCGCGCGCTGACCGTCGAGGCCGAGGTCGCCAACTCCGGCAACCTGCTCAGGCCGGGAATGTTCGCCAAATCGCAACTGATCACATCCAAGAGCGCGCCCGCCGTAATGATTCCGCAACGCGCCGTCGTGACCGCGGCCGGGCTGAGTAAAGTCTTCGTGATCGAAAACGGCAAGGCGATCGAGCGAATCGTCAAGACCGGCGCGACCGACGGCGATCTGATCGAGATCGCCGAAGGCGTCAAGGACGGCGAGATCGTCGCCTCCAGCAACCTGGACAAATTGCAAACCGGCGCCCTCGTGGGCGGCGGCAAATAACAATCAATCAATCAACAAGAGGAGGAGGGGGAAATGCATACGAATAGAGTCGCGCTGATCACCGGAGCGAACAAAGGGCTTGGCTTTGAAATCGCCCGCCAGCTCGGGCGGCGAAGCGTTACAGTCGTGTTGGGCGCGAGAGACGACACCAAAGCGAATGAGGCGGCGAACAAGCTGAAAGCCGAAGGCATTGACGCGCACGCCGTGAAACTCGATGTCACTGACGAGGCTGACGTCGCGGCGCTCCCCGCCTTCTTCGAATCGAAGTTCGGGCGCCTCGACATTCTCGTCAACAATGCCGGCGTGATGCTCGATTTCGGCGGCGTTACACGAGCCACGTTCCGCCAAACCTACGAGACTAATGTTTTCGCGCCTTACTCCATAACCGAGGCGCTGCTCCCGTTGTTGAAGGCCAGCCCGGCCGGGCGCATTGTCAATCACTCCAGCAGTATGGGGTCGATGACTTTGATGGGCGATCCGAACGGCTTTTCGCCGGAAATGGCCGCGCCGGCTTACTGCTCGTCAAAAGCCGCTTTGAACATGCTGACCGTCACGACGGCGCGAAGACTGGAAGGCACGAAGGTCAAAGTAAACTCGGCCGATCCCGGCTGGGTGAAGACGGACATGGGAACCGATCGCGCTCCGCTGGAGGTGGCTGACGGCGCGAAGACCGCCGTGGCGCTGGCGCTCCTGCCTGAGGACGGACCGACTGGAGGATATTTCCATCTGGGCGAAACTCTTCCATGGTAAATGTTATGGGACATATGGGACATATGGGACATATGGGACTTATGAGATAAGTCCCATATGTCCCATATGTCCCATTTAGC
>Ga0126383_10001290_pt1 | contig 15477 bp, 15 predicted proteins | sample PanSoiMetPlot_35_FD_96882 | JGI IMG/M metagenome (GOLD analysis project Ga0126383, IMG submission 96882) | Tropical forest soil microbial communities from Panama - MetaG Plot_35 | ecosystem: Environmental > Terrestrial > Soil > Tropical forest > Bulk soil | place: Panama | collected 2016-02-17
AACGAGTCGGCGCTCGTGACGGCATCGAATGACGGCGGCGACACGTGGTCTACGCCGGTCGCCGCCAACGACCCCAATGACCGGCCCGATTTCACCGCTGTGGCGATCAGCCCTGACGGCAGGAGTGCATACGTGGTCTACGACGCCTTCCAGAAGCCGGTCAGCGGCTATGCGGACAACCTGTTCGTGCCGAGATTCATGCAAGGCGTCGTCCGTGGTGGGAACGCGGCGACGTTGAGCGGCTTCACGACCCTTCACCGCGGCGCCATGGGTGATGCCCGCAGCTCAGCCCAGAACAACCAGGTGGCTGAGTTCCTGGGCGACTACAACTACGTCACCGCATCGAACGGGAAGGTCTACGCGACCTGGAATGACACGCGTGCAGGCGATGTCTGTGCTGCGGTGCAAAAGTTCCGGGCTGGCATCCGGGGCTTGCCCACCAGCATGACAAGCGGCGTCGACTGGGGTGAGGACAACGCCGCCTCGGCGGACGCCCAGGTGGCGGCGGCGCCGCGGCCGCTTCCTTCCCGCGACTGCCCCAGCGGGTCTCGCTTCGGCAACAGCGACATCTTCAGCGTGACGGCAACCCGCTGAGGCCTGGCTTCGGGCCGGGGGTAAACCCCGGCCAGAAGCATGGGGATATAACCGGAGGTTGTGGATCGAGGACCGCGGCTGCCCGAAGAAGGCTTCACCGGTCGTTGACCGTGATCGGGGACGAGCGCATCGAGCCCTATGACCGGCCGCCGCTGTCCAAGCAGGTCCTGATTCGGCATGTTAGCGGCGGACCACACCGCACTGCCGGAACCCCGCGAGCTCGACGTGGAGTGGCGCAGCTCCATCCTCGACCTCACGCCTACGGCGTGGCGCACTTCATGCTATATTTTGTGGAATGAGTCGGGTGCGGATTTCAACCACAGTCGATGCGACATCCCTTGAACGTGCCCGGGAGTTGCTGCCAGGCGCCGATAGCCGCCTTTTGGACCGAGCCCTCCTGGCACTGATCGATGACCTGGAGGAGGGTCGGGAGTTGGCCGCCCTCGCCGCCCTGCCATACGAGGACGACCCAGACCTGGCTTGGGAGGCACCCCCCGGGCCCGACCTCCCCTATGACGGCGAAGTACCCGACGATGTCATTCAGCTCGCCCTGCAGCGCCGGCGCCAGCGAGTGTGACTGCTTCGAGCGAGGGTTCCAAGGGGGCGGGCGATCTCGGTCACGGGGACGTCTGGTGGGCGGATCTCGACAAGGTCCGGCCGGTTGTCGTGCTTACCCGACGGCGGGTGGCCTCCCGGCTCACGCGAATCCTCGTCGCCCCGGTGACGACGACGGTGCGCGGTCTCCGTACTGAGGTGCCCTTGGGTCAGCCGGAAGGGCTCAAACCGGGATGCGTGGCGAATCTTGACAACATTCAGCTGATCACAGCCAGCACGCTGCTCCGCAGAGCCGGGCTCGTTGACCCTGCTCGATGGCCTGAGTTCTGCGGGGCCATGATGTCCGTCATGGCATGCTGACCCGGCCGCGTGAGCCGTGCCTTCAGCTGGCCAGCGGGTCAGGGCCCCAGGGCGGGGCAGGCGAGCAGATTCCCGCGGCTGGTGCCCCACCTTAAGAGAGCGCCTGCGGCTCGTCGGCTACAGTTGCGCCCTGCAGCTGGCTGTCGCGTAGCGCCAGCGAGATCAGGAAGGCGGCCGAGCCTGCGATCAGGGTGACGACGAACGATCGAGCCAGTGCCTGGGCAAAGGCGTCGTCGGCGCCAGACGTTATCTGTGGGATCAGCGGCCAGGCCCGGGCAGGCAGCACGCTGTGGAGCAGGGCCTGGCCATTGCCCACGCTCTGAAGGACACCCGACAACCTGTCCAGCGTCGGAATCAGGCTGGATGGAATGCCCTGTCCCGCGAGCGAGCGGGGTAGCTGATCGTCGTAGAGGGAAGAGAACACGCTGCCCACGACTGCCAGCCCCATCACCGCCCCGATCTGATTGAAGAGGCCAAGCGAACCAGTAGCAGCGCCAATGCGGTGTGCGGGAACCAGGCTCTGAACGATCACGGTTCCGGTAGTGATCATTGGCCCAATCCCAAGGCCGAGCGGGAGAAGCCACACCCAGATTGTCCAGTCGGCTGTCGAGACCGTGAGATGAGTCATCAGATACGAACCGAGGATCAGGAATACGAGACTGGCCGACAGAATCCACTTGTAGCGGCCAATGCGCGAGACGAGCTGGCCGCCAACTATCGCGCCGGCCATCATCCCGAGCAGCGCGGGCAGGATGTAGTAGCCAGACCAGGTGGCACTGATGTGGTGCACGGTCTGAAAGAAGCGCGGCATGAAGATGATTCCGACATAGCCTCCAAGACCGGTTAGGAACGTGAGGGTCAGGCTCAATGCGTAATTGCGCTTCCGGAACAGGTCGAGCGGGACGAGGGCGTGCTTGGCTCGGGATTCGACCGCTACGAAGAGGAGAAGAAGAACTGCGCCGGCTCCGATCGGACCCCAGACGTTCGCGTCGGTCCACGCGTACGGCTGCAGCCTCGACGGGTTGACCTCCGACTTGTTGGTCAGGCCGATGAGCAGCGGAATGACCCCGGCCAGGAAGCAGGCAAGACCCAGATAGTCGAGGTCTCTGGCGCTCGCCGCCTCGAGCCTGCGGTTCGGCAATAGGGCTGAAACAGCCACCAGGGTCACCAGGGCGAGCGGGAGGTTGATGTAGAAGATCCAGTGCCAGCTGAGGTGCTCGGTGAACCAGCCTCCGACAAATGGGCCGATCAAGAAGCTGAGGCCGGCGACGGCGCCGATCGCGCCCTGGTACTTGCCTCGCTCGCGCGGGTTGAAAAGGTCGCCAACCACCGAGAGGGCGAGTGGATAGAACCCGCCCGCGCCCAGGCCCTGAAGGGCTCGAAAGCCGATGAGCTGATTCATGCTCTGCGACAGTCCGGACAGCGACGATCCCGCCATGAACAGGCCAACCGCGATCAGCAGCATCACCTTCCGGCCGTAGACGTCCGAGAGCTTGCCGTAGACCGGAATGGTCACGGTCGAACACAGCATGTACGCGGTCACCACCCACACGTAGCGGTCGGCGCCCTGGAGGTCGGTGACGATCCGAGGAAGGGCCGTGGCCACCACGGTCTGGTCGAGCGACGACAGGAGCATCGCCAGCAGGACGGAGAAGTAGATCAGCAGCCTCGATCGCGGAGCCACCTCGACAGCGGCTGCGCGCAGATCGACGACCAGCGGTCTTTTGACAGCTTCGATCGTGCGTGCCATCTAGCGTCCCCCCGTCTTGAGTGCCACGACGTCCGCACCGTTTGTCGCAGGGGATGCGGATAAGAAGGGGGCTGCCCATGCCTCAGCCGCCTCGACGATGCGCCTCTGCACATTCGGGTCGAGTGCGAGCGGTGAGCAGTCCTTCGGCTTTTCCTTTCCCGAAACGAAGTACGTGCCGGAAACCTTCTCCAGCCCGGGGTCGGTGGCGAGCCGCACGTAGTACTCGGCCGCGCGCCTGGGGTCGGCGGCGACGAAGAACGGGACCAAGCGGGACATCATGAAGTCCAGGAGGTCCGGACCCTCGAAATGCTCCCCGAGCTCGCTCTTGACCATCGCCGGATCGAGCAGATTGGCGGTGACGCCTCGCCTGCCCCAGCGCCGGGCGAGGCTGAGGATCCATGCGGTCACCGCGAACTTGGAGGCCTGGTAGCTGAGCATTTGATAGCTGCCCCTCCGGAAGCTGCCGCCCTGCGACAGGTCCTTGGTGGGACGCATGAAGTCGTTGACGTCGAACGTCTTCACCATGCGGTGCGTCGACGATCCGACGGCGATCACCCGCGCCGGCGTGCTCGCGAGCAGGCGCTCCTCGAGAAGCCGCGTGAGAAGGTAGGCGCCGAGGAAGTTCTGGGCAAAGCCCCGGTCCACACCCTCGCGGGTACGAGCAGCGGCCGGTGCCAGACCGCCAGCGCTGTGGATGAGAACGTCGATCGATCCCTGGCGAGCCAGCACTGCTTCCGCGAGCTTGCGGACGTCCGAGGCATCGCCCATGTCCGCTCGCAGGAAGTCGGCGGACGCGCCCACACTGCGGATCGCTTTGACTGCGGCCGCTCCGCGCGCCTCGTTGTGTCCGACCACAACTATCTCCGCGCCGCGGCGCGCCAGCTCCACCGCGGCGAAGTGGCCCATTCCTCGGGAAGCCCCGGTGAAGACCACTCGCTTGCCCCTCATGCTCGCCTCCATTCCGTCCTCCAGACCTCGATGTCCTCTGCCATCCGCCTCCTCTTGTCATAGAATCGGAACGATGGCTCCGGATAGAGAATACGGAACGTGCGCTCCGGTTGTCAAGAGGCAAGGTGGTCGCCTCCGCGCCGACGCCGCGCGCAACCGCGAGCTGGTCTTGCGAACCGCAGACGAGGTGTTCGCCGCCGAAGGCATGGGCGTCCCGATCGACGAGATCGCGCGCCGGGCGGGCGTCGGCCCCGGCACCCTCTACCGCCACTTCCCGACGAAACAGGCCCTCTTCATGGCGGTCGCGGTGAACCGGGTCCGGGCATCGATTGAGGAGGCGAGGCGTCTGCTTCAGGTCGCCGACCCGGCGGCTGCGCTCTTCGACTATTTGCGAGGGCTGGGCGCCCAGTTCCAGGCCAGGAAGGACCTCATCGAGGTCATGGCGGCCGGCGGACAGAGCCTGCATCAGGTCCACCCTGAGGTGGCTCAGGAGCTCAACAGCGCGATCGAGGCACTTCTCAGGAGAGCTCAGGCGGCGGGAGCTGTGCGTAAGGACGTCCGGGTCGATGACGTGATGAACCTGGTGGTTGGCGTGTACGAGGTGGTGAGGCAGTTCCGTCGCGAGCCGCAGGCCACCGATCGCCTGCTCGCCGTCGTCTTCGATGGCCTCCGGGCGACCGCAGGTGAGTCCGATGTCGCTGGCACCAAGCAACGGGCGAAACGGCGTAACTCAGCTTGACGATCCGGGAGAACACCTTGGTGGCAACCGGTCAGATTCGCGACCAGCTGCGGGTTGGCAAACACCCATCAGCTGATACGAGCGTCTAGACGATGATCCGGCTCATCTGATCTCGCTCATGACCTGGGTGCCGGTGATCGTCCTGGCACTGTCTGAGGCCAGGAACGCCGCCACCTTCGCGGTGTCCGCGGTGGTTGGTGAGACGCGCAGCATGGTCGAGCTGGCGAGGAACTGCGCGGCCTGATCCTCACTGACGCTCATCGCGGCGGCGATGTTTCTCGTGACATCTTGAATCGTCCTGGTGTCGGGCATGGCGGATGAGCGGAGACAGATGGGCCGGATGCCGGCCGGGCTCAGCTCGATGGCCAGATGACGGGCAAGGTTCTCGAGCGACGCGAACGCGGCACCGATGGCGGTCGCCCCCTCTGTGTGTGGACGAGCCGGGCTGCCGGTTATGAAGAGGATCACCCCCGAGCCCTGCTTTTTCATGTGGCGTGCCGCCGCCATGGCCGTGATGAACTGGGAGCGGACCACGTTCATCAGTGGATTCATGTACTGGTCGACCGTGATGTCGAGGGCGTTAATGCCGCCGCCGTACTCCTGTGGCCGCGGACCGATCGCATTGAAAACCACGTCGACACCACCTGTGTCGCGGGCGACCCCGTCAACGTAGGCGGCCACAGCAGCCTCATCGTTGGCGTCGACCTGGGCGGCGTGGGCGCGCTTGCCCGTCGGATCGATCTCCTTGGCGAGAGCCTCCACCTTGGATTTCGTGCGGCCAGAGAGGAACACCTCCGCGCCCTGCGCGGCGAACTCCCTCGCGATGGCGGCTCCGATCGAGCCGCCTGCACCGAATACGAGGGCTCGCTTTCCCTTCAGGTTGGATGAGTTGACCACGACTACCTCCTGCTGATTGACCGGCACATGGCCGGCTGCGTTTCAACACAACTGACGTAGCCCGGTGGCCTAAAAGGACACCGCGGGCTACCACCCCACTCCTGGCGCATTCGCCGGGAAGGCCTTGAACCAAGCCTCGGCCCGGCAGTTGTCGATGAACCGTTCGATGAAGTCAGCAGGCGAGCCTGCTCTCGAGCAGCCGTCGCTCGGCGGGGTTTGATGTCAGCTGCAAGGCCCGCCGCTCGCACGACAGGGCATCCTCATCGCGGCCCAAATTTCTATCTCCGCTCTTGCCGCGTGGAACAGGTGATACGCGTCGAGTTTCTCGGCGAGAGGTTCGAGCTCAGCAAGGCCGACCTCTCCGCCGTCGCGGTGGCCTTCTCACGCCCGTTTTTCAACTGACGCCCTTACGGGCGGCGCCGGTTCCGTCGTTGGCTGCGTCGCGGCCGGTGCCAATACAACCGAGTGTCGACCGGCGATGAGAAGACAGGTGAGCGCTCCGATCGCAAACCCGAATGCCGGGACGAACAGGGCAGGCCGAAGGGCGGTCAGGAAGGAGTTGACGAAAACGTCATGGATCATGCCCTGCAGCTGCTGGGCAAGCGCGGGCGAGACTCCGGCAGGGAGTTGGGCTCCACCGGACTGGCCGCGGCCCACCTCGAGTCCGCTGTGGGCAGTGCTGGCAAACGAGTTGATGAAGTTGGCTCGCACGCAGGCCGGCAACTGACCGGAATCGGCGACCGCGTTGTCGTGCATCGCCGAAACAAGGCGGTTCTGTAGAACGGCGCCGACAACCGCGGCGCCGATCGCGCCTCCCACCTGGCGGCCCGTGTTGAACAGACCGGATGCGGCGCCTGTCATCGCTGGTTTGATGTCTCGCAGGGCCACGGTCATCGACGGTGCGGTAAGGAAAGCCATTCCAACTCCAGCGACGATGAACGGGAGTGCAAAGGTCGGCCAGGTTGCGGTAGTGCTCGAGACGAGGGCGAAGCTGACGAGCCCGATGCCATACAACAGGGAGCCAAGCGTCAGCACGTAGCGGCCGCCGATACGATCGGTGACCCGGCCCGCGATCGGTGCCCCGACGGCGAGCGACAGCGCGAAAGGCAGCGTGGTGAGTCCCGCGCTGACTGCTGACATGCCCAGGACCGACTGGAAGTAGATCGTGAAGACCAGTCCAAAGCCCAGGGTTCCGAAGTAGCTCAGCGCGCCCAGCCACGTCGCGACGACGTAGCCTCGGTTGGCGAAAAGGCTTAGGGGAACGAGTGGCTCTTGGCGGGTGCGCTGCCATAGAGAGAACGCAACCAGAAGCAGCATGCCGCCGCCGATGACTTCAGGGATCGTCGCAAGGGTGCCGTCGATGGTCGACCAGTCGTAGCGCTGGCCCTCGATCAGGCCATAGGCAATCCCGGCGAGGCCGAGCGAAGCGAGAACCACGCCGGCGAGATCGAGGCGGTGCCTACGGCCAGGGCGGAAGTCGGGAACCAACACGAACGACGCCACCAATCCGACGACTCCGACTGGGAAATTGATGTAGAAAATCCAGCGCCAGTCGACGTAGGTGACCAGCAATCCGTCGAGCGTAGGACCACCGACCACGGCCAGTGCTGTGATGGATGCCACGACCCCGAGCGCGGCTCCGTGTCGGTCTGCGGGGAAGATCGCCGCGACAATTACCAGCACCTGCGGCGACATGGTCGCGGCGCCGACGCCCTGGAGAACGCGCGCGGCGATCAGCTGGTTGGCGTCTTGGGATAGCCCGCAGAGGACCGACGCAACCGTGAAGATCGCGAGTCCGGCGATGAACATCGTGCGCGGTCCAACGATGTCGCCGATGCGCCCTGCAGTGATCAGGAGCGCCGCGAAAACCAGCAGATAGGCGTTGAGAACCCACAGGATCTGATCCAGGGTGGCGTGCAGGGAAGCGACCATGGTGGGAACCGCCACGTTCACAATCGCGCCGTCCAGCAGGATCATGAAAAAGCCGAGGCCTAAGACGACCAGGGCCGGCCAGGGGTTCCGGCCGCTGGCGTTGGTGCTGGTACTTGCCTTCATCGGGACTCCTCCAAATCCAGTCGCCTGAGGCCGGCGCCCGACCTCTTGCATGATGCAAGAAAACCCTAGCAACAACTCTTGCATAATGCAAGGCAAAGCTCTACGCTGGTCTCACATGCAGAAGCGGCCCCTTTCCGATCTACCTTTGCCCTGCCCGGTCGCACGAAGCCTCGACGTCTTCGGCGAGTGGTGGTCACTCCTGATCGTCCGCGATGCTTTCCGCGGCGCCCGGCGCTTCGAGGACTTCCGAGCCCTTGGCGCCGCCGACAACATCCTGGCCGCGCGGCTGAGGAAGCTGGTCGATGAGGGCATCTTTGAGAAGCGCCCCATCTCGGAGACCTCCAAGCGCTATGAATACGTCTTGACGGAAAAGGGACGGGACCTCATGACCGTCTTGGCCGCCATACGGACGTGGGGCGAGCGCTGGACCACGGGCAAGGACGCCACCCGGCTGAGCCACGGCACGACCGGCCACTCGGTTTCGGTCAAGGCCTGGTGCGCCGAATGCGATACGGCGATCCCGGTGGACGACATTTCGGTGCAGCGCCAGCCTGGGGAGCGGCGTCGTTGACATCCTGATCGCGGTCGGGGCTCGCCGTGACTAGATAGCCCGGCCGATCGCCTTCTCTATCTGCTCCAGGTGCTCGTCCCAGTGGATCGAGAGATCTAACAACCCGAGGCGGTTCTCGGCGACCGCCTTATCGACGGCGCTCGCCGGCAGCCTTGCGACTCGGTCGGCCGCTGCACGTGCCGCTTGCAGCAGGCAAGGGTCACACACGAGGCTGGACGTGACGTGGCCGCCGCAGCCGTCGTGGGGGACGATGCCGGGAGGCCCCCTGGGCGAGTAGTAGCGGTCGCCCCACTCGATCATTGCGACCAATACCGGCCGAAGCTCGCGGCCCTTGCGGGTGGGTACATAGGGCCCCTCCCCTGGGCAACCAGCCAGAAGTGTCGCTCGTTGCCGACGGCCTCGCCTGTCGAGTTGCAATGACGAGGCGGCCCGAGCTGCTCACGTATCGCCGCCTGGGAGGGGCCGCTCCTCACCACGTCGGCGGCGTGATTATCCAGATGGCCCGCACCACTCCCGGGCCAGGATTCCGATACCAGTGCGGGATGGTGCTCTTGTAGGTGATTGTGTCGCCCTCGTGGAGCGTGTGGACCTCGCCGTCGAGATGCACCTCGTGGACGCCCTCCAGGATGATGCCCACCTCCTCGCCCTCGTGGACGAACGGGGTCGGCTCGGTGCTGGTGCCTGGTGGCACCTCGAGGTAAAGGACCTCCAACGCACCATCGAGACTTGGGGTCAGCATCTCGTAGAGGGTCGCGATGTCGACGCCGGCAGGATGGATACCTTCCAGCCTCTTGCGCTCACCCCTGCGTACCACCGGGTGGACCGTGCTCGTCGTCTCCAGCAGACGGCCGACGGAGATGTTGAGAGCGTGTGAGATTTTCACCAGAGTGTTGAAGGAGGGATTGCCGATGCCCCTCTCGATCTGGCTCAGGGAGCCCACGCTGCAGGCGCTTCGGGCAGCCACCTCCTCCAGGGTGAGGGAGCGCTCCAGCCGCAGTGATCGAATACGGCGGCCCAGCGCTTCATTGAGCGTTGCCGCCTCTCGGGAAGCGTAGTCGGAGCCCGCGCGATCCACTCCCCTGGTCACCGGAGGGTCTCCTTGACACCACTGCGTACTTTCAATAAATTGAACCTCAAGCGGACTGTAGCTCAAAATCGTAGCCAGGGAGAAGCTCCAGTCGCGGTTCCCATCGATAAAGGGGAGGCCTCTCGCCATGTCGCGCAGCAGTACGGTCACTTTCGTTGCCAACCAGCCCACGCGCCGGAACTTCCTGAAGACGGCCGCGCTCGGGGCTGCGGCCGTCGGCGCTGGTGCCGCGAGTCTCGAGGCCATGCTGGCCGCCTGCGGAGGCGCCGCGCCCAGCGCCAGCAGCACGGCCGCGCCGGTTCAGGACGTCAACTGGCGCCTTGGCTGGCTCGCCGGCTCGCAGCAGGGCGGCGAATTCGTGGCCATCGAAAAGGGCTACTTCAAGCAGGCCGGTATCAACCTCGTCGTACAGCCGGGTGGCCCCAACCTCGACTCAGTTTCCCTCGTCGCCAACGGATCGGCAACGGTTGGCCAGATTTCGTCCAGCCCCTCGCTTATCCTGGCCAGGGCCCATGGCATCCCCGTCAGGGCGTTTGCCTCGGCCCTCCAGAAGCACCCGTTTGCCTGGTTCACGCTCAAGAAGGACAACATCACGAGCCCCAGAGACTGGGTCGGTAAGAAGATCGGCATCCAGGGCACCGCTCGGCCTCTGCTGAACGCGGTGGTGGCCAAGTACAACCTGAACCCCGATTCCTTCCAGACCGTGGTGATCGGCAGCGACACGCTGCCGCTGGTCAACGGCCAGGTCCAGGCGGCATCCGGCTGGGTGATCGACAGCGCGCAGGAGGCGGCGCTGCCGGCCAACGGCTACGACGTCATGCTGCTCTGGGACCTCGGCATCCAGCTCTACGCCAACCCCTACTTCGCCACCGACGACACGATCAAGAACAACAAGAAGATGTTGGAGGGTTTCGTCACTGCCGCCGGCAAGGGCTGGGAGTACGCCTTCGCCCACCAGGACGAGGCCATCGACATCGTGATGAGACATGTGCAGGGGCTGAAGCGGGACCAGGAGCTGGCCACCCTGAAGTCGATGCCTCCCTTCACCTGGAACGCGGCGACCAGGCAGCACGGCTTCGGCACCATGGACTTGACCCTGTGGCAGAAGCAGATCGACCTCTACGTGAGCCTGAAGCTGATAGACAAGTCGTTCCCGGCGAGCGACATCGCGACCGTGGACATCCTGAACGGGGCGCCCGACCGGCCGAAGCAGTGATCGGTCCCTCAGCGCTCGCGCAGCGGGAGCGGCTCGATGCCGCTCCTGCCGGCGCGATCGTAATCAGCGACCTGTCTGTTCGCTTTCACACTGACGCGGGAGAGATCTCAGCGCTGGGCGGCGTATCGCTCAGCGTCTCCAGGGGTGAGTTCATCTCGCTCCTGGGCCCGTCGGGCTGCGGGAAGTCGACGCTGCTGCGCGTGGTCGCGGACCTGATCCCGCCCAGCGACGGGGCGGTGACGGTCCTTGGCGAGCCCCCCGAAGGAGCGCGTCGTCAGCGTGAGCTGGGCTTCGTCTTCCAGGATGCCGCGCTGCTTCCCTGGCGGACCGCGCTGTCCAACGTCCGGCTTCCGCTGGAGGTAGGCAAGTTCGCCCAGCGAGGACGGCCGGCGGCGAAGCCTGAGGAGCTTCTCGAACTGGTGGGACTGAAGGGATTCGAGAATGCGCTTCCCAAGCAGCTCTCCGGCGGCATGCGGCAGCGCGTCTCGATCGCTCGGGCGCTGGTCGCGGAACCCAGCATTCTGCTCATGGACGAGCCCTTCGGGGCCCTCGACGAGATCCAGCGCGACCGCCTCAATGTAGAGCTGCTGCGGATCTGGGAGAAGACCGGCCTCACCGTCCTCTTCGTCACCCACAGCATCCCCGAGGCTGTCTTCCTCTCCCAGAAGGTGGTCGTGATGTCACCTCGTCCCGGCCGGGTCAGAGAGGTGGTTGAGATCAGGCTGCCCTATCCCCGCCACCTTTCCATCAAGGACGGCCCCGAGTTCGGGCACTGCGCCGCGCGGCTGCGGCGGCTGCTGGGGGAGGTGTGAGCATGGCGGTAAAGGCTGAGACCGACGCCGCCCGAAGCCGGCCGGCCGCCGATCTCCGGCGCCAGGAGCGCAGGCGTCGCCGGATCGGCACGATCGCGGTGCCTGCAATCGGCGCGATCGGGGTGCTTGCGGTATGGCAGGCGCTGATTGCCGTCCTGCGCGTGAAGGAGTACCTGGTGCCGGCGCCCACGGCGGTCGCCAGGGCGCTGGTCGACAACTGGCACATGCTGTTGAAGAACGCTTGGCCGACGACAATCGAGAGCCTGGCCGGCTTTGCGATCGGCAACCTCTTCGCAATCGGTCTCGCCGTCGTCTTCGTGCACTCGAAGACACTTGAGCAGACCTTCTATCCGATGGCGGTTGTGCTCCGCACGATTCCCATCGTCGCGGTCGCGCCGCTCCTGGTCCTGCTCCTTGGCCAGGGATACGCCCCGAAGATCGCGATTGCCGCTCTGATCTCCTTCTTCCCGACGCTGGTCAACATGGTCCGCGGCTTCGGCTCGGTCGATCCACAGGCTCTGGAGCTGATGCGCGTGCTGTCCGCGAACCGGCGCGAGGTCTTCCTCAAGCTCCGCCTGGTCAACTCATTGCCCTTCCTCTTCGCCGCCCTCAAGATCGCGACAGGGGCCTGCATCATCGGCGCGATCGTCGCCGAGTGGATCGGCTCCGATGCCGGTCTCGGCGTCCTGGTCATCAATGCCACCACTCAGTTCGAGACGCCACTGCTCTACGCGACCATGGCCACCGCCTCAGTGATGGCCCTGATCTTCTTCGGCGTGGTCGCGCTGGTGGAGAAACTGGTGGTTCGCTGGGAGGCGGACGAGGCACCGATCTAAGCAGATGGCCAGAAGTTCTGCATCTATTGAGGGCAAGGCACCAGGGGGCCCCACGAAGTGGGGACAGGCGGCTTTCCTCAGCCGCCGTGCCCGGGGTGGGGCGGCGAGGTCGTTCCGGGGGGCGTGGCCCCCAGATAAGGCGAGCGTGGGTTACGGACAGAACTCCTGTGGGGCTGCATAGCCCACACAACAAGAGGAAACGACATGAAGCCTTCTCGTACCCCAGCGACCGTCCTCGAAGCGGCTCGCGACGTTCCCGTCGTGGCTGAGACCGATGTGCTGGTGGTCGGGGGCGGACCGGCCGGCGTCGCCGCCGCCGTCGAGGCGAGGCGGCAGGGTGCGCGGGCGCTCCTGACGGAGCGCTACCCGTACCTGGGCGGCATGGCCTCGGGGGGGATGGTGCTGGTGATCGACGACATGATGGACGGAGATCGGCAGACCGTCCTCGGCCTCGCCCAGGAGTATGTGGAACGGCTGGAGAGGATCGGCGCCGCCGTCTATCCACCGATCGAGGACCGCTACCGCCCTGACCGCAGGCTCTGGAACAGGTGGGCCCGCTGGGGCTGCTACGACATCTACTCGCGTGGACGGCTGAAGCCGATCACGTACTCGGTGGCGTTCGACCCCGACGGCTGGAAGCGTGTGTCCGACGACATGGTCGCGGAGTCTGAGGTGGACCTGCGTCTTCACAGCTGGTTCAGCGAACCGGTGATGGAGGGCGAACGCGTTGCGGGAGGCATCTTCGAGACGCCCGAGGGCCGCCAGGCAATCCGGGCCCAAACCGTCGTCGACGCCAGCGGCGATGCCGCAGTGGCGTGGCGTGCCGGAGCCGAGATCGAGCACGGGCGCTACTTCATGACCCTGGTTCACCGCTACGGAGGCGTCGACACCGAACGGGCGATGCGCTTCGAGGAGGAACACCCGAAGGAGGCCGCGGACCTGAACCGGGAGGCCAAGCGCTTGATCGGTGGCTCCTGGGAGTTCTGGTGGCTGCTGACGCCGCTGCCCGGAGTGGTCTGGTGCAATTGCCCCCACCTGCGGGGGCTGGACACCACCTCGGTCGAAGACCTGACCAGGGCCGAGTTCGACGCACGCAGCAAGATCCAGGCGACCTTCGAGTTCGCCCGGCGGAACATCCCGGGTTTCGAGAGCGCGTACCTGCTGGATCACGCGCCCCAGATGGGCGTGCGCCAGGGCAGGCTCCTGAAGGGCGAGTACATCGTGACTCAGGAGGACGTCAAGGAGGGCCACTGGTTCGCGGACAGCGTCGCTCGCGGCCGCGACTACTACACGCCCTACCGCTCGCTGATCCCGCGGCGCGTGGAGCGCCTGATCGTGGCCGGCCGCTGCTACTCGGCAACCCCGGTGGCCCAGCGCACCAGCCGCGAGATCGGGCCCTGCGTCGTCATGGGGCAGGCGGCAGGCCTGGCGGCAGCGCTCGCACTGGAGTCGGGCCGCGAGCTGCGCGACGTCGACGTGGGCGCTCTGCAGCGAAGGCTCCGCGAGCATGGTGCCGACCCCGGGGATGAGCCGCCCGTCGGGGCCGAGGTGCTGATGGCCGCCGAGGCGGTGAGCTGATGGCGCTGCCGCTGGACGGGATCCGAGTCCTCGACTTTACGCAGGTCGAGTTCGGGCCCGTGTGCACGCAGGCGCTCGGCGACTTCGGTGCTGACGTGATCAAGGTCGAGCGCGAGGGCAGTGGCGACCTCTCCCGGTCGTCGCTGCGAGACCCGGCGGGACCCGACAACCCCGTGTTCGTCAGCCTCAACCGCAACAAGCGAAGCGTCGCGCTCGACGTCCGGGCCGAGGCCAGCCGCCAGATCATTGAGGAGATCGCGCGCCGCTCCGATGTCGTCGTGAACAACTTCAGGACCGGCGTCATGGAGCGGCTCGGGTTGGGTTACGAGGACATGCGCAAGCTGAACCCCCGGATCGTCTATGCGATGGGGTCAGGCTATGGACCGAAGGGTCCCTATGCCCACAAGGGTGGCCAGGACGTGCTGGCGCAGGCTCTCACCGGCGCGATGGCACGCCGCGCCGACCCGAGCCAACCCCTGGCGATCTACGGAACGGCCCTGGCCGACTACTCGGCCGGGATGCTGCTGGTCCAGGGCATCCTGCTGGCGCTGATGGCGCGAGACCGCACCGGCGAGGGCCAGAAGGTCGAGGTGTCCCTCTACGACGCGCTCCTTTCGATGCAGCTCCAGGAGGCGACCGCGTGGCTCATGCGAGGTATGGACCTAAACTGGGCCGCGCAGCCGCTGTCCGGCGTCTTCGAGGCCGAGGACGGTCCGCTCGTGATCGTGGGCGCGTTCAAGAAGAACCCTCTGCGCGACATCTGCGCCGCCCTGGAGCTGGACGATCTCTCGCTGCTGCCGGAGTTCGCCGACGACGTCGCGCAGAAGGCGCACAAGCCTGAGCTGCAGCGGGTGTTCCGGGATCGGATCTCGCAGGGTCCGCGCGAGCGGTGGCTCCAGCGCCTGGAGCATGTGGACATCCTCTGCGCCCCAGTGCTCTCAATCGGCGAAGCGCTGGAGAGCGAGCAGGTGGCAGCCAGCCAGATGGTCTTGAGGATGGACCACCCGGCGGGAGAGGTGACCACCCTGGCCAACCCGGTCAAGCTCTCGGCCACACCGGCGTCGGTGCGCCGGCGGCCGCCTCAGCTCGGAGAGCACACCCGGGAGGTGCTGGCAGAGCTCGGCCTGCAACTCGACCCGGCCGTCACCGGGGGCGCCGGCGAGACGGGAACTTGAGCGGGATCGACTACCGGGAGGACGGCAACGTGGCCCGGGTCACGATCAACCGGCCGCACGTGCTGAACGCCCTCGACGCTGAGTCGGACTCGGAGCTGCGGGGGATCTGGGAGGAGCTCGAGGCACGGCGTGACATCTGGGCCATCATCCTTACTGGCGCAGGTGAGCGCGCCTTCTGCGTCGGTGCCGACATGAGTGCGCCGGCGGTGAAGCAGACCGGCCTCGAGTACTGGGCCCAGGAACGCCCGGGAGGCTTCGGAGGCATCGCCTGCCGCAGGACGCTCGACATCCCGGTGATCGCGGC
>Ga0126383_10001292_pt1 | contig 15465 bp, 12 predicted proteins | sample PanSoiMetPlot_35_FD_96882 | JGI IMG/M metagenome (GOLD analysis project Ga0126383, IMG submission 96882) | Tropical forest soil microbial communities from Panama - MetaG Plot_35 | ecosystem: Environmental > Terrestrial > Soil > Tropical forest > Bulk soil | place: Panama | collected 2016-02-17
CGAGTAGGTAATGGGCGAAATCTTCAGCACCCAGTCAGTGTTGCAGAATTGGGTGCCCAGCTTGTTACTGTCAGCGCTGTTGCTGAGCGCAAGCGGGTCCAACGTGGTGCTATTCGTTCCGTCGATACCGGTGGGATTGTGCGCCAGTTTTACCTTGCCGGCAGTGACCAGGCCATCGCTCGTCAAAATCGTGGTGGTCATTTGCGATCCATCGCTCTTGACTAGCAGGATTTGGTCGCCGGCATGAAAGTCCGCGGCCAGCTGGCCCAGCGTTGTAGCGCCCACGGGGTTCACAAACAAGCTGGAACTGGTCGTGCTGACGCAGTTTGCGGCAAGGTCCGAGGGGTTTGAAGGCGGCGTGTTCGTGTCCATTGCGATGACGTTCAGAGTGTCAAAGCAGGTGGAGGTGTAGGTGTTCGTCGCCGCATCAAAACAACCTGTGCCGGGCGCGCTGTTGACCACGGTGATGCCGATCGGCCAGGAAGGTATGTTTACGCCCTGATAGTACCCCGTGCCGGCGTTTACCACGTCAATCTGCATCTGCGCCACGCCATTGCGCATCGCCAGGTTCAAGCCTGTCTGGCTCTGCTGCTCGGTGAACAGGGGCACGTGTTTCTTGGCCAGTTCAACGGCGGCGCCGCCGACGACAAGAAAGATTGCCATGGCCACCATCAATTCCACCAGCGAAAACCCTGCCGATGATGCGCTTCTCGCGATGATTGCTTTCCTTATATGCCTGCTTTTCATATCTCTACCTCATCATCGTGGCTTGGAAATTGGACGCCCCTGTGGGCGTGTTCAATGACACCAGCACCGTGAACCGTCGCACGCCTGCCGGCTGATTTGGAGGATTCTGCTCGATGACCCATCTCCGCGAAAACGTGAGCATGTCGGAGGTTGCTGCGGGCGCGGTCGGTGCCGTGACCACAGTGATGCTGCCATCCGGCGCGTGCGTGGTCGTGGTATAGACATTGTTGCCGTTCACATCTTTGCCGCTGACTGTTTCCACCATGTTTCCGTTGCCGGCGGAGATGCGCACCTGATCGAAGTAATCCACGTTTTCAGTCACCACGCCCACGGTAACGGTGTCAGTAACGTCTGCTGTCAAACTTCCGGCCGAGTTTCCATTGGTTACTGCAATGGCCGGATCGTTGATGGGATAGCGGTTCAAATCGTCCAGCTTCTCAGAAGCCAGTAGCGCTTCCGTGCTTGTATATCGGGACTTGGTTGAGTTGCCGGCCAACTGGGCCAGCAGGGCCGCGATTCCAAGCAGGCCAACAGCCAGAATGGTGATCGCGATCAACGTCTCGACCAATGCGAAGCCGCCTTCGCGGCGGACCTTACGGAGTGACTTTGACATTGCCATAGCTCGATACCGTGATGGTTTCAGTTTTTCCGCCGTACGCTAAAGTTAAAATTGTGCTCCCCGCGGTTGCGGTAACAATGCCGCTGGGACGAAATTGCAAGGTCGTGTCCGCGCCCAATACCACAGGTATCCCGGAGCCGGAGAGTGGAATCGGACATGTGGGCGCGGCCGGCACGCACAGACTTGTGTATGTGTTTGTTCTGTTGGGATCGCTTTGTATCTGGATGGTGGAAGCCGCTTTGTCGAACACCACCTGATAGCCATAGCCCGAGGCAATTGCCTGATAGCGTGCTGACTGGATAAAGCCGGTCACTGACGATACCGCGCTGCGCAAACGGTACGCGTTCATGATGTTATTCAGCAGAGGTATCGCCATCACCGCCATAAGCAGGGCAATCGAACATACCAGGACCATTTCAATCAAGCTGAAGCCCATGGTTCGCCGTTGGCGTGGGGTACCCAGGGGACTGCGGAGATTCAAAACCGCGCGACTCTTCATTTGAACGTACTCCAATCCCACTTGGCCGCTCATCTGGTGTCTGAGCGGCACTAGGTGTTGTAGTCCAGCAGCCTGGGGCGTTCAACTTACCAAAGTCGAACTATGCACAAGTGTCAGGTCAGGGGCATTCGTGCATCAAAAACGCCACAAAGCTGTTGATAAGAAATCTCTTAACCTTTTTGGGGAGAAAGCGAAATACGTCCTTTCGCTGGGGCCTGCTGTCGGTAAAACCTTACCTGGAGCTAAAGGGGAGCGGCCGGCACAAACGGCCGTAAAACATTTGACGTTCGATTACGGTTGTGACCAAAGTAAGGCCGCCGGAGGTCACCGTCAACACGAATAGGGCAATCAATAGTGACTAAAGTAATGGCCTCCTAAACCCCTCTGGAGGATGGAAACGACTCTCGCCCTTTTGTTGTGGAGACCCCACCACGCACAAGCAGGAATCGAAGGGTTATAAAGCTCCAATCTCCCGGCATGGGCGATATTAGCGATAGAATAGGACAAGCCATGAAGATCCAACGCCTAACCCTTGCCTTACTCTGCGGCACGCTTCTGCCTGTAGCGTCGTTCGCCGGGAAAAAGAACCAGGTCCCTGTGGAGAAGACCGCATCAGTGAACGTTATTGTGGTGAAGGATGCCAACGGCAAGCCGGTCAAGAATGCGGAGGTTGTTCTTCATCTCCTCGATAACCACGGCAAGCAGAGACAGGAAGGTATGGAGTTGAAGACCCATGATGACGGCAAGGCGGAAGCAACGGGTATTCCTTATGGCAAAGTGCGTATTCAGGTGATTGCGCCGGGACTCAAGACATATGGGCAGGATTTCAGCGTTGATCAGCCCACCCTGGAGATCACCATCAAAATGCAGAAGCCTGCAGAACAGTTTTCCATTTACAAGTAATTGTGCGGCGCGCCGGCGGCATGTTTCGCGTTCCGTCGCCGCATTCCTTCGCAGTTGCAACAGCAGCATTGTGAGTTGGGCTGGATGTCAGTTTCTTGACATTCCTGCTCAGGAGTGTCATTTCTAGTAGCTTTACCAAAACGCCATTTTGAAGAGAGCAGGGACAGGTCTTTTGAAAGTAAGGGTCTTCTTTCACGGCAAATGTTTTGACGGCACTGCTTCGGCGGCGTTGTTTTCCCGCTTTTACCGCGAGCGCATCAGTTCCGGCGTTGACTTCCAGTTCACCGGCCTGGTCCATCGCGCCGGCGCGCTGTTCAATGAAGAGGATTTTGACGGAGACGAGAATGCGATCGTCGACTTCAAGTATTCTCCTTCGCCCAGGATCACCTGGTGGTTTGACCATCACCAGAGCGCTTTTCTCTCAGCGGAAGACGCGGAGCACTATCGCCTTAGCGACAAAAGCCGGAAGTTTTTTGATCCGGAATACAAGTCCTGCACCAAGTTTCTGGCCCACGTGGCCGAGGAGAAATTCGGTTTTGATCCACGGCCGGTGGAAGAACTGATCAACTGGGCGGACATTATTGACGGCGCACAGTTCAAAAGCCCGCAGGAAGCTGTGGAGATGGCGGCCCCGGCCATGAAGCTCACCATGGCCATTGAGTCCACAAACGATCCGGATTTTCTTCCACGCCTTATCCCCTATTTGGTGAAAGAGCCCCTGGCGCGCGTGCTGGAGGAGCCATTTGTGGCCGCTGTTGTCCCGCCGCTTCTGGAGCGGCACCGTAAATCGATTGAGATTCTGCGCCAGCGTTCGGAATGCAAACAGGGCACCATTTACTTTGACATCAGTGACCAGGACCTGGAAGGCTACAACAAATTCATTCCTTATTATTTGCACCCGGAATCCGTCTACAGCGTGGGCCTGAGCAGCAGCAGCTTCCGCGTAAAAGTGGCGGTGGGATCCAATCCCTGGACCAAACGCCAGAATATGGTGAATCTGGCCAAGATCTGTGAACGCTATGGCGGGGGCGGACATGCGCGCGTTGGCGCTATCTCCTTTCCTCCCGACAAAGGCGACTTGGCTCGCTCCGCCGCGGCGGAAATCGTTGCGGAACTCCGCGCCGCTGACGCCGCGTAGGACGAAAAGCGCCGAGGAGCTGTCAAGAACCCGCCCTTTGTGCGGGCCCGCTCCTTTTGGATTAAGTAACACGCTTAATCCTCTTCTAATTACGCATCTCATGAATATGCGCTGATTTGCGCCAGGGCATTGATGCAGAGTAGATCCTTCGTTAACCTCCTAAAAGTGCTCGCCCGCGGGTGAGGATCATAAAAATCTGGAGTAGCAGAAGTGCAGAACATACGCCGGTATCTTGCGGCCGTGGCTGTCCTTGGTCTATCTTTGGCCGGGGCCGCCCAGCAAGCCAGCAATCCAAAATTAGCAGCAAACAAGCCCCAAGCCAGGGTCCCGGACGCGCCCGTCAAGCTCACGCAGGAGCAGAAGTTTGTGATGGATACGGTGCGGATGGCGGTTGCGCTGCCAGAGCCGGACCCGCAAGACAGGTTGCGTGTGCTTTCCACCGCCGCTGATGTGGTTTCGCCCATCGACAAGAAGATGGCCAGAAACCTGTGGCATGAAGGCGCCAGGATCGAAAGCGAACTGGTGCGGCTGGGAGAGACGCCGGCGATTTCCATGATGTCCAGCGGCCAGGTGGATTGCACTGCAGCGCTGAGCTTTGTAGAAAACCTTCCCGCTGACGCCGCGCTGCGGGCGGAGCAGTCACTGATTGGCGCGATTACGTCTTGCCAGAAGCAGACTCTGGATCCAGTGTCGCGCAAGCTGGACGCAGCATTGCAGAAGGGGGTTGTTGCTCCCAGAGCGCTTATGGCCACCATGGAGGCGCAGGGCCAGCAATCGGCATGGTCACAGCAGCATTTCGAAAAAATGTTTGGCTCTCTTCCCGATCCCAAAGAAAATGCCGCTGAAGGGGAGAACTATGCCGCCATGTACGCGCAGATGTCTCCTGCTGTGGCCAAAGATATTGCTTCCAAGTCAGGGTTGCAGCTTTTGACGTGGCTGGGAAAGGTGGAAGATTCGCCAGTGCGGACGCTTGCGATTCATATCACCACAGAGGCCATGCAGCAGGCGCTTGGCAAGGAAGCCTACGATAAGGCGTTGCAGTCTGACCTTGTGGCCAATGCCACCGTGCAAAATGCCGGTAAGGACCGTGAAATTCAACGGCCTGAGCAGGAAAATGTTTCGATTCTTGCCGCCATGGACAATCGCGGCACGGACCAGACCGAGCGTTTGCGCGGCCTGCCACCCTCGCAGAGGGCGCGTGAGGCGGCTGCCAACGGCTTTGCCGCCGGGACCGGCGGCGACAAGCGGCAAGCGGGCAAGTATTTTGACATGGCATTCAGTGCGGCGGACGAAGTTTGGGACGCGCGCACGCCTGAAATGAATGCCGCAGCCGTGGTGCAGGAGATCAGTGAAGCGGCCGCCCAGGTGGATTCACTGAATGCCCTGACCCGGGCCCAGAAGATGCGGGAGAGTTCCGCCCAGGCCATAGCCATGCTGGCGGTTGCGCGTGTGGTGGCCAGTAATGGCGTCACACGTTAAGCAACGGTTTTAATGTTTACAAAATATAACTTTCGTACAGTTGTCAGGCAGGTTGTCCGTTGGTACGCTATCAAGAGATAAATACTTTTAATCAGGGTCCCCAGTTGGTGCATATCATAGATGTCCAATGCCCGAAGTGTTGCCGAAAGTTCAGGACGGTCCCTTCCGTGGTGGAACATGCAGGATGGGTGTACTGCGCGGTTTGCGGCACGCGGATGACGGTCTCAGAGCCACGGCCGGTCACCACGCTTTCACAAGATCGCGTCAAGACACCTGGTTAAGGCGCAAAGATGGCGCCGAGCTGTGCTCTTTTCCGTTGACAATACTGCAAAAGAACAGGGGCGGAAGCACAGGGGCATACTGTTGTCCTTAAGTTACCTGTTAAAGGCCCTTTCCCGTTGAAACCAGTGCGTTAAATCACTTATGCTTGCGCCACGATCCAGGAGAAGGCGCGAAATATGTTTCATCGCAGGTTCCGGCTGGCGATCTCACTCATGGGCATTCTTGCGGGCGTTTCCGCGGGAGAGCGCACGGTGCAGAATGATCAGTCGCCTCGCCAGGCGCTGATTGAGATGTTGTCCGGCGGGGAAGCGCCTTTCAAGAAACATCTGACCGTGGAGATGCAGGGCAAACTTCAGAATTTGATGAAGGCCTCTCTCGACAACGCCCCAAGTCCGCTACAGGTCTTGCTCGGAGTCAATTCTTCCACCACCAAGTTCCAGGCATTCGATATCGGGCCGATTCTGTTCGCCTTCTACACTCCGAAGGAACACCAGCGTTATGAAATCACGATCGACGGCGAAGACCGGCGCGGCGATCAGGACATCATGGAATTGTCCCTGCACCTGGTGCGCAATGCTCAGGAAAAAGAAGTGCCGGGAAGCCTGCGGTTTGTTGTGAACATGAAACGGCAGGAAAGCGTCTGGCGGCTGAACGCCCTTACCATGAACGCCACGCTGCCCGTAGGCGATCCGCGAATTTTGGAGAAATCCTGGTGGACCCCGATGATCACCGCAGCCATGGGACCAACTGAAGATGTAACAGCGGACACGCCCGTGGTAATGGACGAGCGCCCCAAGATGACTCCTCTGCGCGCCGTGCGAATGATCGGCATGGCAGAAACCATCTATGCCCAAAAGCATCCCGGGCTGGGTTATACCTGCGCGCTCTCTGATCTGGTCAACGTGGGCCGCGGCATGGACGAAGACGGCATGTACACGTTCATGGGCGCTGACATTGCCGATGGCGTCTATAACGGCTATCGGTTCGCGCTCAGCGGATGCGAGCACAAACCGGCCAGGATGTTTCGCGTGACCGCGGAGCCCCTGACGGGCCGGGGCAAAGCATACTGCTCCGATAGCTCGAGCAATCCGCGCGCCTCCGACGACGGCCGCGGCGTTACCTGCCTGATCTCAGGAAAGATCGCCCGCAAATAGCAACCCAGCAAATTTCGGTAGTGTCTCAGTTGTGCTCTGCATCAAAAAGCAAATCTCACCACAGATGAACACGGATAACACGGATTTACAAATTCAAAATGGTCCTATGACTTTTTTGATCCGTGTAAATCATTGCTATCAGTTTTATCTGCGGTAAGATTTGGGCTTTTTTGTGCAAAGCAGACGCCACATGTGCAAGGAATTTCGCTTTTGATCCCCGCTGACCGCTCAAGTAAGGCGATTTCCCCAGGGCGATGCTAAGGTGAATCACTACTTGCGGTGACTTTTGCCGCTGATACACTCCATTCAAATCTTCCCCCAACCGTCCGGGTCCTCAAAATCAAGTCGCCCAAGCCCCAGTGTTTTGTGCGGATTACTGAAGTACTGTTGTCACCAATCGGGAATGACTAAAGAATAAACAGGTAGTTGGCCCGATGGCTGTTGAGTTTCGTCGTCTGGCCGGCGATTCGAGCAGGAGGAGAAAGTTTCTAAATGAAAAAATATTTCATGAGTTTTGCGCTGGGGATGATGGCATTGTCCACAGCGGCGTTCGCTGCCACAACCGCGACCAATTCCAACACAGTTTCGCCGACGCTGCAGATTTCGGCCACTATCCAGAGCGCAGTGCAGTTGACGCTCAGCACTGGCACGGCCGCGGTAACGCATTGCGCCGTGACGCCTACAGGTGGCACGCCGGATTACACCATGAATTTCGGGACCGTGGACGCGCTCGGCATCAACAACGGAAACTGCAACAAGTTTGCGCCGACCACCCCGGGAGTCACGAACGCAATTTACTGGTCCGATTACAACCTGAATCCGGTCTTTACCAGCCAGACGGTTACGACCAACACCATCACGGCCCAGGTGACCACTGACTTTGCCGCGCCGAACAACATTCAGATCGTGCGTGACAGCGCCAATTCCAGCACCGTGCCAACCGGAGTGGCTTCATTTACCCCGGTGAGCACCGCCACCGCCGACACCATTGTGACCAATGCGGCCAGCGGTTCCACGCAGACGCGCTTTATCGGTGTGGGAGTAACGCCGGCAAACGGCGCGGGCGTGACCGGTGCGAAATCGGCCACCGTTACATTTACTTTGACAGTCCAGTAATCGGCAAGACCTGCTCTGAGTTGCCGTAGTTGCCCTGTCGTTTTTAGGGATGATGAGAGTTCGAGACCATGAAGACCTTCGACGCACACACCTCCCCGTCGTCAAGTCCGGCGGGAACGTGTGTGGTGCGTCCTGGGGAACGTGGCGGCTCGCTCTCATCATTCTTGTTCTTATTTTGATGGGGTTGGCAACACCAGCCACTGCCCAGCAGGGCACTTTCACGTTGTCTTCCGCCCCGGGCGGCATTGCTTTTACCATCGGCGGCGGAGGCAACACTTACTCCAGCCAGTTTGGCGTCATGAATGCTCTCGGCATCGGCGCACCGTCTGCCGGGGTTACAGTGATTCCTCTCAACAACGGAGCGCTGTATTTCACCAAGTATCAACTGACCATGACGGGCCTGCCGAACCCGCACCTGGCGGCCGTAACGGCATTTGTGAATTCCAATTTTTCGCACCCGGGAGCGCTGATTGTGCAGAGCTGCCCGAGCACTTCCGCCTGCACAGCATCGGGAAACTTTTCTGCTATGTCCACGGTAGCCGGCGCGCCCACCACGGTTGTGCCCGCTCCTGGCATTAACAATCAGACCGTCACCGCTGGGCTGGGAATCTTTTTACCTGACAATGACGGCGCCGGGGCATTTACGGGACTCGATACGGCGCGCATCACACTCACGGTTACCGACACGGTGAATAATAAAACTCTCACAACAGTGGAAATCCGCCTGGATACGCCACAGGGCGAGACCGTGCAAAACGCAGTGCGGCTCACACTGGCCACTGCCACCGGAGGCCTCACGGTCACGCCGGCCTCTGATTTTTCCATGAACTTCGGCAACGTCAACGGCTTGGGGTTCGGCCCCAGAGCGGGGCTGACCACAGTGGCGGCAGCCGGTGGCGTCATCTATTCCACGCCGTATCTTTTGCAGCCCGTGTTCACTGATTTCACTTCAACCACGGCGACGATCAGGACGTTCGTCAGCACAAATTTTGCTCATCCCGCCATTCTGGTGTTGCGCGACGCCGCGGCCAGTGCTGGTCCTTACAACAACATTGGGACCACCGCGGGTACGGCAACTCAAATTACAAACGCGGCTGCTGATCGCAGTTCCATCACGCGGTTTCTGGGATTGTTTGTTTCCAACGCTAACGGAGCCACGGTTTTTACCGGAAGCGATTCCGCCACATTGACTTTTACTTTAACGGTGCCCTGATCATGAAGATGACGTATCCACGGCTTGAAATTTTGTCTCGCCTGCTGTGCGGGCTGGTATTACTTGCTGGCTTGACTGGGCATGCCCGCGCGCAGTCGCTGGGGCTGGCCCCGGCGCAGGTGGTGGAAAAATTCAAACCCGGCGTCCCGTTTGAGTTCGATCTCTCCACCGTTAATTCCGGCGAAACGCCGGTGGACATGCACGTTGAGATCACCGATTTCTGGTACGACGAGAAGAACGAAAAAGTATTTTCCTCGCCCGGCACCTCGCCGCGTTCCGCGGCCAACTGGATACAGTTTGTGCCTGACCACTTTGAAGTGGCCGCGCATGGTTCGCAAAAAATGAAGGCCATTATTACGCCGCCGGCCGACGCGCGAGGCGGATACTATGCCGTCCTCTTCGTGCAGTCCAAGCCGCAGCTTTCGTTTCCCAAAGGCGAGGGCAAAGGTGTCTCCACCAGCATGCGCATCGGCTGCCTGGTGCTGCTGCGCGCAGAGAACACTGAGGAATACAAGATTGAACTGAGCAACGCGAAAGTGACTCCGCCGGCTGAAGCGCACGGTCTGAGCGTGGATTTTGATCTCTTGAACGCCAGCAACACGCACGTTTTTCCCGTGGCACGCGTCGCGGTGCTCGACTCAAACCGCAAGCTGGTGGCCAAGGCTGAAAGCCCGGAAAAGCGCTTCCTTCCCGGACAAAAAAATTCCATGCACGTGGAGTGGGCTGGCAAACTGCCGGCAGGGAATTACACGGCGCTGCTCACCGTGGCATACGGCGAAGACCGGATTGAGACGCAGCAAATCGCGTTCAGCGTGGCGGAGTAGGTATTGAGACTGTGAAGTTAAGACAGCACATCACGGTGATGGTCGCGCTGCTGGGCAGTGTGCTGTCGCTGTGTGCCTTTGTGCCCCACGCAGCCGCGCAGTCCGCCACCGACGGGACCGGCGTGCCCTCATTGGTTGAAGTGTACTGGCAGTGGTCGCGCACGATCACTGCGCCCGCTTTGACCAACATCATTGTGCTCGACCAGGACATTGCGCGGGTCGAGATAACAGGCGATGGCTTGCAGATCTTTGGCTTGGCGCGCGGCGAAACTGTTGTGCTCGGCTACCTGCATGAAAAGCCTGTCAGCATCCGAGTGCGAGTCGTGCCCCGGCCGCAGGTCACAATTTCACCGGCACAGCTTCGCCGCCAGGGTGAGATGGCGCAGGGAAGTTTCGGCTCCAGCGTGCAGATTGCCAATTCCGGCGGAGACACCACCACAGCCGTGGTCAACGACTTCAACTGGACGCAGCCCGCCGGAGCGCAGGGTCGTCTCTTGATCAGTACGCAGGTGGAGGACAACGATCTACAGGGCGGCCACGCTTTCAATATCCGGCATGGCAGCATTGCGTACCGCAGTCCGGGCATGGACGTAAGCCTGATGGACAACCTGGTGAGCCTGACCGACAACGGATACGAGCGCCACTTCAGCCCCTTCAGTTATTCGGATTCAGTTGAGCTGCGTGGTGCTGCGCTGACTGTGCGCCATGGCGACAACCAGTACATGTTCTTTGGCGGCTCAACGATTCCGTTTTATTTCCTCACGCTGGGCGGCACGCGCGATATCGGCGGTTTTTCCTTCCAGCGCAAGCAAACAAAAAAGTTGAATCTGTTTGCCACCACCAGTTACATCAATTCGCCGGTGGACTTCCTGAATCCGGCTGGCGCGCGGCAGGAAGACTGGATGCAAACCGGCGGCTTTGGTTACGAGCCCACCGAGAAGTGGAGCATCCAGGGCACGGGCGGCGTGAGCACCCACGGCGGCATGGGTCGCGGCGAAATCAACTATGTGAGCCCGCGGTTTTCATTCTTTGCCGGAGGTGGATCGTCGTCGCTGCTGTTTCCGCTGAACCACGTGCAGTCGCTTTTTTCCGGGACCACAGCAGCTAAGGCGGGGATCACCGTAAACACCAGCGAGCGCTTTACTGAATCGGTCTACTACCAACACACCATCACGCAGGCTTTCGGGACCATTCTGCATGCCGGCAACTCGGATTATCTGGCGCCATCATTCTCATGGCGGATAAATCACCGCAACGATCTGGGCTTTGGCTATACCTTCAGCCGCAATGAAGGCGGCTTTGCCAACCAAACCACCACGGGCAACCGATTTGATACGAACTGGCGCCATCAATTGAAGCCACGCGTCTCCAACGTCATGCAGCTTACGGTCGGATCAGTGCAGGACCCACTGCAGCTCAGCTCAGAAGATGAATTTTCTTTCCGCGACTCGATGACGTTTCTGATCAAGGGCGGAAGCATGTCAGTAGGTTTTGAGCATGACCGCCACAATCCATCACTGGTGCGCAAGCTGGGATCGGAATTGGAGCTGCTGTCGCCGGCGTTGCAAGCCTTGTATCTGCAAGATCCGATTTCCTTTGTGCAGTCGAACAATCTGCCGCCTGAGGTGAAGGCGCTTCTGGAGGCGCAAGTTCCTATCAGCACGTCAGTCTCGGCATCGGCGCAGCTGCGCATGGGAAAGAAGCTCAGCTTCAATCCCGACTTCTCCATGGCCCGGGCCTCCAACGGAAAGACGGATTCGTGGACGCCGTTTGTGGGTTATGCGCTGGCGTACCAGATACGGCCTTCGCTCGATTTTAATTCCGGGCTGACAAACGTCTGGGTGCTGGGCAATACAGCCAACACGGTGCAGCGCAGCACGCTCATGTACTTCGGATTTACCAAGCGCTTCAGCGCCATGCCTGGTGCACTCTTCCCAACCAGGCACGCGGGGCGGATCATTGAAGGCCGCGTCTTTCGCGATAACAACGTGAATGGCGCTTTCAATTTTGGCGAGCAGGGGCTGGTTGGGCTGCGGGTACGTCTTGACGATGGGGAAGTTGCCGAGACGGATGAGCAGGGCCGCTACAAGTTCAGTGATGTGAGCCAGGGAGAGCACACGGTCACCTTCGTGCTCACGCAGTTTGCCGAGCCGGTACGTATGACGACGAAGAACCAAGCCACTGTGGACCTGATCCGGCAGCGGATCGGCGTGGTGGATTTTGGGGTTGTGGATTTTGCCCGCGTTACTGGCAGCGTCTTTAACGATCTGCGTTTTGAAGGCACGCGGCCGGTGGATGCGAAAGGCTTGGCCGGAGTCCATCTGATGCTGGATGACGGCAAACGCCGGCGCACCATCATTGCCCAGGACACTGGGGACTTTGAGGTTGACGACGTTGCTCCCGGCGACTATATGATCAGCGTGGACGCGAGCACTCTGCCGGCGAACTACACGCTGCCGCAAGATACCTTCACGCTTCACGTGACGCCAGTTTCAACCACGGTGCAGAACATTCCTGCGCGGGCCATGAGGTCGATTGCTGGAAGAGTGTTTGTGAAGGTCCTGGCCGAGCCTGCCGCGCAGCCGGCCGATTCTGACAAACTAAAGATCGGCGGCATGCCTGCTGGATCTGTCCGCAGCCAACGTGGAGGCCAGGCCGGAGGCCGGACAAGCCAGACTGGACGTGGCCAGGCGCAGGGCGCAACTGGCGCCGCAACCACAGGCGATTACAATCTGGTGCCGTTGGCCGGAGTCCAGATCACCGCCGGATATGGCACGGCCAAAACGGATGAGAACGGAAGCTTCCTGCTGCGCGACCTTCCGGCGGGCGATCTCACGGTAACTCTGGTTCCGGTGAAAGAGTTGCCGGCGGGAATGAAGGTTCCTCTGGGACAGGTGAAGATGCCGGCTGAGCCAATACAGGTGCAGGGCGCAACCATCGTGATCAGCAATCCTGATCTGGCACCCTATCTGGTGGACGCACCCAAGAAGTAAAGCGTCCGCACTTATCTTTTCCCGTGAAATAAAAAGAAGAGTTCAATCACCAGGATCAGCACCACGATAAATTCCAGCAGGAATGCGCGCGCCTGGTGAAATTCTTCGATCATGAAATCGTAGAGCTCGTCGGCGGTGCGCAGCTTTTCGTGCACCAGCGTCTGGTAGTCGGTTACGCCGATCTTGACGGCGCAGAGTTTGTAAACGCGGGCAAAAAACATGTCGCCCACAAACTTCAGGGCGTTGTTGGTGCGCTCTGTCAGCTCGGTCACATCCAGCAGCATGGTGCGCAAGCGCGCAGCGGCGGAGCGCATGCGCCATCCGTAAAGCAGGCCCTTGCGCGTCTCTAAACTGTCATACACGCGCTCAAGTTCGCGGGTCAGGATTTCGTCATAATGCCTGAACTGCAGGAGCTGCGAGTTCGCATATTCCAGCAGGATGATCGTGGGCTCCGCTCCGGCGGGCGTATCAAAGACAAACGCCGCGTTCCATCCGGCAACGATCAGGTCATTGGGATAGTAAGACATGTAGCCCTGGAGCACTTCTGTGCGCTCCTGGTCGGCCAGAGGCGTTGTTTCTCCCCGTACGATCTGGCTGATTTCCGCTCCATGCTCCTGCCGAAGTGCCGCACCGTTTGTGGTCCCAGAGATGGAATGCAAATGAATGACGGCATAGTCTTCGCTGAGCCAGTTGTCATAAGGCTTTACCAGCGCAGCGCTCACCCTGGCCAGGCGCTCGCGAATGGTGGTGCGGCAAAGATCATCGAAGACCGTGCCGGAAACCCAGTTACCCGCGAGACGTTGCAACTCCTCCCATGATCCTGAAAACGCGGAGCGCAGGAGCACGCTCACCACGCCATAATCATAGTACTGCAGCGTGGCTTCAAACCGCTCGCCTGTGGGAAGTGAGAGCGGCGGCAATGGCTCGATGACCGGAGGCCGCTCAAACCGCACATGGGCCGGGGTGGGAGGCTTGAACGTTGGCGAAAGCCGCGTGCCGCCGGTGAGCGGCGGAAGATCAGAGAGCCTGATCTCTTCGGCAACGTCGTACAGATTTAAAACGACGATAGAGCCCTGAAGGGTGGCCATATTGTGGTCCTGATATGTGATCCTGATGCGCTGGGGCCTGTCTTTAGTTTACGCGCTCAGGAGTCTACGCGAGCAGGCGCGGCGGCTACTTTGGGACTACCGTGATGATCCGTACTTGTTCATGGTGAGTCGCATCGACCAGCATCGGACGCACCTCTTCGGTCACGGAGAATTCTTCAGGCTTAGGCTGGAGATCGTAAGTGATCGTGTCTTCATCGCGGTCTTTGTCCTTATCCTTGTCCCTGTGGTGGCCGTGAAGAGCCACGGCGGGGACAACGATCGCGTGGATGCGCAACTCAGCCTGCGTGGTGTTGGTATGAATTTGGGCATTCTGCGCGGACAGCGGCAAGCCCATGGCGACAAGTGCGATTGCGGCGCACAGGGTCGCGAGGGTCCGTATGCGGGGGGAGAAGTACGTGCGCATAAGTTCCTTCCACTGTGATACCAATCGGCGGAACGGCGTTGTGCCTGAAACAAAAAAACCTGGGTTCGGAACGGAACAGCCTGGCCCGAAATGGGGACGGTTAACTGGGACAGCTAATAATGATAGCGAATCCGGCCTGGCGCGTCAGCCGAGCGGGACTTTTTCCAACCAGTGGGCGATATTCACGTTCCATCCCAGTTCGGAAGAGATGGCGTGTTGCAGCCGTGAACTGGCCTCCGGTTCGCCATGGACCAGGAAGGTCTTGTTTGGACTCTTCTTGAACGTCCTGAGCCAGAGAAGAAGTTCTTCCGTATCGGCATGATCGCTGAATTGTTCCAGCGCGGCTATCTGGGCGCGGATGGGAACAACGTCAGAGAAGATGCGCACGGACTTCGCGCCGCTCTTGATGATTTCACCGCGTGTGCCCGGCGCCTGGAAGCCGATGAAGAGCACCTGATTGCGCGGGTCGGGCAGGCGCAGGAGCAGGTGATGCAGTATGCGTCCGCCGGTGACCATGCCGCTGGAAGAAACGATGATGCATGGATAGCGCATCTCGTTGATCTTCTTGGAATCTTCCTGCTTGGGCGCGAAGTGGAAGCCTTCCCAGTTGAGCGGCGAGCCAAATTTCTGGACCAGATGCCGGGCTTCTTCGTTGAATTCCTCAGCGTACTTCATGAAGATTTCCACGGCCTTGATGGCCATGGGACTATCAATAAAGACCGGAACGCGAGGAATCTGGTTCGCTTCCATCAGCTCCTTCAGCAAAAACAGAAATTTCTGGGTACGCTCCACGGCAAACGCCGGAACAATCACGGAGCCGCCGCGCTGAACGGTGCCGCTGATGATCTGGGCCAGATGCGGGCGAACATCGTCATGGGGATGGGCGCGGTTGCCATAGGTGGATTCCATCACCAGGAGTTCCGGATCTTCATTTCCTTCAGGCCCGGCGTGCACCACGCGGCCGGGCGCCGTCTGCGGCGGAGGGA